>TARA_R110002110_G_scaffold257393_1_pt1 | contig 75727 bp, 69 predicted proteins | sample TARA_R110002110 | Tara Oceans TARA_R110002110 (sample SAMEA4397330) | marine metagenome | biome: Polar Biome; feature: [SRF] surface water layer (ENVO:00010504); material: water (ENVO:00002006), including particulate matter (ENVO:01000060) such as... | depth 5 m | reverse complement strand
AGTGTATACTACAGTATATTCAGTTGTGGTTGATGGAGATACAGTTATAGAAGCAGTTGTTGCTCCAGTACTCCATAAATAAGTTCCACCAGTTGCTGTTCCTGTTGCAGTTATTGTTGCGGCAGTTCCATTACAAACCGATGCGTTTGTTACTTCTAGTGTTGGAATAGGTTTCACTGTAACCTCAACAACATTACTTTCAGCTGCTCCACTCCAATCAGTTTTACAACTAACTTTTGCTAAACGTTTGTACCAAGTTGTTTGTGTTAAACCAGCAGGAACATCATATATTAAACTTGTGGCACCAATTATATCACTGAAACCTAAACTACTGCTTGTTGTAGATGACTGCCATTTATAATCCAAAGTACCACCAGTTTGTCCTGAAGCTGCTATCGAACTTGTAAAAGCAGCAGGATCGCCACCTGAACAAATGGTTTGGGCTGCTGCAGTAGTACCACCTGCTGTTGGATTAGTACAGCTTAGTGTCCATTGTGCAAATAAAACAACATCTGCTGCCGGCATTGTGAAAGTAGCACCACTCTGATATGGTGTTCCAGTACCATCTGCTTTAGTGTTGTAACCTGTAAAGGTGTGTCCTACTCTAGTAAATACATTAGAAAGGATAGTTACAGTTGCGTTTTCTAAATATGGGTTTGAAGAATCGTTCATTACTCCTGATCCTCCATTAGCATTATAAGTGACCGTGTAATCCACTAAAGCAACACTCAGACCTACAACATCGTACCCATTTGCTGTATAGTTGATTCCAATAATAAAAGGATCTGATAGAGATACTCTTCCAAAGTTAGCCACTATCCATGCCCCTTTCGTAGTAGGTGTGGCCCGATTAATGGTGGTTCCAATCTTTAAATTCGCTGTAAAAGGACCATCAATATTTAAACTCCCCAATCCATTATAAGTTGCTCCACTGGGGGTTTTATCATTAGCAGGAACCACTAAAGAAAATGCAACCTGTAAATTTCCAGATGAGTCAAGCCAGGCATATTCTCCATTTACTTTTCCATTGCTTGATGTTCCCGATGCTTCCAATACAGAAGAGCCAGGCAATAAAGTATAAGTCTGCGCATAACCAACCGTTGTAGAAAACACAAAGAAAGCCAGTAAAAGGAAGGTGATTTTAGATTTTGTATGAGTAAAGTTTGGTTTCATAATTGATTTGTTTTAAATCGTTAGAAATGGGGTTGTTAGTAGGAGTAATTCCTTTTTTTTAGTAATTCTTGCGCACTGATTGATAAAAGGGCATATTGAGTAATTCTGATTCTATAGGAATCAGATATATTGCTATAACGTTTGTTTTTTGGGAATCAAAAAATGATGCTATGAATAATGCTTTAAGAGAAAGCATTCTAATCCAATATTTTGGAGATTGGATATCTAAATATTTTATACTAGTAACTATTGAAAGAGCCAGTATAAATAAAGTAATTGTTACTATCATAACAGTAGGGTTTTAAGTTTTTAAAATAACAGTAGATTTCGGGCAAGAAACTATTGTAATGTAATTTTTGTAATACTTTAACAAACTTAATAACAAATACTAAAACTTTATTATTTTTTCTTTGAACAACCTAAATACTCGTTTAAGTACCCTTTTTTTGTAATTTCATATAAGAAAAAAGGTATTTTTTCAGGAAGTAATAGGGTTTGTAATCCGAATTTTATGTTAAAATTTAACAATATCGTAGTATAATGTATAGGTGTGATTTTAACAGATACACCATTTTTTTCCACTGGAAAAGGTTAATAAAATCATTATTCCATCCAATGAAATCTATATATTAGAAGTGATTAATAGTATTAGAACTAGAAGTAATTTTGGCCTATTCTTTTCTATTTTGAAATTACTTTTAGAGATACTCTCGAGAACCGATTTTGGGTTAATTAAAACTCATAAATGAAATAGAAACGTAAAGGTTATTGTTAGTCAATATTTTGACTTAAAAGTATATTACGGGAATACTATTGTATATTAAATTCCCGAAACTAATTATTACTGCGGCAAGAACGCTTACGGTTTTTACGAGTATGATTTGGCACACCCTTCTAAATTGATTTTTTTAAGCGTTTAGATAATGATTTATTAAAACTCCTAATTTATTTTTTACAATTAATAATTACTTCAAGGATTTTTATAGTTGTTTTATAACATTTACTGATAATTTCATAAATAAAAATCGGTTTTTATCGCAAGTGTTTTAAAATCAAATTATTTCAATATTTTTGTTAGAATTACTGCATTTTAGTTACGTTCAGTTACCTCAATTTTCTTTAATTTAAATAATCTATTCTAGCATTCTAATCAGTGTAAATTGCAACTATTTTTGATACGCTTCATATTGGAATTAGTAATGTTTGCTTAGTTGAATTACAGTTTTAAATTGTAATTAATTGCTCTTTACTTGTGAGCTTTAGAGAATTCGTCGTAATAATATATACTGATAAATAGTGTTAATTATTGACCGCTAATTTATTTATACAAGTAACAGGTTTATGTTATATAAAATCTAGTTTTATAATGATATTGAAGGCCTGGGTTTTAATGAAGTAATTCAAGGTTTTTAGTTGAATTTATGTAAAAATAAACAAGTCATGATAATATATATTGTATCTTTCTACTTCAATTAGTATTTATTGTAGATCATACGAAAACGCCTAAATATGAAAAATCTAATATTAATAAGACATGCAAAATCAAATTGGGATGCACCTCTACGAGATATTGATAGACCATTAGATCAACGAGGAGTGAAAGATGCTCATTTGGTATCTTTAAGTATCTTGGATTTTATTCCTAAGACCTATGTAATATGGAGTAGCGTCGCGAAAAGGGCTTCAGATACCGCACTTATTTTTGCTCAAAATATTTTACATCCCATTGAATGTATTGATTTTAAAGAAGGGCTTTATACTTTTGATGAAAAGCAGCTGGAAAAGATCATAAAATCATGTGAAAATTCGTTTGATAGTGTTATTCTTTTTGGGCATAATGCGGCAATTACAAATTTTGTTAATAAATTTGGTGACGTTTCTATTAGTAACGTCCCTACCAGCGGATTTGTAGCTTTAGAATTTGATACAGAATATTGGGAAGAAATAAACAAAGGGAAGACAAAAAAAATAATAGTTCCAAAAGATTTAAAATAAATATAGTGCCACAAAAAAAGTATATAGATAGAGAAAAAAGTTGGTTAGCATTTAATGCCCGAGTACTTCAAGAAGCAGCAGATGAATCAGTACCACTTTTAGATAGATTACGATTCTTAGGAATTTTTTCAAATAATTTAGACGAATTTTTCAGAGTCCGTTTTGCTGCAATAAGAAGATTAAGTTTGTCGGGAAAATCCGGAGAGAAAATTCTAGGTGGAATTTCAGCTCAACAATTAGTAAAAGACATTACGGAGATAGTAATTGAAGACCAAACAGAAAGTCTTCTAATTCTAAAAAAAATTGAAGCAGAACTTGAAAGTGAAAATATTTTCATTATAAATGAGAATGAAATTTCAGTAGAGCAAGAGATATATCTAAAAGATTTCTTCATACAAAAATTAAGTCCTGAATTAGTTACTATTATCTTGAATGACTTATCTGAATTCCCATTATTGAGAGATAATATGGGTTATTTAGCAATCAAATTAGTAATGAAAAAGAACTCGGAAGTTCGATATGCAATTATCGAAATTCCAAAGACGATGAATCGATTTGTTGTTTTGCCTTCAGATGATGAAAAGCATTATATAATTCTAATTGATGATGTAATTAGACATAATCTAAAAAGTATTTTTAATATTTTTGATTACGAAAGTGTTTCAGCGCATATGATCAAGATTAGTCGTGATGCTCAATTAGATATCGATAGTGATTTGAGTAAAAGTATGCTGGAGAAAATTTCGACTAGTGTAAAAGACAGAAGAATAGGGGAGCCAGTTCGTTTTATCTACGATCAGTTAATCGAAAAAGACACATTAGAATTCTTTCTAGATAAGATGCATATTGTTTCTACAGACAGTATCATACCAGGTGGTAGATATCATAACAGAAGAGATTATATGGATTTTCCAAATTTAGGGCGATTCGACCTATTATATGAGAAAAATGATCCATTGCCTATTCCAAGCTTGAGTCTAGAAGGAAGTATATTACAAAAAATAAGTGAAAAGGATTATTTGTTGAATGCACCTTATCAAACTTTTTCGTATCTCACTAAATTTCTTCGTGAAGCGGCTCTCGATCCTAAAGTAACAACAATTAAAATAACGCTGTACCGCTTAGCTAAGAACTCCCAAATTATAAGTTCTCTTATAAATGCAGCGAAAAATGGTAAAAAAGTAACGGTGCAGATTGAATTACAGGCACGTTTTGATGAAGCAAGTAATATCTCTTATGCAGAGCAAATGCAAACTGAGGGTATTGAACTTATTTTCGGAGTAAAGGGACTAAAGGTGCACAGCAAAATATGTGTTATTGAAAGAATTGAAAATGGTAAAGTAAAAAGATACGGCTTTATCTCGACAGGAAACTTTAATGAGGCGACGGCAAAGGTTTACACCGATGTTACACTATTTACAAGTCATCAACAGATCCTGAAAGACATAAATAAGATATTTGACTTCTTTAATATTAACTATAGGTTATACCGCTATAAACATCTTATTGTTTCTCCACATTATACGAGAATTCGATTCTATAAATTAATAGACAGAGAAATTCTACATGCCTTAGCGGGACGAAAAACATACATAAAGCTAAAAATGAATAGTTTGTCTGATTTTGGAATGATCGATAAACTGTATGAAGCTAGTAATGCTGGAGTAAAAATACAATTAGAAGTAAGAGGAATTTGTTCCTTGATTCCTGGTATTAAAGGAATGAGTGCTAATATTGAGGCCATCAGTATTGTTGATAATTATTTAGAGCATTCTAGGATTTATATATTTGGAAATGCTGGCCAAACGGAGGTTTATATTTCTTCGGCAGATTTTATGACTCGTAATCTTGACGGAAGAGTTGAAGTAACTTGTCCAATCTATGATCAGGGAATTAAAAAAGAATTGATTGACAATTTTGATTTAGGTTGGAAAGGAAATGTAAAAGCACGGTACCATTCGGCTAAATTAGATAATAAGTATCGTGAAAGAAATAGCGATCCAGTATTTAGAGCCCAAATTGAGACCTATAAATACTATCAAAGAAAAGTCGAATTATTAGGTGAAAATTCTTAGAAATTTCAATTTCATTTTAACTTATATAAAAGTAAAATCAAAATCATAATAAAGAATGATTAACATAAAGAAATACGCTGCAATCGATATTGGATCAAATGCCATGCGTTTATTAATTGTGAATATTGTAGAACAAGAGGGCAAAGAGCCTCAATTTAATAAAAGTTCATTAGTTCGTGTGCCCATCCGTTTAGGACAGGACGCCTTTACTGTGGGCGAAATATCCGAAGAAAATATCGATAGAATGTGCGATGCCATGAAAGCTTTTAATCTGTTGATGAAAGTGCATAAAGTACAGTCGTATAAAGCATTTGCTACCTCTGCAATGAGGGAAGCGTACAACGGAAAAGAAGTTGCTGATCTGATAAGGGAGAAAGCAGATATTAATATAGAAATCATTGATGGAAAAATGGAAGCGGCAATTATTGCTTCAACGGACTTGCACCACTTGTTAAAAACAGATCAAACCTATCTTTTTGTCGATGTAGGTGGTGGTAGTACTGAATTTACACTTTTTTCGAATGGTAAAATCGTAGCCTCCAAATCGTTTAAAGCCGGAACTGTTCGTTTACTAAATAATATGGTTTGTGATGTGGTTTGGGACGAAATTGAAAAATGGATTAAGACAAATACGATCGATTATGAAGAAGTTACCCTTATTGGTTCAGGAGGTAACATTAATAAACTGTTTAAAATGTCGGGTAAAACGCAAGAAAAGCCTCTATCCTATATTTATCTGACTTCACAATATTCTTTCTTAAATTCATTGACTTACGAACAAAGGATTTCCGAGTTGGGGTTAAATCCCGATCGCGCAGATGTTATTATTCCTGCTACTAGAATATATCTCAACGCTATGAAATGGAGTGGAGCAAGACAAATCTATGTTCCTAAAATAGGATTGTCTGATGGAATTGTAAAGGCAATGTATTTTGGTAAAATATAAACTTATGTTAGTTATATGAATTAAAAGTTAAATAACTGGTTGTTAGTTATTTGATATTTTTATTGGGGTTATCTTTGTATAAAAATATCCAATGGAAAAATATCGATTGGAGATGTTTAGCGACGGTGTACTCGCAATCATAATTACCATTATGGTATTGGAAATTGATGGTCAAGTCGGAAATGCGTTTAATGATTTGACATCCCTTTTTCCAGCTTTTTTTAGCTACGTTTTAAGCTTTACCTATGTCGGAATTTATTGGAAAAATCATTGCCATTTAATGCAAAGTATTTCTAAAATTAATGCGCAAATACTTTGGGCTAATTTACACTTCTTATTTTGGCTTTCCTTAATTCCTATTTCTACAAAATGGATGGGAGTTCATTATTTTGCAAAAACAACACTTACTTTTTATGGAATAATATTATTTTTATGTTCAATATCTTTTTGGATGCTGCAAAATTCTATTATTGCAAATGAAGGTAAAGAGTCGCGCATAGCAATTGCTGTGGGGAAAGACGCTAAAGGGAAACTTAGCTTTATACTATATTTTGTCGCAATTTTTTGTTCTTTTTATAGCGAATTGATTTCTGTCTTTATTTATATTTCTGCACTAATGATTTGGTTGATTCGAGATAAAAAAATAGAGAAAAAAATAAATTCCGATAAATGTTAAAAATCGTTACGATTAGCATCGATTCCTTTTTACGCGTTTAAGTCCAGTCCAAAAGTAGTTCTTAAGAGTTCAATACTAGGGTTTATTTCATGTAACCTATTGTACCTGTCTTGATCATTGAAATTCTTTTTATTTTCGAAACTTTCATTCACGATAACTTCGATAGTAATATCATGATTGTATAAATGTCCCTTTAAATGTCCTAGGAGGCCGTTTATTTCTTTTTCAAAATCTAATTTTGAACCTTCATTAGGTAATTCGAGTGTAATGGCAAATCCGTTCAAAACAGGGTCGTTGATTAGTAACAAGGATTCCATAATCTTAAATCCTTTATCACCTAAACGTTTTGCATATTTAGTCCATTGCACTAACATTTCCGTTTCTGTAAAAGCTTCGCTAGGCAAATCAACCACTTCTTTTACATATGCCTTATTACTTTCTTCTAACGCTCTTTTAGCGCGAATACTAGATAATGAAAAAGCCGAAACTTTAGGCTCATTTGATGTGGTCTCCGTTTTAACGGAAGGAAGGGGAGTATTTATTTCAGGTGTCTTTTCTACCACAATTTCTTGTGGCTTTACAACTGCTTGTAATGGAATAGACTTGGTCTCCGTAGCTTTTGTCTGATCGGCTATAGAGTAATCTCTTTTTCTAAAATAGGTAGGTGGAATTATAAAGGACTCAACTTTTTTTTTTCTCCATCATAAGTGATAGAGGCAAGTTGCATCAGGCAAAGTTCAACCAGCAATCGCTGATTTTGACTCAGTTTATATTTTAAATCACAATCATTTGCAATAGCGATTCCTTTCAACAGAAAATCTTGGCTGCATTTCTGAGCTTGTAATCCATACATTTTTTGAGCTTGCTCACCAACTTCTAATAACGTTAAAGTTGAAGGCGTTTTGCTAACCAATAAGTCTCTAAAATGCGAGGCTAATCCAGATACAAAATGATGTGCATCAAACCCTTTAGATAGAATGTCGTTAAAAGCCATCAATAATTCAGGAATCTTATTCTCTAGAATTAAATCTGTAACCGTGATATAGGTCTCGTAATCTAAAACATTTAAGTTTTCGGTAACTGCCTGACGTGTTAAGTTTGCTCCGCAATAAGAAACCACTCTGTCAAAAATAGACAAAGCATCACGCATAGCACCATCTGCTTTTTGTGCAATAATGTGTAAGGCATCATCTTCAAAAACGATTCCTTGACTAGTTGCAACTTCAGCAAGATGTTCTTTCGCATCTTTTACTGTAATTCTTTTAAAATCAAAGATCTGACAACGTGATAATATGGTTGGGATAATCTTATGCTTTTCGGTCGTTGCCAATATAAAAATGACGTGCTTTGGCGGTTCTTCTAATGTTTTCAGAAAAGCATTAAATGCCGCTGAAGATAACATATGAACCTCATCAATAATGTAGACTTTATATTTTCCAGTTTGTGGCGGAATACGTACTTGATCAATCAAGTTCCTAATATCATCAACTGAATTGTTAGACGCAGCATCTAATTCGAATACATTAAAGGCAAAGTCTTCAGTAGGGTCATCGTAACCCGGTTGATTGATTTTTCTAGCTAGAATACGAGCACAAGTCGTTTTTCCAACTCCTCTAGGTCCCGTAAATAATAGGGCAGAGGCAAGGTGATTGCTTTCTATGGCATTCAGCAAAGTATTGGTAATGGCTTTTTGTCCCACTACATCATTAAATGTTTGAGGACGATACTTGCGAGCCGATACAATAAATTGTTCCATAGAATTTTTATTCGAAAGCAAATATAGTCATTGCCATTATATTATGAAAATGATAATTTGTTTAATTCAAAAATTATTCGAATAAGAAAATGAACCTTTTACGTTTGAAAAATAAATAGACCTAATTAAGTTAGAGATTTAGGCCTTTGAGGAGTTTTTGTACTGCTCCCTTTCGTTGAATTAAAACCTTGAATTTTAACCCCATACTCATTAAGAGACCATAGTTAATATAGGATTCATGAATTTTAGCCTGGGAGTTATTTTCATTATTATTTATAATTCCATTATGGTATTCTTTAATCCCCATTGCAGTTAAAAAATGAGTTTGATTGGTTATTCCACAGGTTTCTAAACCATTTTCATTTCCCCAATTTGTTAATGCTGTAAAATTCACATGTGAAGTGATATCTTGGTTTCCAATTAACTGAAAAGGATTGTCATTTTTTTGATGTTTATTGTAGCATAAGAGTGTTCCAGAGCTTCTATGAATTGCATATAAATCAGAAGAACATCCTCCATAATCAATCGTAATTACGTAGCCGTTTTTTAAATATTGAGATACTTCTATTACCCATTCTTTTATCTCTAAATTTATTTCTGTTCGAAAACCGTCTGGTAATTGAATAAGCAAGGTTTTGAAATAGTCTACAAGTTCTTTTTTTGCGGGAACTAATACTTCTTTAAAACCATCGCGATAATCTACATAAACTTCTTTAAGAATATCTTGCATAACTACTTGATGGATGGCAAAATTATCTACTAATTCATTCGAGAGGACACAACCGTTAATATCTTGGATGTCTTTTATAGAATCATACCAACTGATTTTTTCGTGCAAGTGTTTCTTTTCAATTTCTTGCATTGAGGTGCTTTTCTCTATGATGCAATAGCGCAAACAATCATATAAAGAGGGGTTGTCCTTTAGATAAAACATAATGTCGTGACAGAGAAGACCTGTGCCAGCACCATACTCAACAATTGTGAACGGTTTTCTACCTAATATCTGCCACATTTCCTCGATTTGGCGTCCTATCATTGCTCCAAAAGAAGCGGATAGATTAGCGCTGGTGTAAAAGTCACCATCTGCCCCAATTTTATTTTCCGTGGAATTATAGTAACCAAGCTGCGGATGATACAATGCCATTTCCATAAAATCATGAAATGATATTGGCCCCTCTCTTGCAATTCGTTCTCGTATTATTTCAGAAAGTACCATCAAATAGTAATTTGGCCTATTTTAATTTTTGTTTCACTTGTCAACGATTTAAAGGGACTATGGCTTGAAAACTTGGTAGGTCGAAATGGTGTTTACTGTTATTTCCGACCTTCAATGCTAAGTTTAATTAGTACTTGTGCTGCATCACTAGCTGAATTTGCTGCGAAACCAGTGACAAAAACACCATTTTCACCTGATTTTGTTCTTATTCCGTAAACTATCGCTTCGTCATCTGGATTTGAATTTCCTTCATAACGGTAGATGTGCACAATTTGATAATGGTTGGGATTTTTTACAATATCCTCTTCATGAAGATTAAAATCATAAGTAAATCCTTTTTCCTTTAATTCTTCTAAGGCTTTTGAAACAGTGGCATAATGATAAATATTTTCCATGGTATTTTTCAATTCATTTTTAAATTTATAATTGTAAAAAATATAAAATAACTGTATTGTCAAATTAGAGAGTCTAATTTTTATTTTGTTCTATTTTTTATACTAATATTAATCAGTGCCTGCGCCGCATCAGTAATTGAATTCGCAGAAAAACCGGCGACAAAAACTCCTTTTTTTCCAGATGTTGATTGGATACCATACACTACAGCTTCATCCCCAGGATCAGTATCGCCTTCATAACGGTAGATGTGTTTAATTTCATATTTTTGTGGGTTTTTTGCAATATCTTCTTCATGAAGGTTAAAGTCATAGGTGAACCCATTTTCATTTAACTCGTCTAAGGCTTTAGAAACAGTGGCATAGTGATAGGTTTGAGTCATGATTATTATTTTTAGATAGGGTTTGTATATTTTTTTTAGAAGCTATTTTTATTGAATTAAAGAACTTAAACTATGTTCTACATTGATTGTCACTATTTTCAATACATAACTTCGCTAATACAATCACCGCTTCATTATTTGTTTTTGCCGAAAAGCCAGCAACAAAAACTCCTTTTTTGCCAGAGGAAGATGTAATGCCATACACGATAGCTGAATCGCCTGGATCAGAATCCCCTTCGTATCTGTAAACATGTTTCACTTGATGTTCAGCAGGTTTCTTAATAATGTCTTCCTGATTGATGTTATAATCGTAAGAAAATCCTAGTTCTTTTAATTCATCAAGGGCTTCAGAGACGGTTGAATAGTGATATATAGGTTTCATAGATAGCGTTTTAAATTACATTTAAAGATAACTAATTTAAAATTAAGACTTTGTAAAATAGCTGTTAAAGTAAAATTTAATGTTTGACTTCGAGTTAAAATTGTTGTAATTTCGCGGCACAGACCGCCTTATCGCCGTTTTGAGCAATCAAAAGGGAGGAAAGTCCGGACACCTTAGAGAAGCATAGCGGGTAACCCCCGTCGGTTTTGTCTGTAAAGGCGAGATTAGGACAAGTGCAACAGAAAGTATGTACAGGTAATGCTGTAGTGAAACCAGGTAAACTCTATGCGGTGAAATATCAAGTATATCAGCATTTAAGGGCTTCTCGTCCGTTGCTGAAGGGTAGATAGCTTGAGTTATACAGTAATGTATGATCTAGATAAATGATAAGGGTCCCGATTTATCGGGATACAGAATCCGGCTTATAGGTCTGTTTTTTTTACTCTAACAATTAATAAAAGAGATTGTGAAATCTAAAAGGGAACCATTAAGAAATTAAGTGTCATTAAGTAAGTAGGCTTAATTTTCTAAATTTCTTGATGGTTTTATTTTTACTGTAAACTGTAGTTATGCTAACAAGAATTGGAATTTTAGGAATGGGTGGAGTAGGTGGTTATTTTGGCGGACTTTTGGCGAGAGCCTGCGCTCAATCAGATCAATTCGAAATTGTATTTATCGCTCGCGGTGAAACCCAAAAAACAATTGCAGCTTCAGGAATAAAGATCATCACTGACGATCAGGAAATTATTGCCTTTCCAAGCGTTGTTTCTAATGATCCACTGCTAATAGGAAAACTAGATTATCTAATTTGTGCGACAAAAACGTATGATATAGAAGAAAGTCTTCTTTCATTAGAAAAATGCATTACTAAAAACACAATTATTCTTCCTTTATACAATGGTGTCGATGCACCAGAAAGAATAAGTACCCTCTATCCTGATAATGAAGTTTTACAAGGTTGCGTGTATATCGTTTCCATGATTGAATCTCCAGGAGTCATTAAAAAAATGGGGCCTTATGAGAAATTATATTTTGGATCTGATACTGCTCCAATAGGAAGGTTAAAAGCATTACAAACTATTTTTAAAAACGCGTCAATAGAAAGTTACCTCGTTGATACTATAGAGGAAACTGTGTGGGAGAAATTCATTTTCATTTCTGCTTTGGCTTCAGCCACATCGTATTTAAATCAAAATATAGGCGAAATTATAAATAGTAATGCCAGTAGAGCAGTATATGTTGAACTCTTAGATGAGATTACGATGCTAGCCGCGGTAAAAGGGTTGAATTTACCCAATGATATTGTTATGCAAACAATTCAAAAATTAGAGAAAACACCAAAAGAAGCAACTTCATCGATGCATCGAGATGTATTGGCCGGTCGAAAATTTGAATTGGCTTCTTTGACTGAATTTGTTGTGAATGAAGGACTGAAATATGAAATGGAATTACCAACTTATAAAATGGTATTGGATAAATTAGCAGAAGTTTCCAATAGCTAATTAATACTATTTATTATCTTATTTGTCATACTGTAGTATTTAGAGTTAAATCCAAATTAGAAATGCCCTTGTTTTCACAAAGGCATTTCTAATTATATATGGATATAGATTACTCTTCTTCGCCGCCGTCTTCAAAAAGATCAGCATCTGATTCTTCCTCACCAGAACTCAATTCGAAAAAACTAAAAATAGATCCACCGTAACTTTTCTTGAAAGAAAAATTATCCATATGGTCTAACTTCGTGTATTTAGAATGCTCAATTATCATCATTCCGTCATCATTAAGCGTATTTTTTTCGAAAATCAATAAGACAATTTTCTCAAAAATCTTTTGATCGAGAGCATAAGGTGGATCGGCAAAAATAATGTCGAAACTAGCATTGTTTCTTTCCAAAAATTTAAAAACATCACTTTTAGTTGCCGCAATATTAAAATCATATTCGGTTGCCACTTGTTTGATGAATTTTACACAACCAAAGTCGCCATCTACTGATGTGATAGGTGTACTTCCTCTAGAGGCAAATTCATAACTTATGTTTCCTGTTCCTGCGAACAAGTCCAATATTTTCAATCCTTCAAAACTGAAATGGTTGTTGATCACATTGAATAATGCTTCTTTAGACATATCGGTAGTAGGACGAACGGGTAAGCCTTTTGGCGGAGAGATACGTCTTCCCTTGTATTTTCCTGAAATGATTCTCATGAGTTGAAAAGTATAAAATGATTTCTGTTTTCGGCCTCAGAAAAATAATTGTTCCATCGTAAATCGTTGACATCAATAAGTGAAACGTTACGGATGTATTTGTATGCTATTTTAAAAAAATCACTTTCGGTGTCTATATTTCCTATCAGTTCTAACGGAAAATTTTCAGGATTCAAGCTCAATTGTTCTGCAGTAAACAAAACATAATAAATGAAATCTTCGGGAGTTTGATAATCAAAAGAATTGAATAATAACAACTTTTGATTTTGGATTACAATAATCTCAAAATGCCCTTCACTGAAATGGACTGTCATTTTCTTATCGTCAATATTTTTGGATGCATCCAAAAGCTTTGATACTAAAATACTATTTGCATGCTTATAATCGAAAGTGCCAAATTGATCTATAAAAAAGTTGTTCATATTTACATAAGGAATGTAAACAGAATTGATTTGGTAATTACTGATTTCGTCGTATGCAAAAAAATCAGTGTCAAAAACCTTAGTATTGTATTGCAAATAACTCCCTAGGAAATTTTCGTCAAATAGTGGAGCTGGTACAAATGTGGACAGATTGTTATTGTGTATAATCAAGACATCATCATAGGTTTCGCTCAATTCTGGGTAATCCCGGAAAGCATTCGAAAATAAATCCTCAATTTTAATTCCTTTGTGAAATGAATCAAAATGGACTTCATTAAAGGAAGTAATTGTATTATTGAGTGTGTCAAAACAGCAAAAAGACAATCCGGCCAAGGAAACTTGGATCGAGAGTTTTTTATATTTCTTTTCGGTAATATTTGTGTTTTGTGTAGACATAATCTGATTTATAATCCATTCTGTTTGTAGAAAACGGAATGGGTTAAATGCGATGACAAACTTACAAATTAAAATAACAATAGCAATGCCAATGGCAGTGACAAAAAGCGATGAGAATATCAAAAGACTATAGAAATTATAAAAAGACATAAATGAAACTAATATCCAAATTGAAATTGAAATTTTCATTGGTTTTTGATATTGAAACCCTTACTTTGCAGTTAAAATATGCCAGATGAACTCCTCCTTGTTTTATAGTCTTTTACGAAATAAATTCCCTTTTGTTCCCACGTACAAGCAGGATATTTTTTTTCAAAAAATCGCTATTTTTTTAACTGAAACTGATAACGACACGATTTTTGTCCTTAAAGGGTATGCAGGAACGGGAAAAACGACCGTGATTTCGACGATTGTAAATAACCTTTTGGACATAAATAAGAAATATGTTTTGCTAGCGCCAACAGGTCGTGCCGCAAAAGTGATTGCCAGTTATTCGAACAAACCGGCTTTTACCATTCATAAAAAAATCTATTTCCCAAAGAAGTCTTCCGGTGGTGGCGTTTCTTTCACTTTGCAACAAAACAAACATAAAAACACCATATTTATAGTCGATGAAGCCTCGATGATTTCGGATACTAACTCGGATTCTAAATTGTACGAAAACGGTTCTTTACTTGATGATTTGATCTCATATGTATATTCAGGAACGAACTGTAAGATGATTCTATTGGGAGACACAGCCCAATTGCCTCCGGTGAATTTAGATATTAGTCCGGCATTGGACACCCATACTTTAAGTTTGAATTATAATAAGGAAGTCGAATATATCGAACTTGACGAAGTGATGCGTCAAGAAGAGGATTCTGGAATTTTGTATAATGCAACGGAGCTTCGGGAGTTATTGAAAGATTCATTCATCACTGAATTCCAATTCAATGTCAGGAAGTTTAAAGATATCGTTCGTCTGACTGATGGGTATGATATTCAGGATGCGATTAATTCAGCCTACAGTAATTATAGTATAGAAGACACCGCTTTTATTGTTCGTTCGAATAAAAGAGCGAATCAATATAATGAACAAATTAGAACAAAAATTCTCGATAAAGAAAGCGAATTGTCCTCAGGCGATTTCCTTATGGTAGTGAAGAACAATTATTTTTGGTTGAAAGATTCTGATCATGCCGGTTTTATTGCCAATGGTGATATCATTGAAGTATTGGAAATTTTCAATATCAAGGAATTGTACGGTTTTAAGTTTGCCAATGTGAAAATTAGAATGGTCGATTATCCAGATCAAAAGCCGTTTGAAACCGTTTTATTATTGGATACCATAAAAAGTGAATCACCGTCCTTGACTTATGAAGAGTCAAATAGATTGTATCAGGAAGTTTTGAAAGATTATGAAGGGGAAACCAAGTACAAGCAATTTCAAAAAGTAAAAGCCAACGAATATTTTAATGGCTTGCAAGTAAAATTCTCTTATGCGATTACCTGCCATAAATCACAAGGAGGGCAGTGGAATACCGTTTTTATAGAACAACCATATTTGCCAAACGGAATTGACAGAGATTATATCCGATGGTTGTATACCGCTATGACGAGAGCAAAAAATAAATTATATTTGATCGGTTTTAAAGATGAGAGTTTTGTGGAATAATTTCGTTTTTTTGGCTGTTATAACCGAATCTAATTTTAAAGAATAAATGATTAAACCGCTTACTTCATTGCGCTTCCTTTTTGCATTTATGATATTCGTGCATCATATGACTTTTTTGGCAAAAAGTAAGTCATCGACTTTGAGATGGATTCATGAGTCAATATTAAAGGAAGGATATATCGGAGTTAGTTTCTTTTTTATTTTAAGTGGTTTTATTCTTGCTTATAATTACCGTGATTCGATGCTAAATCAAAAAATATCAAAATCTAATTTTTATATCGCCAGAATTGCCAGAATCTACCCGCTTCATTTATTGACTTTACTGATTGCTGTACCAATAACGATTCAAAATGTTAATTTTGAACTCTCACTTTGGTTCAAACAGTTATTTTTTAATTCGACATTGACCCAAAGTTTCGTACCAATAAAGAAAATATACTTTTCTTTTAACTCTCCGTCATGGAGTATTTCTAATGAGCTTTTTTTTTATTTACTTTTCCCCTTTTTAATCCTTTTAATTTCGAAACTTAAAGTTCTTAAATACAGTAAAGGATTATTGATTCCGTTTTTACTTCTACTGCCAATATTGATGTTAGTAATCCCTCCAATCTATTATAAAAACCTATTCTATGTTAATCCATTTTTTAGGGTTTTTGATTTCATCGTTGGAATACTTCTTTTCGAATTATATTTAAAAATAAAAAACACAGAGAAGGTCATTAATTATAATGCCTTGGAATTTGGTTCCATAATATTATTAGTTGTTTTTTTTATTTTTCATAGCCAGCTTCCATTAGTGGTTAGATATTCCATTTATTATTGGTTACCAATGAGCTTCTTAATACTAGTTTTTGCATTCCAAAAAGGAGTGCTTTCAAGATTATTATCTAATAACACCTTGATTTTACTAGGCGAAATAAGTTTTGGTTTTTATATGTTTCATCAACTAGTTTTGAAATATTTTATAATGGTAAATAAATCGCTTCTTCATATTACAAATGAATATTTAATTATTTCCATTATTTTAATCGTTTCGCTCATAATAAGTTATATCAGTTTAATCTGGTTTGAAAATCCAGTAAATAAATATTTAAAAAGAGTTTTGATTAAGAAAACGAAGGATTAGGGTTTTAATATAAATATCTAATAAATTAATAAACAGAATATCATGAAAATAATAGCCGTCATCCCTGCCCGTTACGCTTCCACACGATTTCCAGCTAAATTGATGCAAGACCTTGGAGGCAAAACTGTGATTTTAAGAACCTATGAAGCAGCAGTAAACACACAATTGTTTGATGATGTTTTCGTAGTGACGGATTCTGATTTAATTTTTGATGAGATTATTTCTAACGGAGGTAAAGCCATTATGAGCATCAGACAGCACGAGTCGGGGAGTGATCGTATTGCAGAAGCAGTTGCCAACCTAGATGTAGAAATTGTGGTTAACGTACAGGGGGACGAACCTTTTATTGATACGGAACCTTTAATGAAATTGATTGAAATTTTCAGAAAAGATACAACAGGAGAAGTTGATTTGGCTTCGCTGATGCGTGAAATTAAAGATGAGGAAGTCATCAATAATCCTAATAACGTGAAAGTAGTAACAGATCAAAACGGTTTTGCTTTGTATTTTTCGCGTTCGGTAATTCCCTATCCTAGAGAAAAAGATGTGGGCGTTCGCTACATGCAGCACATCGGAATCTATGCCTTCAGGAAACAAGCTCTGTTAGATTTCTATTGTTTGCCTATGAAATCATTAGAAGCATCCGAAAAACTAGAGCAACTACGTTATTTAGAATTTGGAAAACGCATCAAAATGGTTGAAACTACACATGTAGGTATTGGAATCGATACTCCAGAAGATTTAGAAAAAGCAAGACTGATGTTGTAATTTAGTCCTTGTTGTCTTGGTCGAAATAACCTTTAGATTTTATTTTGGTAGAGAAAAAATTCAGGAATAAAACCACAAACATCAACACAATCATAGATTGTACACTTACTAAAAATTTTCCAAAAGGGTCAACGGGATAAAAATCACCATATCCAATGGTGGATGAAGTTACCGTACTAAAATAAATAGCATCAAACCAATGCGTAAAGGGTTTGTTGAAATTATTAGTGAAAGAATACAAAACTGCAAAACCGAATACCATTTCTATATAATTAAAGAACAGCAGAAGCATCGATCTTTTATAGGAACGTGGCTTCGAAAATAAATCAGAGGCAAAAATTAATGTAGGAATGTATAAAATTGTTTCTAGCATGACATAGGCCATCATTGTAAGAACGAAAGGATTGTTTTGCCAATGATTCATAAGAATTAATAGTGGCAAACATACTTTTAGCAAAACATAGAAATCTACTGCTAGGTCTTCATATTCTGCTCCTTTTTTTGAAACAAAATATTTAATATAAATCCCAGGGAAAAATAACTGCGACGAAGAAAGAAACAAACGAACTATTTTTTCTATTCCGTTATCATCCTGATGGTCGTTATTCCAAATTGCTTTTATGTTCTGAATTCTCTTTTGTACAGGATTAAACTTTGGCTTTGCCATTTTGGTAACATTGCCCAAGAGCAGTTTGCGAATGACTTGTTTCATTAAATTTAGTTTTGCTATTCTAATCGAAAGTACGATATTTAATTTTTAGTTATTAAAAGGAAAAAATGGAGTACATTAATTTATTTTAAATTGTTTTTTCAATAACAATTAACTCATTATGAATTTCAATTCTAGGTATCGATTTTATGCTGTAATTAGTAGTACAGAAATCTGAGATGTATTTTTTATTTCTAAGGTTGTGCTCTTCATTTAAAAGCATGGTGTTGAAAAGTACAAACCCTTTACTTTTGAGCAAGAAGCAAATCCGATTGATGAAATAACTTTCATATAAAAAATTTGGCATCGTAGTATCTTGGAAGATATCAATGATAATCAAATCGTATTGCTCTTTGGTTTTTAAAACAAATTCAAATGCATCATCAATTACAATTTCCAATTGTTGAATTTCATCAAGCTTAAAATAACGATTGGCCAATTTGATTATTTCAGGATCAATTTCAACTCCAGTAATTTGGCCTTCAAATTTAATTTCATCAATTAAAGTTTTTACAACACTACCACCAGCGACACCGAGCACTAAAATGTGATCCATTTTAATTATTTTATGAAAGCCAATGGTTTTTAATCCCAATCTCAAAATACGCTGTAAACTTCCGTACGAATAATTAGTATTTTCTGAATCCAATACTAATTCACCATTTGCCCAAGTAATTTCTATAGATTTACTTAAATCCGATTTTACAGTGTGAATATTAATAGGAATAAGGTAACTAAGTACTTTTTTAAACATCAAAGACGGTTTTTATCAAAAATAAGTTTTAAATTATATATTTTGCAACAAATTAGAGAGTAATGAAGAAACAAATTTATAAATGGATCTTTTTCCGCCTTATGGGTTGGAAAATTGTAGGTACGATTGATGCAGACATTAAAAAATGCGTAATGATGGTTATGCCGCATACGAGTGCCCATGATTTTTACCTGGGAATTTTTACGCGAGGCATCACAGGTTTAGAAATGAATTTTGTAGCTAAAAAGGAATTGTTTGCTTTTCCTTTGGGTTGGTACTTCAAATACATGGGAGGAGAGCCGCTAGATCGATCTGGTGGAATGAACAAAGTAGACGTTATTGCAGAAATTTTTAATCGAAGAAAAATTTTTCGTTTGGCAGTTCTTCCAGAGGGAACGCGAAAAAAAGTGAGTGAAATTAAAACAGGATTTTATTACATCGCTTTAAAAGCAAATGTACCTATAATTCCTGTTGCGTTTGATTTTGGGAAAAAAGAAGTTAATCTTGGAGCTCCACTAATACCATTAGGAAATATTGAAGAAGACCTTACTATTTTAAAAAAGCATTTTGAAGGAGTAGAAGGTAAGATTCCCGAAAAAGGATTTAAAGAATAATTCCAGCTTAAAAATTAGTTGCATTTAAAAAAGCCAATCCTTTTATTAAAAAAAGGGTTGGCTTTTTTAGTTTGGCGAAAAAACTTTGAAGGTGCCATCTTTATAAAAGAACACAATTTTTTCTACTTCACCTGAAATGGATTCGTTGACTACATTTTGAATTTCTTCTTTTTTAGCAACGGCTCCATTTTTATTACCATCGTTTTTCTCATCTGAAAATAAATTTTGAGGCGCACTAGATTCTGGAATTGGAGTAGGCGTATTTGGTTTGATTACTTCATCCAATTTCTTTTCCTGATTTTGCATCGGTTCGTTATTTTTTGGAAAACTGCCTTTCCCATTCAAAATCCAATACAAATCTACATCAGGAAAAACATCAAGAATCTTAAGAATAAAATCCAAGCTAGGTTTATTTCTGCCCGATAGAAGGTGAGATAAACTAGAGCGCTGTACACCAATTTTATCTGCAAATCCAGAGGCATTTAAACTATAGTAGTCCAATATAATTTCCAGCCGTTTAATAAAATCCTCCGTGTTTACCATTGTAAATAACTAATAAAATTCATATAGTTACAAATGTAACTAAAACGAAGAAGAATAGCAAAATTACAAGTGTGAATTGTATTTAAAACAGTATTTAACTGTTATTATTAGATTAAGTAATATTTCATAACATAATGATATGTAGTAATGTACTATTAAAAATTAAATCGAGTAACATTTGTTAACTAATAGCAGTAGAAACAGTCTAAAGAATCCAGTAAAACTGTTTACATTTCTGAAATTAGTCAATTTCAATTCGTTTACAATTGTAAAAATAAAGATGTTTACTTTTGTAAATCAAATAATACACTATGGATTTAGAACAATTATTCAATGATAATAAAGAGCAATCTATTGAAGGTAGATATCTTACTTTAGAATCAATTGAACCTTTATTAAATAAACTAAACACAAATAATCAGCTTTCGGTTATTGGTGAATCAGTACTTAAAAAACCAATTTATAGCTATCAAATAGGTCAAGGAAAAACTAAGATATTACTTTGGTCGCAAATGCACGGAAATGAAAGCACAACTACAAAAGCATTGTTTGACTTTTTAAATGTGTTACATAACGGTTCAGCATTTGCTGCGAAATTGCTAGATACATTTGCTTTTTATTGTATTCCAATGCTGAATCCGGATGGTGCGAAGTCTTATACACGTGTAAACGCAAATGAAGTTGATTTAAACAGAGACTCGCAAAACTTAACTCAACCGGAAAGCAGAGTCTTGCGGACTGTTTTTGATTCGTTTCAACCTGATTTTTGCTTTAATCTCCATGATCAGCGTACTATTTTTGGAGTAGATAACACTGGTGAGCCGGCTACAGTATCTTTTCTAGCTCCTTCTTATAACGAAGAACGTGAGATAAACGAATCTCGATTAAAGGCTATTAATCTTATTGCAGGCATTGACAGCACGTTACAGCAGTATATACCGGGTCAGGTGGGACGATTTGATGATTCTTTTAATCTAAATTGTATTGGAGACACTTTTCAGGCACTTGGAGCTCCTACTTTGTTGTTTGAGGCGGGACACTTTCCAGATGATTATCTAAGAGAAGAAACAAGAAAATACATTTTCATGGCATTAGTTTCTAGTTTTGTGATACTTAGCGAAAACGATATAGTTGACAATAGAATTGATAAATATTTGAGTATTCCTCAAAATAAAGTCGTTTTTTATGATTTTTTGTATAAAAATGTCAAATTAAATTATGATGGTAATGAAAAAATTACGAATTTTGCTGCACAATACAAAGAGGAATTAATAGAAAACGAACTGTTTTTTAATGCTTATTTTGTAGAAATTGGAGATTTGGAGGGGTATTACGGTCATTTCGAGTATGATGCAAAAGAAGCAGAGTATAAAGATGAGTACGGTGGTTTTCCGAAATTAAATCAAAAAGCCGATTTTTATTTAGGAAATAGCACTAAATTTGTTAACGGATTGATAAAAAAATAAAATTTTGAGTCGATTTAATGTTTTTATGTATATTTTTAAACTTTGTATTAGTCAATTATAAATATTAATTATAGAAATATGAGTAAGTTCCGTTTAGATGAAGTAGATCACCAGATTTTAGATATGTTGATCGATAACACAAGAGTTCCGTTCACAGATATCGCAAAAAAATTATTAATTTCTGCTGGTACTGTGCACGTTAGAGTTAAGAAAATGGAAGATGCTGGAATCATCATGGGTTCGTCATTAGTACTTGATTATGATAAATTAGGGTATTCTTTTATTGCTTATGTAGGAGTGTTTCTTAATAATACTTCTCAAACGAAATTCGTTTTGCAACGTATTAACGAGATTCCTTTTGTGACTGTAGCTTCTGTAACTACTGGAAAATTCAATATTTTCTGTAAAATTAGAGCTAAAGATACAAAGCATGCTAAGGATGTTATTTTTATGATTGATGATATTGATGGTGTTTATAGAACAGAAACTATGATCTCATTGGAAGAAAGTATCAATGATAAGAAGCGCTTGATGCATACTATATTTAAAAACATGTAATACACTTGATTGCTATATTTTAATATAACCTCAAGTTAGTTCTTGGGGTTATTTTTTTATAACTATTTTCTGCTAAACCAAACCAACTATAACAAAATTATGTACACGCTACCAAAAATTGAACGTTTTAACCAAAATGTCCTTTCTAAATACAATATTTACAATAGTGTATTTATCACTTTACCATTCGACTCCATAGATAATACAGGTGCTTTACTTCCTTTGTTTACAGATGTTTGTGAGAGTGGCTTTAAGAAAATGGCGACTCCAAAAGAAATTGTGGATTTTTTCACGAATAAATATTCACATAGTAATGATGAAGCTGATAAAATCGATATCATGTTTCGTTTTATTCAATATATTGAACGCCAAATTGTTCTGTTTGATGCAGTCGAAGACGCTGCTTTCCCGATTGTAAATAACATGGAAGGAAGGGGTTCGTTGCGTGACATTAAAGAAAAAGCAGATGCAAAAGGAAAGAAGGAAGAGTTAATTGATTTTCTAGAAAACTTTAATGTAAGAACAGTGCTAACGGCGCATCCTACTCAGTTTTATCCTGGTTCTGTCCTTGGTATCATTAATGATTTAACAGATGCGATACGTGGAAATAATTTACTGAATATAAAAGAACTTTTAGCTCAATTAGGTAAAACACCTTTTATAAAAAACGAAAAACCAAATCCATTTGATGAAGCGGTTAGTTTGATATGGTATCTTGAGAATGTGTTTTACAGTACTTCAGGAGACATGGTTCATTACTTGCAGAAAAATGTATTCAAGGGAGAATCAATTCAAAATGCTTTGATAAAATTAGGCTTTTGGCCTGGTGGAGATCGTGATGGGAATCCGTTTGTGACAACTGAGATTACATTGAACGTAGCTGAACGATTGCGAACTTCAATATTGAAGTGTTATTATATTGAAATTAGAAATTTAAAAAGAAAGTTAACTTTCTTTAATGTAGATGTTTTGGTTGCTGAACTTGAACATAAGCTTTACCGTTCTGTTTTTTATTCGAAAGGGGAAATTTATATCACTTTAGAGGAGTTCAAAGTGCAATTAAATAAGATAAAGAGAATTGTTATTGAGCAACATCAGTCGTTGTATTTAGATCAATTAGAAGCACTTCTTATTAAAGTGAACTTATTTGGTTTTCATTTTGCTACTTTAGATATCCGTCAAAATAGTAGAATACATGATGCTGTTTTTAAAGATATTCATGATTTTTATGTGAAATCAAATTCAGCTATTTTTCCTGAAAATTATTATGATTTATCGGAAGGTGAGAAATTTGAGGTATTAGCAAATGTTAAAGGAGATATAAACTCGAATGATTTTGACAATGAAATAACTAAGTCGACGATTGAGTCAATTCAAGCGATAAAGGTAATTCAGAAAAACAATGGGGAGCTTGGTGCTAACCGATATATTATAAGTAATAACGAGAACGCACTTAATGTACTCGAAACTTTTGCAATGATCCGTTTATGTGATTGGGAAGAGCCTACAGTTGATGTTGTGCCGCTTTTTGAGTCAGTTGAAGATTTATTGAATGCACACAACAGCATGGAGCAATTGTATACTAATCCTATGTATGCGAATCATTTGAAAAATAGAGGGATGAAGCAAACGATAATGGTTGGTTTCTCTGATGGTACAAAAGATGGTGGGTATTTAATGGCAAATTGGAGTATTTATCAAGCGAAAGAAGCGCTTACCAAGATTTCAAGGAAATATGGTGTAAAAGTAATTTTCTTTGACGGACGTGGTGGACCACCAGCACGTGGTGGGGGTAAAACACATAAATTTTATGCTTCTTTAGGTCCGAATATAGAAAACAAAGAAATTCAAATTACCGTTCAGGGACAAACAATAAGTTCAAATTTTGGGACTTTAGATTCTTGTAGATATAATTTGGAAAATTTATTAAGTGCTGGGGTTACAAATCAGGTGTTTAGTAAAAATAAGAATGAATTATCTCTAGATGAAAAGAGTGTCATGGGGCAATTAGCTAATTTGGGCTATAAAAAATACCTGAGTTTTAAGAATCACCCAAAGTTTATTCCTTATTTGGAACAGATGAGTACTTTGAAATATTATGCTAGAACTAATATAGGAAGCCGACCTTCAAAAAGAGGGAAATCGGAACAGTTAGATTTTAATGATCTAAGAGCGATCCCATTTGTGGGTTCTTGGAGTCAGTTGAAACAAAATGTTCCTGGATTTTTTGGAGTAGGTACAGCATTGAAACATTTTGAAGATACGGACCAATGGGATAAAGTTCAAGACTTATATGATAATTCTTTATTCTTTAAAACACTCTTAGAAAACAGTATGATGTCAATTGCTAAATCCTTTTTTCCATTAACGGCTTACATGAAAAATGATCCTGAGTTTGGAGAATTCTGGCAAATTATTTATGAAGAATTTTTAGAGTCTAAACGGTTATTACTGAAAATTGCTGGTCATACAGAGTTGATGGAGAATTACCCTGATGGTAAAGCATCTATTCAAATAAGAGAGCGTATTGTTTTGCCATTGTTGACAATACAACAATATGCTTTATTAAGAATAAATGAACTTAACAAAGAAAGTATACCTGATGAGAATTTAATAAAGGTGTATGAAAAAATTGTAATGCGTTCGCTTTTTGGAAACACAAACGCAAGTAGAAACTCAGCATAAACAAGAAAAAAAATGAAATCAAACCAATTACCAAATACGGAGTATGCTCCCTATTATGCGGGTTATGTTCATGTATTAGACGATGTTAATATGATTGAAGAATTAGAAATATGTCTTCATGATTTTATCAAATTTGTGCAGAACATCCCTATGGATAAATTCGATTACCGTTATGCGGAAGGAAAGTGGACTATAAAAGACATCATTCAGCACCTTATTGATACTGAGCGTGTTTTTAGTTACCGTGCCATGCGTATTTCTAGAAATGATAAAACACCTTTACCAGGTTTTGAAGAAAATGATTATGTTGATAATACCAAGGCTAACGAAAGAAATTTGCAAGGATTATTGACAGAATTGGCGGTGGTAAGACAATCTACTTTAGCTCTTTTTAAAAGTTTTTCTGAAGAACAGTTAACTAGAATGGGAGTTGCGTCAAACAGTCCCGTTTCAGTACGTGCGATTGGATTTATAATTATTGGGCATCAAAAGCATCATCAAAAGGTTTTTCAGGAAAGATATTTATAAATTAGTGGAAGCAAGTCGACCAAATTTTTAATTTATTTTCGAAAGACATTGTATTTGCAGGACTAGTTGAAGGCATCACATAATAAGTGATGCCTTCTATTTGTCCAAACTTTTTAACAAAATAACGGTGACTTTCTTTTCCGTTAAAAATTATATTATGAATACCGGGGAATTCATTGAACAATGTTTCAAAATCATTTTCTTTTTGATTTTTTATATGGACATCTAAACTTCCTTTTCGCTCACAATTTTCTAAAACATCCCACAATCCCAATTTATTTGACTGTAACAATTTTATTTTTTCTTCGAAAATTTCTGAAATAGCCAAAGTGCTAAAAAGGGTATAGATAATTTTCCAAAAGTGATTTCTCTTGTGCGCATAGTATTCTTGCTTTTCAAGCGAGGCTATACCGGGCATCGTTCCTAAGATTAGGATTTCTGTCTGATGATTTACAAAATGTGGAAATGAAGTAATCATATGAATAGATTATTTGTTACGTCTTTCTTTTTCGATAATAGCCAAAGCCAATCTTATTTTGTCGTACGCTATTTTTTCTTCAAGATGATCGTAATACGGTTTTAAAGTTGTCGGACTTTCTAATTGTATTTTGGCTTTAGCGATCAAACTTACTTCTTCTTCAGAAACAAATTGGTATAAGTTAATCGTTTCGCCGTCTAAATACAATTTTGCTAAATGAGACATAATCGTGCCAATACCCAATTTGCGTTTCAACGCAATTTCCTGAGTAGTTAACCCACTTTGAAACATTAGGAGTGTTTCTTTATATGTACCGGCCTCTTTTTTAGGTTTTACTACTTTGTTTTTTTGAAATTCGATTATCGCTTTTATGAATGCTTCCCCATATTTTTCGAGTTTTGCTTTTCCTACTCCGTCAATGGTAATGAATTCGTCATCACTCATTGGCCGTATTGTTTCCATTTGGCGTAAAGCAGCATCACTAAAAATGACATATGCAGGAACACTTTCCTCTTTAGAAATTTCATAACGCAATTTGCGGAGTGTCTCAAAAAGAGAGTTGGCTGCTGATTTGCTTTTGGTTTCTTTAAGTTCGGTTTTTTCGGTGTTTATTTTTTGAACTGTGGTCAGTTGTACTTTGTCCCCTTCAAATAAAACTTCACGTGCTAATGCAGTTAATCGAATTTTATTTTGTCGGTGAAAAGCAATTTCGCAAAGCCCTTGATTGATTAATTGAATGATGTACTGATTCCAGTCGTACCAAGATATATCACTACCAATAGCATAGGTTTTTAGATTTTGATATTCATTTTCGAATATATAGGCATTCTTGGAGCCTCTTAAAAAATCAATAATAACGGGTAATGGCTCCGATTCTTTCAAACGAATAATGGCAGATAAAGCTTTTTGTGCGATAATCGTTCCGTCAAAAAATTCAGGTGGATTTTTGCAAATATCACAATTTCCACAATTTTCAGTGACTAGTTCGCCAAAATAAGACAGTAATATTTTCCTGCGACAACTCAAAGCATCGGCATATTGTTTCATTCTTTCGAGCTTCGCCAGTTGCACTTCTGCATTTAATCCTTGGGAAGCAAATTTTTGCAGTTGGATTACATCTCCATAACTTTCGAATAAAATAGTTTCAGAAGGTAGGCCGTCGCGACCGGCTCTTCCAATTTCCTGATAATAACCTTCAATATTTTTAGGTAAATTATAATGAATGACCCATCGAACATTTGATTTATCGATTCCCATACCAAATGCAATAGTAGCACAAACAACTTGGCAATCATCATTGATGAAATCATCTTGAGTTTGTGATCGTACCGCGCTGTCTAATCCAGCATGATATGCTTTTGCGTTTACGCCTGCTTTTTTAAGTTTTGAAGCGAGTTCTTCTGTTGTCTTTCTGCTTAAGCAATAAATAATTCCAGATTCGGTTGGTTTATCACTTATAAAATCAATTATTTGTTTGACTCTGTCGAGTGCTGGACGAACTTCTAAACTTAGGTTTTTTCGATCAAAAGAAGAGATAAACGACTTCGGGTTTATTAAGTTTAATTGCTGGCTAATATCCTTACGTGTAGCTTTATCCGCAGTAGCAGTTAAAGCTAGAATTGGAGTAGAAGGGAAGCGATTTTTTAAATATCCTAGATTGGTATAAGCAGGTCTAAAGTCATGTCCCCAAGAAGAAATACAATGTGCTTCATCAATTGCGATAAGACTTATGGTGATTTGGCTAAATGCATTTTCTAAGTAAGACAAACTTTCTGGAGCTACATAAACCATTTTGACTTTATTGTCTTTTAGGTTTTGAATGTGTAATTGCTGTTCTTCATTAGATTGACTACTGTTTATAAAGCAAGCCTGAATCCCGTTTGCTTTTAAACTATCTACCTGATCTTTCATCAATGCGATTAACGGTGATATCACTATTGTGATTCCGGGAAATAATAGTGCAGGTAATTGAAAGCAGATCGATTTTCCACCACCGGTTGGCATAATTGCCAGGGTATCTTGACCGGACAAAATAGTATTTATAATTTGCTCTTGATTGGTTCTGAATTTTTCAAATCCAAAATTTTCCTTTAAAGAGTCATGTAATATTTGGGATGTGATCATTTAGGGAGTAGTGCCTTTTAGTATTAATTCGATGCAAATTACAATAAAGATATATTTTATTAATCTGCTAAAAAAAAGGAACTCGATTAAGAGTTCCTTTGGTGTTTTTTTAAGTGAAGTTAATCTTCATCATCATCATCGTCGTCGTCAGAATAATCAGACTTGTCTGAATCTTCATCGTCGTCATCAGTGTCTGGTTTGTCACGATTATTGTCGTCGTCGTCATCATCATCATCGTCGTCGTCATCTAAATCAAGTCCTTTTATTGGAATGATTGGTTCGATTTCGTCATCGATTTCATCATCTTCATCGTGGTTTTCGATACGGTCTGCCAGTTTCATACTTACTTTTACTAAGTAAATAGTGTCTTCAGTTCGTACTTCAACAGCTTCAATTAATTCGTTTTTAGCATTTCTAAAACGGACAATATCTGAGTCATCATAGCCGTCAGGAAATCTTTCTACTAAAAGATTTAAGATTTCGTTTGTAAGTTTTGCGTAATCAACAATTACTCTTTTCATAATGATATTCTATAAGTCTAATATATAAGCAAAAATAAGAGGTGCTACAATTGTTGCATCTGATTCAATAATAAACTTAGGCGTTTTTATATCTAATTTACCCCAAGTAATTTTTTCATTCGGAACAGCTCCAGAATACGAACCGTAACTGGTAGTTGAATCTGAAATTTGGCAGAAATAGCTCCAAAAAGGTGTTTCTGGCATTTCCATATCTTGGTACAACATTGGAACCACGCAAATTGGGAAATCTCCAGCTATACCACCACCAATTTGGAAAAACCCAACTCCATTAGCGGAATTTTTAGGATACCAATCTGCTAAAAATGTCATGTATTCAATACCTGATTTCATCGTAGAGACTTTTAAATCTCCTTTAATGACATAGGAAGCAAAAATATTTCCCATAGTACTATCTTCCCATCCTGGACAGATAATTGGTAAGTTTTTTTCTGCTGCAGCATACATCCAGCTATCTTTCAGATCGATTTCGTAATATTCTTCTAAAACGCCTGATAAAAGCATTTTGTACATAAATTCATGCGGTAAATAACGGTCTGCTTTGTCGTCTGCATCTTTCCAAATTTTGTAAATGTGTTTTTGCAAACGACGGAATGCTTCATGTTCAGGAATACAAGTATCTGTTACTCGATTTAACCCTCTTTCAAGTAAGTCCCATTCTTGTTCTGGAGTCAAATCACGATAATTTGGTACTCTTTCGTAATGTGAATGAGCTACCAAGTTCATGATATCTTCTTCTAAATTTGCACCGGTACAAGATATAATTTGAACTTTGTCTTGACGAATCATTTCTGCAAAAATCTTTCCGATTTCGGCAGTACTCATTGCTCCAGCAAGAGTTACCATCATTTTAGCTCCATTTGCAAGCTGCTCTTCATAGCCTTTTGCTGCATCTACTAAAGCCGCAGAATTGAAATGCAGATAATGCTTTTCTATAAACTGACTTATAGGTCCTTTACTCATTTTGTTTGGTTTAAATATTTAAAAATCAATACATTGAATGGTTATATTCAAATATAATAATTTTTAAATTGACTAATTGTGTATTTAATTGTTTATTTTTTGTCGTAGCCTAAAATTTTTAATACATCGTCGGCTGTTTGTTGTTCTGAGAATACTTCGGTTGCTATAATTCCATTTTCATCTCTGTTGATTAAGATGTGTTTTGGTTGTGGAATCAAGCAGTGATGTAACCCACCATATCCACCAATGGTTTCTTGATAAGCACCGGTATTAAAAAATCCAATGTATAATGGTTTTTCTTTATTGTATTTTGGCAAATAAATGGCATTCATATTTTGCTCAGAATTATAGTAATCGTCACTATCGCAAGTTAAACCACCTAGTAAAACCCGTTCGTAAGTTTCATTCCAACGGTTGATTGCCAACATAATAAAACGTTTATTGATTGCCCAGGTATCAGGTAAAGTAGTGATAAAAGAAGAATCAATCATGTTCCATTTTTCTCTATCATTTTGTTGCTTTTGATACAAAATTTGATAAATGGCACCTCCGCTTTCTCCTACGGTAAAAGAACCAAATTCAGTAAAGATGTTTGGAACGTCTACTTCAGCCTCATCGCAGGCAATTTTAATCTGATTGATGATTTCATCAATCATGTATTGATAATCGTACTCAAACGCCAATGAATTTTTTATAGGAAATCCACCCCCAATATTCAAACCATCCAATGTAGGACATTCTTTTTTTAATGCTATGTATACTTTGATACATTTTACCAACTCATTCCAGTAGTAGGCTGTATCGTTAATCCCTGTATTGATGAAAAAGTGTAACATTTTAAGTTCCAATTTATCATTATCCTGAATTTGTTTTTTATAAAAGCTAACAATGTTTTTATAACCTATTCCAAGACGGGAAGTATAGAACTCAAACTTTGGCTCTTCTTCAGCAGCAATACGGATTCCAATTTTGAATTTCCCGTTAATTTCTGCCTGAAGTAGATCTAGCTCTTCATAATTATCAATAATAGGAATAGTGTTTTTATGCCCGTTATTAATTAATCTTGCAATATTTTCAATGTACTGGTCTCTTTTAAAACCGTTACATATAACGTAAGTGCTTTTGTTTATTTTTCCATTTGCCATTAAATTTTCAACAATATTAATGTCGAAAGCTGAAGAAGTTTCAACGTGAATATTGTTTTTAAAAGCTTCATTCATAATGAATTCAAAATGGGAGCTTTTTGTACAATAACAGTAATAGTATTTTGCCTCGTATTTATTTTTCTCCATCGATTTACGAAACCAGTTTTTGGCTTTGTTGATGTTATTTGAAATTTGAGGTAAATAAGTAAACTTTAATGGAGTACCGTATTCTTCAACGAGTTTCATCAAATCAATATTGTGAAACTTTAGATTGTCTTTGTTTAAAGTAAATTCTTCTTGTGGAAAGTAATATGTTTGATTTATTAGATCGGAATATTTTGTATTCATGTAGCTTTTAGTATTGTAGATTAATTAAATTGGTTTTAAGAATTAAACTAATTTTCAAACCCTAATGTTTGCATAAATAATCTGAAGTTTTTCGTGATCTACTTTTAAATGGTTAGACAGATCAAAACAAAAATATTCTTTGATCGAATAAAAACGCCTCAATATCCTTAAAAAAGATTTATTGTTTCGGTTCTCACTTGAACTGTAATTTCCTTGTTTTTGATTGTTTTTCATTGTGGCAAATGTAAAAAATAATATATACGTAATCCAATCCTTTTGACTAAAAAATATTTAAGATTTATAATCGTTAAATGCTTTAAGAATTAATTCATTTTCAACAGATTGATTTATTTTTATTTTACCAATGCCTTCTATTAGGGCAAATTGTATGGTGCCATATTCATTTTTCTTGTCATGAATGAGCAATTCTAGTATGGGGTCTATGTCATTTTCAAGAAACACGATATCATCAAAGATAGACTTTATTGTAGTTTTAATTTGAATATACTCGCTTTCACTTATTAATTCCTTGTCGAAAGAGATATAGCTTTCTAAAACCATCCCTACAGCAATGGCTTCACCATGTAATAAGGTAGTTTTATTTTCATTCTCAAGAAAATAACTTTCAATCGCATGACCCAGTGTATGTCCGAAGTTTAGTGATTTCCTAATATTTTTTTCAGTGGGGTCTAATGTTACTATTTCGTTTTTAATTGCAACGGAACGGTAAATCAGTTCGTCAAAGTCAGCAAAGTCAATCGCTTTTAAGTCTAGAAATTGTTCCCAATATGCTTTGTCAAAGATTAAACCATGTTTTAGCATTTCGGCAAGACCAGAACGCATTTCATTTTGCGGAATCGTTTCTAAATAATTGGTATCTACTATTACCATTGTCGGTAGGTTAAAAACACCAATTTGATTTTTTAAATTACCTAGATCAACTCCGTTTTTTCCGCCTACGGAAGCATCTACCATTGAAAGTAGGGTAGTAGGGATATTAATAAAATCGACACCTCGTTTAAATGTTGAAGCAACAAACCCACCTAAATCTGTAACTACGCCACCGCCAAGATTTATGACAAGACTTTTCCTGTCGGCACCAAGCTCGGTTAAAACATTCCATATTTGGACGCATGTCTCAATGTTCTTATTTTCTTCACCTGCTTCAAATTCGATAATTTCGATAGTCAGTTCCGTTTCTAAATAAGGTAGGAATAGTGGTAAACACACTTCGTTTGTATTGCTGTCTACTATAATGAACAAGTTAGAGTACTTGTTTTCTTTTAAATGAAGGTTTAGCGCTTCATATCCTTTTTCATTAAAATAAATTGGATAATTACTTGCTTGGATCGTTTGCATCTTATTGGATTAATTGAAAGTGCAAAATAAGGTATTTTTTGCTAAATAATATTGAAAAGTCTCTCTATATTTGTGCAAAAATATCACATTAGATGGAAAAAATATTCAATAATACACAAGTAGCCTTCGCATTAAAAAGTGATACAGAACTTGATAGAGCGTACTTTCTTTTTAAAATGATTTCCAATCAACCATTGGTTCGAATAGGAGCTGCGGTTACTAATTTCGCATTGAATGCGCATCTACCGGTCGAAGGTTTAATACGTGCTACCGTTTTTGATCATTTTTGTGGAGGAGTAAATGAAAATGACTGTCTTTCTGTTGTTGATAGAATGTATACTAAAGGAGTTTCTTCTGTATTGGATTATTCTGTAGAAGGCAAAGAGGAGGAAGATCAGTTTGATGCTGCATTAGCAATGACTCTAAAAACAGTGGAATTTGCCAAAGAACGTCTAGCAATACCGTTTGCTGTTTTTAAACCAACAGGTCTTGGTCGTTTTGAATTGTATGATAAACTTGGAGAAAAAAAGGCTTTAACGTCAAAAGAACAAGAGGAATGGGATCGAGTAGTAGCTCGTTTTGATTTGGTCTGCAGCGAAGCACATAAAAAAAATGTCGCATTACTTATTGACGGAGAAGAGAGTTGGATGCAAGATGCCGCTGATGATTTAGTTACTGAGATGATGCGCAAATACAATAAAGAAAAAGCAATTGTTTTCAATACGTTACAAATGTATCGTTGGGATCGATTGGATTACTTGAAAAAATTACATGATCAGGCAAAGAACGAAGGTTTTTTTATCGGTATGAAGTTGGTTCGTGGTGCCTACATGGAAAAAGAAAATAACAGAGCGGAAGAAAAAGGATATCCTACACCAATTTGTTCATCAAAGGAGGCTACAGATGCTAATTACGATGCAGCAGTCCGTTATATGATTGATCATTTAGAGATCATGTCTATTTTTGCAGGTACTCATAATGAAGAAAGTACTTATAATTTAATGGAGCTAATGCAATCAAAAGGAGTATCTACTAAGGATGACAGAATTTGGTTTGGTCAGTTGTATGGTATGAGTGACAATATCAGTTATAACCTAGCTGATCATGATTACAATGTCGCTAAATATTTGCCTTTTGGCCCCGTAAAAGATGTTATGCCGTACTTGATTCGTCGTGCAGAAGAAAACACTTCAGTAGCTGGGCAAACTAGTCGTGAGTTAGAAATGATAAAAGCAGAACGCAAAAGAAGAAAGTAATCTTAGTTTTTGATTAAAATTAAAAAGGTTTCGCCGTAATAGCGAAACCTTTTTTGTTTTTAAATGCGTTTAGTTTTATTTAGAAAGAAACTTGAAACTGTAAAACAATCATGCTTTTACGATCACTTTGAGGATATTGAGCGCCTGTTTTTTCAAAAATAGATCTATTTTGATATCCTAAACTTACTTTAGGTCCTAAAGTTCCGGTTAAGTAATAATTTGCTCCTAATTCATACAAACTCATTGGATTGTCTAAAGCTTCTAAGTCGGCAATTTGTCCCGCTGCATAAACTTGTAGTCTTCCTTTTGTACTAGGGTTTGTAGGTTTTGCAATCAAATATCCTACTTGACCATAATAGATATTTCCAGTTCCAACCCCAATAAATCCGTTTCCAGAACCGTTTACAAGTGAGCCATCTGCAATGGCTGGATCTGGAGTAGCGATACTCCTTGTGTAATTTTTTCCAAAATTACAGTTGTTATAAGCGGCATAAACGGTTAAAGCATCTCCTTTAGCACTAATTGGTTTATCATAAAAAAGATCTAAACCTAGTACATTCATATCATCATATAAAACTGCGGTGGCATCATTAGGGTCTACTCTCCACATTGCTTTTGCCTGCGTTAAATATCCTAAACCAACATTGAAGATCTTTTTTGTACCTAAATAAGTTCCTTTATTATACGGTTCAGTATTTGATTCTTTTTCTGCAAAAGCATAAGTTAACATTCCAGCATATTGAGCCTTAGGTGTATGCGTGCTTATCGTTGAGTTTAGATTTAAAGTACTCGTTGCATTTCGGTAAGGATTTGTTATGGCAACACGGTAACTCAATTTGTCAAACATCCCTTTGGCATAAATACTTAAGTTCCGATTTCCAAAAGTGGACGAAACATTAATATTCTGCTGATATATAGGGGCATCAAGTGTTAGTTGAGAAGAGGAACTATTAGCTGAATATCGTGTAGTTCCAGCTCCCCAAGCTGTTAATCCACCACCAAGATGAAATTTATCATTAAAATGGTATTCTCCTATAGCATCTAAAACAGATAATGGTGTATTTGAAGGGCCAGTATTTTGAGTGAAATTAATATTGTTTTGTCCTAGCTGAAGGTGAAAAAACACATTATCAGTAAGCATTCCCATAGCTTGTAATCGCAATCTTCTAATAACAATATCAGTAGATTGTGCGACCACATTATCTCCAATTTTACTATTTGGGTTTAGCTCTGTGTAGCGCGCCCATAGTTGAAAATTAGCACCAAATTTAATATATTTTTTTCCGTCTTCAGATAGGTTTACTTTAAATGGATTTTTGGTTTCTTGCGCTTGGAAGGCAACAGATTTTAAAAACAGCAAGAAGATTAGAACAGCTGTTTTAGTTAATTTTGGTTTCATTGGTTGTATTTAGATTAAAAGTCTGTAAATTGTAAGTTGCTTAAATTTTTATATTTACCATTTTCTAAAGCAATTAACTCTTGATGTGTACCTTGTTCTGTTATTTCGCCATTGTCAAGTACTAATATTTGATCAGCAGTACGTATAGTAGAAAGGCGATGCGCAATAATGATGCTCGTTCTTCCTTGCATTAAAATCTCTAAAGCTTCCTGTACTAATTTTTCGCTTTCACTGTCAAGTGAAGACGTAGCTTCGTCGAGAATCAAAATACTTGGGTTTTTAAGTAAGGCTCTCGCAATTGCAATACGTTGTCTTTGACCTCCTGAAAGTTTAATTCCTCGTTCTCCTACAATGGTTTCAAATTTTTCAGGAAAACCTTCGATAAAATTAAAGGCGTTCGCCTGTTTGGCTGCTACAAGAATTTCTTCCTCTGTAGCATCTGGTTTTCCGTATGCAATATTTTCTTTTATGGTTCCACCAAATAGGATCACGTCCTGGGGGACAATACTCATATTACCACGAAGGTTTTCTAATTCGAGATCATAAATATTTTTCCCATCAATTAGTATTTCACCTGAATCAATATCATAGAAACGCAGTAGTAAGGAGGCAATAGTTGATTTTCCAGTTCCACTAGGTCCAACGATCGCAATCTTTTGACCAAAATTTGCTGTAAAATTGACGTTCTTTAATACTTTTATTTCTTTTCTTGAAGGGTAACTGAAGGCTACATTCTTGAAAGTAACATTTCCTTTTATTTTTTCAATCGAAGAAGTATTATGTGTCGAGTTGATTTTTTCTGGAGTTTCCTCCAATAATTCAAAAACACGCTCTGTAGCTCCAATCGCTTTTTGGATTTGCGCATACAATTCGGCAATTCCTCCAAAAGAAGCTCCTACAAATGTAGAATATAGTACAAATGAAATCAATTGACCCACGCTCATTTCCCCACTGATGCTTAATCGAACACCAAACCAAACTACGGCAACGATAGCTCCAAAAAGACAGAATATGATAAAGGATGCAAAGTAGCCTCTGTATTTTCCGCCTTTGATCGCTAACTTCACTACTTCTTTTATTTTTCCGTCATAACGGGCAATTTCGTACCATTCATTGGCGAAAGCCTTAACAATACTAATTCCTTGCATCGTTTCCTCGACGATAACCTGGCTTTCTGCTACTTGATCTTGTACGCTTTTTGAAAACTTTCGAATAAACCGACCAAAAACAACTGCTGCCACAGCAACTAATGGAACGACTGACAACATTAATAAAGTTAGTTTAATACTTTCGGTGGCTAATAGTGCCACTCCACCCACAATTAAAATTAGCTGTCTAAGAAATTCAGCAATGGTAGAAGTTAAAGTATCCTGAATTTGTGTAATATCTGAACTGATTCTACTGTTTAATTCACCAACACGCTTTTGCGAAAAGAAAGACATCGGCAGTTTTACTAAGTTGCTGTATAAAGACAGTCTTAGGTTGGACAAAGTGTGTTCCGTAAAATTGATGAAGAGGGATAATCTAAAAAAAGAAAAAATGGATTGCATAAAAAGAATCCCGATCAGTAATAAAGCAATGTTATTGGCATCAGTGTAACTTTTATTCTTCACACTGTCAATTAACATTCCCATCAATTTAGGGAAAGCCAATGCAGTCGCTCCAGTAAGTAATAAAAAAACTAATCCTACATAAAATTTCCAGCGGTGATTGTCGGCATATTTAAATATAAGAGTTGCTTTGTTGAGAGAACTTGCGGTAATTTTTGATTTTGGTAAATCATTTTCTTTGAACCTTGCCATTATTTGCTGTTTATGATGCAAATGTAATACTATAGTGATTCATTACAAAAAAATAGTAGTTATAGCTATTTGTATTAATGCGCTGTCAGTGAGTACGAAAGGGATTTAGACGAAAATATTATTAATTTATTTTCGTTTTTTGCTTGTAAATATAAAATCTAGGCTTATATTTGCACTCGCAATAAGGAACAAGAAATTATTCGAATTGTGAAATAGGGCGATTAGCTCAGCTGGTTCAGAGCACCTCGTTTACACCGAGGGGGTCGGGGGTTCGAACCCCTCATCGCCCACAAAACTTCTCAAGAAATTGAGGAGTTTTTTTTTGCTTTATATTTTCCCACAACTTTTAGTCTTGATCCACTTTTATCTTGATTTAAAAATATTTTTGAAACTTTCATTAATTGACTTAAGTCAAATTTTTTGATAAAAAACAACTTTAGATTTGCATCAAGTAAAATTTAAATCACGTAAATCATGATGGTAGCTATAGAATCAAATCCGTTAGAAAAATTTGGAAGTACAAGTCAAGAACGTTTAGATAATGCATTCAAACATCTTCAAAACGGAAAAGGAATAATTTTAACGGATGATAAAGACAGAGAAAATGAGGGAGATTTAATTTTTTCGGCCCATAATTTATCTACTGAGAACATGGCATTAATGATTAGAGAATGCAGTGGTATCGTATGTCTTTGTTTATCTAATGAAAAAGCGGACAAACTGGACTTACCCTATATGGTAAAGGAAAACACGAGTAGTTTTCAAACTCCATTTACAATTTCTATAGAGGCCAAAGTAGGTGTTACTACCGGTGTTTCAGCAGCAGATAGATTAAAAACTATTCAGGTTGCTTGTACTGAAAATGCAAGTAGTTCTGATTTAGCTAAGCCTGGTCACATTTTTCCATTACGAGGAAGAAATAATGGAGTATTAGAAAGGAAAGGGCATACAGAAGGGAGTATGGATTTGATGAAATTAGCGGGATTAGAGCCAGAATCAGTGCTTTGTGAATTAATGAACGCTGATGGAACAATGGCAGACATTGATACTATCGTAAAATTTGCGGATAAACATGATTTAGTTGTCTTATCTATAGAAGATATTATTCATTATCGTAAATTTGTTAGAGACTATAATTAAATGAACGAATTCGACGAGCTTGCAGCTTACTTAAAAAAAAACATTGATTTTGGAGAGGAAGATTTAAAAATCATTATGTCTTATTTTAAAATTTTAAAAAAGAACAAGAATGAAATTTTACTTGCACATGGAAAAGTTAGTGAGTTTAGTTATTTTGTAAAGAAAGGATGCCTTAGAATTTATTTTATAAATGATGAAGAAAAAGATAGCACTAGATATATTGCCTTCGAAAATCAATTTGCCACAGCTCTAGTCAGTTTTATAACAAAGGAGCCAGCGGAGGAAATTATTCAGGTGATTGAAAATTCAGAACTTTTCTGCATTAGTCACGACGATTTTAGACATCTTATGAAAATTATTCCCAAATGGAAGGACTTTTATACTATTTATTTAGAAAAAGCATATGTTAATAATTCAAAAAGATTAATGTCGTTTACGACTTTGGGTGCTGCAGAAAGATATGATCAGTTATTTAAAATAAACCCAAATATTGTTAAACGGCTTCCAAATAAAATCGTAGCTTCTTATATTAATGTATCTAATGAAACACTGAGCAGAATAAAATCTAAAATTTAAGAATATATTAGATGTAAATAGCACTTACAACTATGTATACTTGGAAAATAATTTTTACGATCTCTTATTATAGTGTTAATTCTAAAATATCGGGAGGATTCTCTGTTGGAAAAATGCACAAAACTTCTCAAGAAATTGAAGAGTTTTTTTTTGCCCTTAATTTTTCTAACTGAAGGAGCTTTTAAATAAATCAAAGATAAACTTAGCAGTGAAGTAGGCATAAATCATTAAATTTACGACATGATTACAAAGAAAAAAACAAACTGGTTCGGAATGCTATTTGAATGGAATGGTTCAGTGCTTCCTCAGTTATTACCACGCTTATTTATACTTTTCTTGTATACGACTGCTACTGTCTATTTTAGAGATACTTTACTCGAATACCATCTTTATGTAAATCCAGCAATATTTACTCTTTTTGGAATTGCTTTAGCTATTTTTTTGGGATTTAGAAATACGGTTAGTTACGATCGATTTTGGGAAGGTAGAAAGCTTTGGGGTGCACTCTTAAATGATACACGCTCACTCGCTCGTCAATCACATACGCTGGTAGACGGAGTGGATTATGAGAAACAGCGAACTCAATTTATACTAATGCTTACTGCCATGGTTCATGCTTTAAAGCACCAATTAAGAGAAACAAATCCTGATGCTGATATGGAACGGCTGCTATCAAATTCGTATAGTCAAAAACTACAAACCGCTGTTTTTAAGCCCATTGTTATTTTGAAAGAATTGGGAGTTTGGGTAAATATAGCAAAAAGAGATGGGAAATTAGACAGTATAACTCAGGTTGCTTTTGATGAAAATCTTAATAAGTTATCAGATATTATAGGAGGGTGTGAAAGAATAGCTAGTACTCCAATACCGTATACCTATAGTGTCTTATTACATCGTACAGTATATATCTATTGCTTTTTACTTCCTTTGGGTTTTGGGGAAAGTATGTTGTGGACCTTGCCGTTTGTAATCGTTTTTATCGCTTACACCTTTGTGGCTCTGGAAGCAATTGCAGATGAATTAGAAGATCCATTTGGTGTTGAACCCAATGATTTAGCCTTAGATGCGATGTCTGTAATGATTGAAAATACGTTGTTGGAGCTTGATAATAAGCATATTGAACCTATTAAAAAAACTAAAGGGTATTATATCACTTAGTGTTTAGTTGATAAGAAGAGAAGTACTGGATTAATCTATAAATAAGACTAACTTAACGTCCTGCCTTTTAGAATGCAATAGGCGCAGCAAGACAACTGTCAGGTATGTCAAATGCATTTACTAACGAAACCGCATCTGGTCTAATCTCCCAGCAAAGCTGATTGACCATTTTACGTATGGCTTTTGTTTTAACAGCTTCCATATAACCATCTTCTAGATACCATCCTTTGTTTTTTTCAATCTGCGAAAGGGCATACAATTGATATAATCGCATCATGACTTCCTTGCAATTTTCGTCTTCGATGGTTTGAATGACTTCTTGAAATTGCTCTAGTACAATTCGTTCGAGATAGGCTTGCGCTACATCAATCATTTGATGCTGAGCTACATTATATGCATCGTAAGGATCTAGTCCGCTATCGATAAGTTTTTTTAATCGCTTTGCTGCAGATGCCAATGTTGTTTTTTCTCTGTATTGAAAAGCCTCCAAATGAAACTCCTCATCAATTAAATGTGACTCATCCGTTTTTCTCGTTATAATTGGATTTTTTTCAGAAAAAGCGGTTTTTGCGCTCTCATAAACATAGTTTATCATTCCCATAGCATCCATTTTACCAAATGATTTTCGGAATTCTGATAAACGGTTTTTAGCAACTAGTTGCATCAAAACAGTATTGTCACCTTCAAAAGTGGTGTAGATTTCAGTATCATTTTTTAACGCATCAATACGATTTTCTGATAAATACCCTTTTCCGCCACAAGCCTCGCGACATTCTTGCAGAATATCAGTTGTGCTCCAAGTTGAATAGGCCTTCATCCCCGCAGCAAGGGCTTCAATTTCGGGCATTTCAGATTCACTCTTATTGATAAAACGATTCGTAACGTATTGTAACGCAAAATGGGTTGCATACGTTTTTGCCAATAGCGGCAAAAGTCTTCGTTGATGAATACGATAATTTAAGATTGGAACTTCCGAGCCGCCTTCAGGTCCAAATTGTCTGCGCTGATCGCTATATCTAATTGTAATTGTTAATCCGGATTTGGCTGCAGCCAAAGCAGACCTTGGAATCCCAATTCGGCCACCAACCAAAGTTCCTAGCATGGTAAAAAAACGTCTATTATCACTAGGAATCGGACTTTCAAATTCTCCCTTATCATTAACAGAAGCAAAACGATCTAGCATGTTTTCTTTTGGAATAACCACATTATCAAAACTTATTGTCCCATTATCAACGCCGTTTAATCCCATTTTGAGTCCGCAATCACCTATAGTGACTCCTTTTAATATTGTATTATTGGCATCACGAAGCGGAACGATAAAGGCATTAACTCCATAATCAGTTTCTCCTATGATTAATTTAGCAAATACCGTAGCCATGTGACCGTGTATTGCGGCGTTTCCAATATATTCTTTTTGTGCCTTTTCATGCGGAGTGTGGATAGTGAAAGTTTGGTTTTCGTGATTATAAGTCGCCGTGGTTTCTAATCCTTTCACATTCGAACCGTGATTCGTTTCTGTCATTGCAAAACATCCCGGAAGTTCAAGTGTACCAATATCTTTTAAGTACTTACTGTAATGTTTTTCGGTACCAAGAGATTGTATGCTCATTCCCCAAAGTCCAAACTGTACGCCAAATTTAATTACCAAACTTAAATCATGGTAGCTCAATGTTTCCATAATGGCAAAATAATCTTCAATGCTTTCGCCACCGCCATATTCTTTTGGATATGCCATATTCCCTAGGTTCTCTTTCGCCAGGATTTTACACCAGTCGTAGACTTTCTCACGATATACAGCAGTGTCAGTCGAAGTTTCATAAGCAAACTCAGGTTGGCTGATAATAGACTTTACTTTTTTAATAATTTTCGCCTGATTTCCATCTAGAATTTGAGTTAACTTTTGTATTTCAAATCTCTCATTTGCCTGATAATTTACGGTAAAGGTATTTGCAATTGTTTTGAAATCTGCTAAAGCTTCTTCGCCAGAAATCCCTAAATCATTTTCTAACTGGATGAAAACAGATCTAAGAGCTGCGATGATTTTATCGTTTTCAGAAAGTAAGACTGAAATATCAAAAATGGATTTTATTAAAGGGTTTTTCTGAAGAATAATTTCAATTTCAGATTTCCAATTAGCCACCACTTCTCTAGATGGAGGGGATGCAATAGCAATATTGGAAAGAAGTGATTCTTGTTCCTCTTTAGAAAGCCAGCTCTGGGAAACGATAAATTTTTGTAAAGTCAAGAATTCTTTCTGGCTCAATAGATCATCAGACCAAACGAGATAAAAAAGAGGTATAAAAGCTTTCAGTTTTGAATTTCCCATAATGAATTGAATTACGTTTTTAAACTTCTTCAAGATAGCGAAAATTAACGATTGAAACTGAAAACCAAATAGAAAGTAGATGATCTTCTTAAAGGCTAATTTCAAGACATCGTTTTTAACTTGCTATTAGTATTTCATTGTGCCAAAACAAATAATACAATCCTTACTTTTGTTGTTACAATAAGAAATGTAATTCATGAATAAAAATAATCTCTCCCAAACAAAAATATCAGTTCTAGACCTCGCAATAGTTAGAGATGGAGGAAATGTAGCGGATACTTTTAAAAACAGTTTAGATCTAGCTCAGCGTGTTGAAAAATGGGGCTATGATCGATTTTGGTTAGCAGAACATCACAATATGCCAGGAATCGCGAGTAGCGCAACTTCTATTTTAATTGGACATATTGCATCAGGAACGGCTACTTTAAGAGTGGGTTCGGGCGGTATTATGCTGCCAAATCACGCACCTCTAATCGTAGCCGAACAATTTGGAACACTAGCCACACTTTTTCCTAATCGAATTGATTTAGGATTAGGACGTGCTCCCGGAACAGATCAATTTACGGCAGCAGCCTTGAAAAGAGATGAACATGCAGCGCAGGAATTCCCTGCTAATGTGGAAGAACTACAACTGTATTTTTCTGAGGGGAATAAAAAAGGACGTGTTCGCGCTATTCCAGGTGAAGGATTAGATATCCCAATCTGGATTTTAGGTTCGAGTACTGACAGCGCTTATTTAGCCGCCGCCAAAGGATTGCCGTATGCTTTTGCAAGTCATTTTGCCCCTGCACAATTACTAACAGCCATAGCGATATATCGCAATAATTTTCAACCTTCGGAACAATTAAAAGAACCTTATGTTATTGCTTGTATCAATGTAATTGCAGCCGATTCTGATCAAGAGGCAGCGCGATTAGCGACTTCTTTTAAGAGATTGTTCCTCGGAATTATAACTGGAAACAGACAGCAGCTTAAAGAAGCGGTTGATCCTGGCGAAGGTTTTATGGATCCAATGGAAGAAGCGGCATTGCAACAAATGATTGCGTATACTTTCATAGGCGGTCGAGAAAAAGTAAAAAAAGAATTAGACTATTTTCTTGAAAAAACCAAAGTCGATGAATTAATGGTAGCTTCTGCTATATATGATCATCAAGCTAGACTTCATTCCTATGAGATCTTGGGACAATTAAAAATCTAAATTAAACTTAGTATAGTGTGAGGGCACCTAGTATTTCTTCGGAAAGGAAAGGCCCTCCAGGATATTTAGCGGTATAATCAAGGTTAAGCCATACTTGGCCGCGTTCGTCAATATGATAGTGAAGCTGCTTTTGATAGCTTTCCTTCTCAAACAGCACGTTTTTAATCAAGTAATTCACGGTTTCCAAATCATTTAGAGTACCGATTAGAATTTCGGGGTAAATGTGTCCTTTTGTATGAATGAGTCGTGGAGTTCCTCCTATGGCTCGTACAGCAGCGGCCATCAAAATAGAATGGTCGTCACAATCTCCCGAAAAATACCCCAAAGATTCACTTGCTGTTGCAATATAGTCTCCGTCTTTTGGGTCACTTACATAATTCCAACGGCTGTTTATTTCTTTAAAAACGGCAAAACATTGAATTATAGTTCTATAGTCAGAATAGCCTTTTATGTTTTTGAAGTGCTTTGAAGTAGCCATAATTGCAAAATTCCTCACTCGGGGATTTTCATACTCAATAGCACTTATAATTTTAGATTTATTGGGAAATGGAAGCAGTTTTGCAATAATGATATCTTGCGGGTTTGGATTATCAGACATGGTATACAACATAGAGTCATAATCTTCATAAACACTGTTAAAACCATAATTTCCAGATGCGGTGCCATAAAACAAAACTAAAATATATAAGAAGATACATATTATAATAATGGTTCTTAAAAGTCTTAAAATCAATTGTATCGATACAATTATCAGCAAAAACAAAAGGATTCGGTCAAGATTAAAAAACCAGTTTAGTTCAATTAAATTCTGATGGGCAATTATGAAAAGAGGAATCGCAATTAAAATATTCATAACAAAAATGATAACGTCATCCCAGGGTTTTTTAACCCGAAGTTTTTGTATAAAATTTTTAAATGAAATATTTTTAATGTTTATCATAGTGCCACCAACAATCAAAAAACTAGAGTAGTTTTACAATTTCATCAAAAGTACCTATTTTATCAATGATTTTCAGTTGAAATAGTTGATTTTGAACATTGTTTAACATTTTTGTAGTTAATGGTTTTTCTGACCATTGAGTTAATGATAACCATTCTTGAATATCTTCTGTTTTTTGGTTGTAATTAGCGGCTAAAGTTTTGTCTATATTGGGAATGTCTTTGAATTTTTTGGTCGTTTCATTGATACAACTTAAGATGTCTTTAATCACCTCAGGATTATTTTCCAATACTTCATTACGTACAGCAATCACAAAACAAGGCCAAGGTGTTGGGCAATCTGCAATTCGTCTGAAAATTCCTTTGTCGACTAATGGTTTAGTCATAAAACGTTCCCACATAAAGTAATCAGCAGTTCCCGCGGTCAAAGCTTCGACAGCGCCATCAATGGTATTGATGATTTCAAATTTAAGGTTGTCTGTGTTCCAACCTTGATTTCCAGCATTTACGTACGCCATCAATTGGGAACCAGAACCTAAACGGGAAATAGCCACTTTTGTGTTTTCTAAATCAGAAAGTGTTTTGTATTTGGATCCTACTGCTACGTGAATTCCCCAAATTAAAGGGGATTGAACATAAACCTGTACAATTTTGCTGTTATTTCCGGCAACGATATCTTTTACAATACCTTCCGTTAGTATTACTGCAATATCTGTCTCTCCATCACGTAGCATTTGACACATTTTCCCAGTCCCTTCAGGAATATCAGTCCATTGTAAATCAATATTATGGGCTTTAAAATCGCCTTTTTCTATGGATAAGTGCCAAGGTAAATTGAAATGTTCCGGTACTCCGACAATTTTTATTGTTTTCATTTTAAATAGTCTTTTTTTTCTAGTTCATACCAAAGACAAGGAATTGAGTTCCATTCAAATTCGTTTTTTTGTTGCATTCCTATTTTTTCTAGAATTTTGCGCGAACTAGTATTTTTAATATTTGCAGAAGCATAAATAGTTTGGATTTTCATTTTAATAAAACCGTGATGGAGCCAAGCTTTTGCTGCTTCATAACCATATCCTTTTCCCCAAAACTCTTCCCTCAGTCGATATCCAATTTCGTAAAAATTAAGATGATCGTTTTCCGGTTCTGTAATGAACTTTAAACCTGCCCAACCGATAAACTCATTCGTTTCCTTGAGTATAACAGCATACCTACCAATAGCGTTTTGAATATATTGAATCCGAAGGCTTTCTATATAATTCATTGACTGTTCGATAGATTGTACAGGGTTATTACCCAAATATAAATGTACATTAGGATTAGAATCCAAAAGAAACATGCCTTCGGCATCGGAAGGAACAATCGCTCTTAAGATTAAACGTTCGGTTTCAATAATTATGTTCATATTGCAGTGAGTTCCTAGTTTGTACTATATGTTTTAGCCCCGATAGCAGTGGAAATCCTTTTTTGAGGTTTTTACCGAAAAAAAGATTGTAACGAATATCGGGAATAGCTCCTGAATCAATTAATTATTAGCTAATTTGTCTAAAGTATATGCAATTAATTCATCAACGGCTTTGTACGGATCTGCACTAAAAGTTCCTGTAGCGCGATTAGCGATAATAGCATTTAGCGATAGTGCGTTATGACCTAAAAGTGCCGAAAGGCCATAGATTGCAGCCGTTTCCATTTCGAGATTAGTGATTCTATTTTCTTCAAATTTAAAATTATCCATTTTAGAATTTAAACTTTCGTCTTGAATATTCAAACGCAATACACGACCCTGTGGTCCGTAAAAACCTCCAGCAGTGGCTGTGATTCCTTTGTGCATCTTGTCGCTTTCAATTACTTTTTCTAATTCCTCAGAACAGGCAATTACGTATGGTTTTCCTTTGCGAATATCCCAATTAGTATGTTTCACAAAAGCATCTTCCATTGCTAAGTTAGACACTTCGTCAATAAGGTAGGAGCGTAGCATGTTATCGAGTCCCAAACCAAATTTAGACATCACAAAACTATCTACAGGAATATCAGCATGTAATGACCCTGAAGTTCCAATACGGATAATGTTTAGAGAAGTTAGTTTTTCTTTAGGTTTACGAGTTTCTAAATCAATGTTTACCAAAGCGTCTAATTCATTGATCACGATATCAATATTGTCAGGACCAATTCCTGTCGACATTACTGTTATTCTTTTGCCTTTGAACATTCCCGTTTGGGTTTTGAATTCTCTTTTTTGAGTTGAAAATTCGATGCTGTCAAAGAATTGTGTGATTTTTTCAACACGATTTTGATCTCCCACAAAGATGATGTCGTGAGCAATATGTTCCGGTTTTAAATTCAAGTGGTATACACTTCCGTCTGGGTTTAATATTAATTCTGATGATTGTATCATTTGATTTTTTGTTTTTTCCTCACCCCAGCCCTCTCCAAAGGAGAGGGAGTCAGTGCCGGATTTAGATTGCGATTTTATTTATACCGTTTTGGTTCCTCCCCTTCGGGGAGCCTAGGAGGGGATTAACCTCCCACACGTTTTACTTTAAAGCCTTTAACCTTCAATATTTCCATAATTTTATCACGGTAATCACCTTGAATGATTATGGAATCGTCTTTAAAAGTACCACCAACGCTCAACTTGGTTTTAATTTCTTTGGCTAGGATTTTAAAATCCTCGTCAGATCCTTCATAGCCTTCAATTATAGTAGTAGCTTTTCCTTTTCTTTTTTCGAATTTGCAAATCATAGGTTCTTTTTGAACGTATAATTCATGAGCAACTTCTTCCACTTTCTCTTCGGGACCGGGCTCGTGGTCTGGGAATAGGTTTTTTAATTGGTCTTGTAAGTCCATATTTTATGTTTTTATTAAACGAGGATGACGTGTGTTTTATTTTGTGTTTTCAGATTGCGTTTAAATTGAACACAGATAACGCGGATTTAAAACGGATGGTCACGGATTTTTTTATTTACTTGTAATCTTACTCTCTGTTATTGCTTTGTTTTTAAAATGAATATGATATGAATAATAGAACGCGGATGAGGCAGATTTAAAATGAATAATCGCGGATAATTTATTTATACTGAAAGCACTATTTTTGGTTATTTTGATAAATTTTTCTAATAAATTCAGGTTTTTTACCAAAATTTAAAAGCAAACCAACCTCACAATCAGTAGATTTTAAATAATTTATTAACTGAAACTCATTTGCTTCAATCAGATAATCCTGAGCTTTCAACTCTAAAATTATTAAATCATTTACTATAATATCTGCAAAGTATTCTCCAACTTCAATGGCTTTATAGTACACTTTAATTTTTTTCTGAGCTTCAACCTTAAAACCATTTTCTTTAAGTTCATGATAAATTGCATTTTGATATATACTCTCTAGAAACCCATATCCTAGTTCGTTATAAACGTCATAAAAATGTTTTATAATAGATTGAGTTAAATCTCGATGTAAAATACTACTCATAAATAATTATTGAAATCAATTAATATAAAAATGTCCTTTTAAAATTAATCAGCTAAAATCCGTTTAAATCGGCGTTATCCGCGTTCAATTTAATTACAATCAAATTAGCATTCTCAATATTGCAATGTTAAACAAAAAGAAAAAAGACATTAAGTAAACTCAATGTCTTTTATTACTAGAAGTAAAATTAGGAATTATTTTTTGATTAATCCTAAATCTACTAAGCGTTCGTATAAATAGTCACCAGCGGTAATATCTTCAAATTGTTTTGGATGTTCTGCATCAATACAGTTTTCTAAACAATTTAACGGCATATCACTAACAGGGTGCATAAAAAACGGCACTGAATATCTTGAAGTTCCCCATAATTCTCTCGGTGGGTTAACCACTTGGTGAATTGTAGATTTCAATTTATTGTTAGTATGACGCGACAACATATCGCCTACATTAATTACTAATTCATCCGGTTGAGCAATGGCATCAATCCATTCGCCTTTATGATTCTGAACCTGCAATCCTTTTCCTTGAGCACCCATTAAAAGAGTTATCAAGTTGATATCACCATGAGCAGCGGCACGAAGTGCATTTGCTGGCTCTGAGGTAATAGGTGGGTAATGAATAGGTCTTAAAATCGAATTTCCATCTTTAGCATAATTGTCAAAGTAAAATTCGTCTAAACCTAAACGTAATGCTAAAGCTCTCAGTACGTAAACACCGGTTTTTTCCAGCATTTGGTACGCTTCTTTACCTACAGCATTAAAACGAGGTAATTCTTTGACTTCCACATTTTCTGGGTATTCTGAAGCATATTTTGAATCTTCGCTCACATACTGACCGAAATGCCAAAACTCTTTCAAATCTCCCTCTTTTCTTCCTTTGGCATGTTCTGTTCCAAAAGAAACATAGCCTCTTTGCCCTCCAATTCCTGGGATTTCATAGCTATGCTTAGTTTCTAATGGTAAAGCGAAAAAATTTCTTATTTCACCGTACAATTCTTCTACCAATTGATCATCTAAAAAGTGACCTTTAAGTGCTACGAAGCCAATATCTTCAAATGCACTTCCGATTTCATTTACAAATTTTTGTTTACGTTTCGGGTCGTCCGAAAGGAAATCACGCAAGTCAACACTAGGAATGTTTTGCATATATTACTTATTTTTTAATAACTTACAAGACGTAAAATGCCTTGCTGATACAAATATATATAATAATTTTATATTAGAATTTTAAATGACAATAAGTAGATAAAATAATATAACAAATTTAACTAAAACTGTTATATTTTTTTATCTTTGAATCGCGTACTAAAGCCAAAAAAATGAACTTTGACAGAAAAAAACTTACTGACGAAACCTTATTAGATTTATATAAAAGAATCCTTAAGCCGAGACTTATCGAAGAAAAAATGCTAATCCTTATTCGTCAAGGAAAAGTATCAAAATGGTTTTCAGGAATCGGTCAGGAAGCCATTTCGGTAGGAGTGACGGCAGTTTTAGACAAGGATGAATACATCTTACCGATGCACCGAAACTTAGGTGTATTTACTGGTCGTGATATTCCATTATACCGTTTATTCTCCCAATGGCAAGGAAAAGCTAATGGTTTTACTAAAGGACGGGACAGAAGTTTTCATTTTGGAACCCAACAATATAAGATTATTGGAATGATTTCGCATCTTGGTCCGCAATTAGGCGTGGCTGACGGAATCGCATTGGCCAATAAACTAAAGAAAAACGGAAAGATTACCGCAGTTTTCACCGGAGAAGGTGCTACCAGTGAAGGGGATTTTCATGAAGCTTTAAATATTGCTTCGGTTTGGGAGCTGCCGGTTATGTTCGTAATTGAGAATAATGGCTACGGCCTTTCGACGCCCACAAATGAGCAATATCGTTGCGAAAACCTTGCAGATAAAGGAAAAGGATATGGCATGGAAAGTCATATTATTGATGGAAATAACATTCTGGAGGTATATAATTTACTATCAGAGTTGAAAGATTCAATGGTTGAAAAGCCACGTCCCGTTTTATTAGAGTTTAAAACCTTCAGAATGCGCGGGCATGAAGAGGCGAGTGGCACAAAATATGTTCCTCAAGAATTAATGGATTTATGGGCAGTGAAAGATCCAGTAGAAAATTACCGTAGCTTTTTAAAAGAAAGCGGAATCCTTACAGAAGAGTTTGATACCACGTTACGAAGTGAAATAAAAAAAGAAATCGATGAGAGTCTGGCTGTTGCCAATGCAGAACCAGAAATTGAAGCAACATTAAGTGAAGAATTAAATGATGTTTTCAAACCATTTAATCCTGAGGTAATTAATCCGTCAGAAGATAAAGAAAAAATAAGATATATAGATGCCATTTCGAGCAGTTTAAGACAATCAATGGAACGTCATGACAACTTGGTTATTATGGGTCAGGATGTTGCTGAATATGGTGGTGCTTTTAAAATCACTGATGGATTTGTAGCACAATTTGGGAAAGAACGCGTAATCAATACACCTATATGTGAAAGTGCCGTAGTATCTGCGGGAATGGGATTGTCTATAAACGGATACAAAGCGATTGTCGAAATGCAGTTTGCTGATTTTGTTTCGACAGGATTCAATCCGATTGTTAATTTATTGGCGAAGTCACATTACCGTTGGTTGGAAAATGCTGATGTTGTGGTTCGTATGCCTTGTGGCGGAGGAACTCAAGCGGGGCCATTTCATTCACAGACCAATGAAGCATGGTTTACTAAAACACCTGGTTTAAAGGTAGTGTATCCTGCTTTTCCTTATGATGCGAAAGGTTTACTAAACGCTTCTATTAATGATCCGAATCCTGTGCTGTTTTTTGAGCACAAACAATTGTACCGCAGTGTCTACCAAGAAGTGCCAAAAGAGTATTACACTCTACCATTAGGAAAGGCTGCTCTGTTGAAGGAAGGAAACGAGGTTACGATAATTGCTTTTGGAGCAGCAGTGCACTGGGCTTTGGATACATTAGCAAGTAATCCCGAAATTTCAGCAGATTTATTAGATTTAAGAACGCTACAACCTTTAGATACTGAAGCTATTTTTGCTTCCGTTAAGAAAACAGGAAGAGTAATTATCTATCAAGAGGACTCTATGTTTGGAGGTATTGCCAGCGATATATCGGCAATGATTATGGAGGAATGCTTTAGATATCTGGATGCTCCTGTAAAAAGAGTAGCCAGTTTAGATACACCCATCCCATTTACAAAAGCACTAGAAGATCAATATTTGCCGAAAGGCCGATTTGAAAAGGATTTATTGACTCTTTTAGCCTATTAGATATAGATTTTAAAATGCTGTTCATTGAACAGCATTTTTTTTTATCTTTAAAATCTCAAAAACAACCAATGAAAAAAAATATTGTCTCCATTCTGTTTCTAGTTTTACTATTTTCATGTCAGAAAAAAGAGGAAACGGCAGCTCCAATAGATTCCAATAAGAACTTCGAGAAATATAAAGAAAGTTTTGTTACTTCTCTTTGGGAATTGTATCCAGATTGGGCTGCTAATCAAGGATATCATATGTTGGATAGTGTTTTGGTGGTTTCGAACTCGACTTATATTAAAAGACAATTGGATTTTGCACATGCCCAACTAGATTCTCTTCAAAATTACCCGTTGAAAAATCTTTCGGACAATAATATCATTGATTTTTACATGATACAAAATCAATTAAAAAGTTCCATTTTTTCTATTGATAAATTAAAATCGTACGAATGGAATCCTGCAGAATATAATGTAAGTGGTGCTTTTGCAGAAATATTAAATGGAAAATATGATGATTTAGAAGTCCGTCTGCATAGTTTTAATATTAAAATGGATGCGATTCCGGCTTATTATGAAGCAGCGAAAGCAAATATAAAAAACCCAACGCTAGAGCATACCGCCCTTGCTATTTCTCAGAATTTAGGAGGCATATCTGTTTTTGAGAAAGATTTGATTTTCGCTTTAGGCAAAAGTAAATTGTCTAATACTGAGAAAAAAGAGATTAGGGAAAAAGCAAAAACAGCGGTACATGCCATTGTTGTTTACACTAATTGGTTAAAGGATTTAGACAATAAAACGCCTCGTTCTTTTAGATTAGGAGCAAAACTGTACTCTGAAAAATTTGATTTGGATATTCAGTCTAGTTTTACTGCCGACACTATTTATAAAAAGGCAGTTAATCATAAAAAGGAATTGCATGGAAAGATGTTTGCATTGGCCGATTCTTTGTGGCCAAAGTATATGAAATCAACGCCTAAGCCAGCTGATAAGTTGCAACTGATCAAAATGGTGATAGATAAGATTTCTCTGCAACATACCACACCTGCTAAATTTCAATCAGAGATAGAGAAACAAATACCTGAACTTGTGGCGTATGTAAAAGCCAAAGATTTACTTTATATCGATCCTTCAAAACCGTTGGTTGTACGTAAAGAGCCGGATTACATGGCTGGAGTTGCTGGAGCATCTATTTCTGCACCTGGGCCGTATGATAAAAATGCTAACACCTACTATAATGTAGGTAGCATGTCAGGTTGGAGTGCAGAAAAATCAGAGAGCTACTTAAGGGAGTACAATGATTATATTTTACAAATACTAAATATACATGAGGCAATACCAGGACATTATACTCAATTAGTATATAGCAATCAATCACCAAGTTTGATTAAAGCAATTTTCGGGAATGGAGCGATGGTGGAAGGTTGGGCGGTATATACCGAAAGAATGATGCTGGAAAGCGGGTACAAAAACTCAGATGAAATGTGGTTGATGTATTATAAGTGGAATCTAAGAACTACTTGTAATGCTATTTTAGATTATAGCGTGCATACGAAGAACATGACAAAGGAAGAAGCTATGAATTTGTTAGTTACAGAAGCTTTTCAGCAACAAGCAGAAGCAGAAGGGAAGTGGAACCGCGTTAATTTATCTCAGGTTCAACTGTGTTCTTATTTTACAGGCTATACTGAAATTTATGATTTTAGAGAAATGCTTAAGAAAGAAGAAGGTGCTAAGTTTAACCTAAAACAATTCCACGAGAAATTCTTGAGCTACGGTAGCGCTCCAGTAAAATACATTAAGGAATTAATGCTGAAAGAGAGAAAAAAGTAAATCAAACTCAGCATTCTGTTGTTTTTGGAATTCTAGAAAGAACCTAGAGTCCAGTTGCGGATTAAAGTATATGTACAACGGAAAAGAACTGTAAGACGAGCAGGGGCTTAATTCATCAGATATAATGTGAAAATTATTTATGATATTACATTAGCTTTTAAAAAATAGGTTATGAATAAATTGAGGTTATATTTACTGTTTTTCGCTCTAATTTTTGTTATATCCTGCCAAGATAATTCCGCACAAGTGCATGTAGGAGCAGTAGATTATTATCAATCATTAGACGAATACCCAAAAAGGCTGACAACCCATTTTCCAAAAATAAAGGAAATAAAATCTGATTATGAGATTCATTATACTTATTTGTCAAAATTTTCACCTTCGCAATTAATTCTTAAACAGAAAGAATCCAAATTAATTATAGACTCATTGATTTCCGTTTCTAGAAAAATAATATACTCAGATACGTCATGCTATATTGTAAATAAATACCTCAGAGATTCAAATATTTTGAGCATCACTAAAAATTATGAGCAATTTAAAACACAAACAGACTATAAAGCTGCGGTTCCAATACCTAATTTTTATACAATAAGTGATTTTGATGAAAACAGCTATAACTTGTTAAATAATTCATATACAATATATTTAATTGAAGCTGAGCATAAACAATGTTGTTCTGAAAAATTTCACCGTGGTGCTTGGCATATGCCTGATGACTGGAAAGATGGAGTTAGTAGAGGATATGCAATCAATTTAGAGAATAATTCTGTTATCTATTGGTTAGTTATTTGGTGATAGCTTAAAATAAAATTTTAAGAATTTCTTTCCTTTGGCGCGAGGACCCCGATTGTGAGAATAGAGTTGTGTCGTCCTAAAATAAGTTTACCGATTTATACTTAAAACAATTCCACGAGTAATTCTTGAGCTACGGTAGCGCTCCATTAAAATACATTAAGAAATTAATACTGAAAGAGAGAAAAAAGTAAATCAAATTCAGCATTCTGTTATTTTTGGAATTCTAGAAAGAGCCTAGAATCCAGTATATGATTATAAACATAATGACTGTTCCTACGCAACCACAACCCATTTTTTTTGCTCCGTAACCGGCAATTATTGTCTTGAAAAATCCGTTCATCTTTTTTAGTTTTATTGTTTCTATAAAAATAGTGATTTAATGAATAGTAAAAAGTAGAAGTGTGAATTTTGAAAGTAGATTGTTGCGTTATTACGAATGAGTAGAAATCTCGTTTTATTATTATTTGTGAACTATATCTTGATAGTGTAATTTTGAAAAAAATTAGAATCTAAAAATTGATTTCAAAAATGAAGCCGTTAAATGAAAAATTAATACTGAAAGATGCCACAATAAATAAAGTGCAATTTGATAAAGAATGGTTTTATAAATTGGACGATATTGCATTTTATTTAAAAGAAGATTTATCAGAAGTAGAATTCATCTTTTTACCCATCACAATAGATGGAGAAGAAGAGTTTGTAAAATGTTGTTCTTTTGATGACATAATTAGAGCGAGAAAAGAATTTAAGTAACACAAAAAAAATAAAGAGTCCGCTTAAAATCTAATTTTAGGCGGACTCTTTTTATAAGACAAACGGATTCGAGTCCATTTAATTTACTAGCGGTTATTAAGTTTTGCTTTTTCTCTAATTATATCGGCAATTTTTCTATTTTCTATTTTACTTTCTAGCCACGAGATGATGTCTAAATAAAGGAAAGCTCTTTTTTCATAAGTGTTTTTTTCCAATTCAATAAATCGCTCTCTCATTTTTATGAACTCCTTCTTGATGTCACTTGGATAAAATGAATTCAAGTTTTTCATGAATCGAATGATTTCTTTTTGCACTTCATGCATATCATTCATTTTCAATAGGAACTTGTATGTGCTTTTTAGTTGAGATTCTAAATTAAAATCTTTTCCCATTTCGTAATGCTCTATTAAGTAAAGAAGTCTAGCAAAACACATCAGATCCTCGCGCATCGTCAAGTTCTTGTTGTTGATGATTTTCTCTAAATAATATATGGATTCGGCATACTTTTCGGTACCAAAATAAATACAAGCTATTTTATAGTAAAACATCATTTCGTGATGTTCATCAAGATGCTCACTATGCAACTTAATCTTGTCTAGTACTTCAGGAATCAGGTATTCACTTTCTTCAAAAGTACCTTCCAGAATGTGGTAATTTAATTTATTGTTATATAAATAAAGAAAAGACAAGGAAGCAATATTGTCATTCACCGGAAAACGAGGGTCTTGTATCGTTTCTTCTAGTTTTAAAAGGTATTTTTTAAATTTAGATTTGTACTTCAACATGAATAAGGATTCTAGTAAATAGTGATTTCCTTTGAGGAAGAATACTGGATTCAAATAGATCATATTGGGGTTGTCATAAAATAAAGTCACCCATTTGTACGCGTATTTATAACTCCCTAAAAAATCCTGAACCAAAAAACTATGCCATAGATTAGCATTGTAAAACCAATACTTTTCACGAAACCCAAATTTACTTTCATCAAATTTAGCGATATGCTTGTGGAAATAGGAATCAATGTACTGTTGGTCTTCATCGCTTTTTACGTAACCAGTTTTTAGCATAATGCCATAAAGCTGCAGCGATAAGTTTGATAACTTACTGGAAATAGTGTTTTTATAGTTTAATTCTTTGGCTTGAATTACTAATTCGTCTGCTCGTCCTTGAATACTTCGTGTGATGTATTGGGACTCGATTAATTTTTCAAATTCTACAATTTCAAAAGCCATGTACTTTTCATCGTTTTCTAATGCTTGGATTTTCGTCTTATCTAATAGCTTCAAACTTTGCTTGTACAATCCTTTGTTATATAAAATACTGGCAAAATCAATTTGTTCTCTTAGCTGATATCGAATGTTTTGACTTGGAATATTCAATCGAATACTCACTAGAATCTGTTTGTATAAATACGATTTCAGGTTGGATAATTGTACTTTTTTTATGACACCACTTTTCAATATAAGTTTTTCATCATAGACTTCCGATTTATCTAAAATATTAAACAGTTCGATAAATTTTGTATTCGAACTGGTCTCAAGTCGGCTTGCAAAAATCTTAAATTGTCTTTTTTCTGATTTAGATAAGGATTTTATTAATACGAATAAAAAATCTTTTTGATGGTTAGCCATTGTATAATATAGGAGCTTAATTGTATGTAAATCAATAGTTTACAAAGTTTTTACTGTCTTTATAAACAGTATATTTCATTAAATTGAATTTTATTTTACTGTAATGAAATCTAACTTTGTTATCGAGATGTGAAATTACATTAAATAAATGAAAATGAATAGAGAGAAAGTCCAAATATTTGATACTACTTTAAGAGATGGAGAACAAGTTCCCGGATGCAAATTAGATACCAAACAAAAACTCGTTATAGCAAATCGATTGGATGAAATGGGTGTTGATATAATTGAAGCTGGATTTCCTGTTTCTAGTCCCGGAGATTTTTTGTCCGTTTCTGAAATTAGTAAAATTGTGAAAAATGCTACTGTTTGTGGGTTAACCAGAGCAGTAAAAAATGATATAGATGTTGCGGCAGCAGCTTTAAAATATGCTAAAAGACCACGTATTCATACAGGAATAGGTACTTCTGAATCACATATCGTTCATAAATTAAATACGACAAGAGAAGATATTATTGTTAGAGCAAAGTTTGCAGTTGCTCATGCTAAATCTTATGTGGAGGATGTGGAGTTTTATGCTGAAGATGCCGGAAGAACTGATAATGATTTTTTAGCACGAGTCTGTGAAGAAGCTATAAAGTCAGGAGCAACGGTACTAAACATACCGGATACAACAGGATATTGTCTACCAGAGGAATACGGTGCAAAAATTAAATATTTACGTGAAAACGTAAAAGGTATTGAAAACGTTATTCTTTCGTGCCATTGTCATAATGATTTAGGAATGGCAACAGCCAATTCTATTTCAGGTGCCGTAAACGGAGCCAGACAAATTGAATGTACTATTAATGGAATAGGGGAAAGAGCAGGAAATACAGCACTTGAAGAAGTGGTAATGATTTTCAAACAACATCCTTATTTAAATTTATATACTGATATTGATACCAAACAATTGAATGAAATGAGTCGTTTGGTTTCTGAAAGTATGGGAATGATAGTACAACCTAACAAAGCTATAGTAGGAGCCAATGCTTTTGCACACAGTTCAGGAATTCATCAGGATGGTGTCATTAAAAATAGAGCTACGTATGAGATTATGGACCCTTTAGATGTAGGTGTTAATGAGTCTTCAATTGTTCTTACAGCTAGAAGTGGTAGAGCTGCATTAGCTTACAGAGCTAAAAAAGTAGGATACGAACTTACAAAAGTGCAATTAGATAGAGTATATATTGAGTTTTTGAGATTTGCAGATGTTAAAAAAGAAGTCGTTGATGATGATATACATCAGATTATCGAAGCTTGTAAAATAGAAAGTGATTTAATAAGAAATTAATAACCGAAAGCCATGAATTTAAAAATAGCAGTATTATCAGGAGATGGTATAGGTCCTGAGGTGATCTTACAAGCAAAAAAAGCATTATATGCTATTGGAGTTATATACGACCATGAATTTGTTTTTGAAGACGCACTTATTGGTGCTGTTGCTATAGATAAAACGGGAAGCGCGCTTCCTGAACAAACAATAAACCTTTGTCTTAATACTGATGCAGTGTTGTTTGGTGCTATCGGGGATCCAAAATACGACAACAATCCAGATGCAAAAGTTCGTCCAGAGCAAGGATTGTTAAGATTAAGAAAGGAATTAGGTCTTTTTGCAAACATTCGACCAATAAAACCATATCCAGCGTTACTAGACGCTTCTCCTTTGAAAAAGGAAATAATTGAAGGTGCTGACTTTACTATTTTTAGAGAATTGACAGGAGGTTCATATTTTGGAGAAAAAAAACTAAACGATGCGGGAACCGTAGCTTCTGATTTATGTGAATATTCAGAAGAAGAAATTGCAAGAATCGCACATTTGGCTTTTAAATCGGCACAAAATAGAAGAAAAAAAGTAACAATGGTTGATAAAGCTAATGTGCTTGAAACGTCTCGTTTATGGAGAAGAGTGGTAAAAACGGTTAGCGAAAGTTACCCGGATGTAGCTTTAGACTTCTTGTTTGTAGATAATGCAGCCATGCAAATTATTCTTAACCCAAGACAGTTTGATGTTATTTTAACTGAAAATTTATTTGGAGATATTTTGTCAGATGAAGCTAGCGTTATAACAGGTTCTATCGGATTATTGGCATCAGCATCATTAGGAACTACAAATGCTTTATTTGAACCAATACACGGATCTTATCCGCAAGCTAAAGGAAAAAATATTGCAAACCCAGTTGCTTGTATATTATCTGCAGCAATGTTATTAGAACATTTTGGACTTCATGAAGAAGCTAAAAAAATATATGACGGGGTTGAAATTGCAATTGGATACGGAGTGGTAACTACTGATTTGAATCCGGATTCTAAATATGGAACAAATGAAATTGGAGAGTTTATCTCTAATTTTATTTTGAGCAAAGATGACTTGATGTACTTTAACAGTAGTAATGTCACTATCGGACAGTCAACTATTGTTTAAAAAAAGGAAATATATTATACTTTTTAATTTTTCGAATTAAATAAAAAAAATACAGATACAACACTATAAATGGAATTAAATAAATATAGCAAGACCATAACTCAAGATGAAACGCAACCTGCAGCACAAGCCATGTTGTACGGAATTGGTTTAACTGAAGAAGATTTAAAGAAAGCACAAGTAGGAATTGTGAGCATGGGTTACGAAGGTAATACTTGTAATATGCACCTTAATGGCTTAGCTAAAGAAATTAAAAAAGGGGTTTGGAAAGAAGACTTAGTTGGTTTGATTTTTAATACAATCGGTGTTAGTGACGGTATTTCTAATGGAACTGACGGAATGCGTTTTTCATTAGTCTCTAGAGATGTTATTGCAGATTCTATCGAAACAGTTATGGGAGCACAATGGTATGACGGTTTAATAGCTGTTCCCGGTTGTGATAAAAACATGCCAGGATCTGTAATTGCTATGGGAAGAGTGAATCGCCCCTCGATTATGGTTTATGGAGGTTCAATTCATTCTGGTAAATGGAAAGGAGAATCTTTAAATATTGTTTCTGCATTTGAAGCATTAGGAAAAAAATTCAACAACACGATTGCTCCTGAGGATTTCAAGGGAGTGATTCAAAATGCTTGTCCTGGAGCAGGAGCTTGTGGCGGAATGTATACTGCAAATACCATGTCTTCAGCTATTGAAGCACTTGGAATGAGTTTGCCTTATAGTTCTTCTAATCCAGCTTTAAGCGAAGAGAAAAAACAAGAATGTATCGATGCTGGAAAAGCAATCAGAATCTTGTTAGAAAAAGATATCAAACCTAGAGATATCATGACCCGTAAAGCCTTTGAAAATGCAATTACGATGGTAGCCGTTTTAGGTGGTTCTACCAATGCGGTAATGCATTTAATTGCAATGGCACATGCTGTTGATATCGAAATTACTCTTAAAGATTTTCAAGACATCAGTGATAAAACACCATTGCTTGCTGATTTGAAACCAAGTGGTAAATACCTTATGGAAGACCTGCATGAAGCTGGTGGAGTTCCTGCAGTAATGAAATATTTATTAAAACAAGGATTGTTACACGGAGACTGTTTAACGGTAACCGGAAAAACATTAGCTGAGAACTTAGCTGTTGTTCCAGATTTGAATGACGGTCAAGAAGTAATACACGAAATTCAGAAAGCATTAAAAGCAACAGGAAATATTCAAATCTTATACGGAAATCTCGCTGAAGAAGGTTGTGTTGCAAAAATTAGTGGTAACGAAGGAGAATATTTCGAAGGAGACGCAATTGTTTATGAAAATGAACATGATGTGATAACTGGAGTCCGTGGTGGTGAAGTAAAACCAGGTAATGTAGTCGTCATTCGATACTGTGGACCTAAAGGTGGGCCAGGAATGCCGGAAATGCTTAAACCTACATCAGCCATTATGGGTGCGGGACTAGGAAAAAGTGTAGCTTTAATTACTGACGGTAGATTTTCTGGTGGTTCACATGGCTTTGTTGTTGGTCACGTTACGCCGGAGGCTTTTGATGGTGGTGGAATTGCATTAGTCAAAAATGGAGATATTATCACTATTGATGCAGTCAAAAACACTATTAATCTGAAAATTTCTGACGAAGAGTTTGCAGCAAGACGCGCCAATTGGGTACAACCCGAAACAAGTATCAAAAAAGGAGTATTACTAAAATATATAAGATCAGTTTCTAGTGCCTCTACAGGTTGTGTTACTGACAAATAAAGCCAATAGCCTTTGCGCTTAAGCGAATAAATAAATACCGATGGGAACAAACAAAATATCAGGCGCTGAAGCCGTTATTAGATGCTTATTAGAAGAAGGAGTAGATTTGGTTTACGGTTATCCAGGTGGAGCAATCATGCCAGTTTACGACGAGTTATATAAATTTAAAGATCAATTGCACCATGTTTTAGTGCGCCATGAGCAAGGCGCTACACATGCTGCGCAAGGATTTGCAAGAGCTACTGGAAAAGTGGGAGTAGCGATTGCGACTTCAGGTCCAGGAGCTACAAACTTGGTCACAGGAATTGCAGATGCGCAAATTGATTCAACACCTATGGTTTGTATCACAGGTCAGGTTGGAAAACATTTACTGGGTTCTGATGCCTTTCAGGAAACAGATATTATTGGGATTTCAACCCCAGTAACCAAATGGAATTACCAAATTACCGAAGCTTCTGAGATTCCAGAAATCATGGCAAAGGCTTTCTATATCGCCAGATCAGGACGTCCAGGGCCAGTTTTAGTAGATATTACTAAAAATGCACAATTTGATAAGTTCGAATTCAGCTATAAAAAGTGTACCGGAATTAGAAGTTATGTGGCTGTTCCAAAATTGAACATAGAAAAGGTAAAAGAAGCTGCAGAATTAATCAACAAGGCTAAGAAACCATTTATTGTTTTTGGTCAAGGGATTATTCTTGGTCAAGCTGAAGAGTTATTGAAAGCATTTGTTGAAAAATCAGGAATTCCTGCTGCTTGGACAATTTTAGGACTTTCTGCGTTGCCTACAGAGCATCCTTTAAACGTAGGAATGTTAGGAATGCATGGAAATTATGCACCTAATATTTTAACAAATGAATGCGATGTTTTAATTGCATTGGGAATGCGTTTTGATGACCGTGTAACAGGAAATTTAGAAACGTATGCAAAACAAGCCAAAGTAATTCACTTTGATATTGACCCTGCTGAAATTGATAAAAATGTAAAAACGGAAGTGGCTGTTTTAGGTGATGTAAAAGAAGGATTGGCGGCTTTATTGCCTTTAATTAAAACAAACACACATGAATCTTGGCACAATAAATTCAAAGAATTATATGAAATTGAATTAGAAGCAGTAATAAATGAGGAGTTGAAACCTAAGAAGGAAGGAATTTCTATGGGTGAAACAATCGAAATGATTAACAAACATTCTAAAGGTGATGCAATTATGGTTTCGGATGTAGGGCAACACCAAATGTTTACTTGTCGTTATTCTAAATTCAACTCTACTAAAAGTAATGTTACTTCGGGAGGATTAGGAACAATGGGCTTCGCATTACCAGCAGCTATTGGTGCTAAGATGGGGATGCCAGACAGGGAAGTAGTTGCTATTATAGGTGATGGAGGATTCCAGATGACTATTCAGGAGTTAGGAACTATTTTTCAGACGAAAGTCCCAGTAAAAATTGTAATTCTAAACAATGAATTTTTAGGAATGGTTCGTCAATGGCAGCAATTGTTTTTTGACAAGCGTTATGCTTCGACTGAGATGACTAACCCTAATTTTGTCGCTATTGCAGAAGGCTACTATATTAAAGCAAAAAAAGTAACCAAAAGAGAAGATTTAGATGCTGCTGTAGCTGAAATGATGGCTTCAAAAGAATCGTATTTCCTTGAAGTTATGGTAGAAAAAGAAAATAATGTATTCCCTATGATTCCAACAGGAGCTTCTGTTTCTGATATCAGATTAAGTTAATATTATGGAAAATCAAACATTCACCATTTCTGTTTATTCAGAAAATAACGTTGGTCTATTAAATAGAATATCAGGTATATTCTTAAAGCGTCACATCAATATACTAAGTTTAAATGTCTCAGAATCAGAGATAGAAAATGTTTCTAGATTTGTGATCGTGGTGCATACTACAGAAAAATGGGTGCAAAATATTGTAGGTCAAATAGAAAAGCAAATTGAGGTTATAAAAGCTTTTTATCATATTGATGAAGAAACTATTTTCTTAGAAAATGCCTTGTTCAAAATAGAATCGGGATTACTGTTCGACGAAAAGCAAATTCAAAATATAATAAAAGAAAGTAACTCAGAAATAGTTACCGTGTCCAGAGACTTTTTTGTGATTTCAAAATCAGGAAGACGTTCAGACATTGAGGAGCTATACAATAAATTAAAACCTTTCGGAATCATGCAGTTTGTGCGTTCAGGAAGAATATCCGTTTCCAAAGAAAAAATGGAAATATCAACACTATTAGAAGAACTAAAAAATAAATAAAAATTAGACAATGGCAAATTATTTCAATTCATTACCACTTAGATTACAATTAGAACAATTAGGCGTTTGCGAATTCATGGACCAATCAGAATTTACTGATGGTATAACAGCTTTAAAAGGAAAAAAAGTAGTTATTGTAGGTTGTGGAGCACAAGGATTAAACCAAGGTCTAAACATGAGAGATTCAGGTTTAGATATTTCTTATGCGCTAAGAGCTGAGGCAATTGCACAAAAGAGAGCTTCTTTTATGAATGCTGCTGATAATGGTTTTACAGTGGGAACCTATGAAGACTTAATCCCTACGGCTGATTTGGTTTGTAACCTTACTCCAGACAAACAACATACTGCGGTAGTTACTGCAATTATGCCTTTGATGAAGAAAGGTTCAACATTAGCTTATTCTCACGGTTTTAATATTGTAGAAGAAGGAATGCAAATTCGTAAAGACATTACTGTTATTATGTGTGCTCCAAAATGTCCTGGATCAGAAGTTCGTGAAGAGTATAAAAGAGGTTTTGGTGTACCTACGTTAATTGCGGTACATCCTGAAAATGATCCTGAGAATGTTGGTTTTGCTCAAGCAAAAGCGTATGCTGTTGCTACAGGAGGTCATAAAGCAGGAGTTTTAAATTCTTCTTTTGTTGCCGAAGTAAAATCGGATTTAATGGGAGAGCAAACTATTCTTTGTGGAATGCTACAAACTGGATCTATTTTATGTTTTGATAAAATGGTCGAAAAAGGAATTGAACCAGCTTATGCTTCAAAATTAATTCAATACGGTTGGGAAACAGTAACAGAAGCTTTGAAACACGGTGGGATTACTAATATGATGGATCGTTTGAATAATCCTTCAAAAGTAGAAGCTTATAGATTGGCTGATGAGTTAAAAGACATTATGCGTCCTTTATTTCAAAAACATATGGACGATATCATTTCAGGTGAATTTTCAAAAAACATGATGATTGACTGGGAAAATGATGATGTTAACTTATTGACTTGGAGAGCAGCAACTGCTGAAACTAATTTTGAGAAAACAGCTCCTACTACAGCAGCTATTTCTGAGCGAGAATACTTTGATAACGGAGTATTAATGATTGCTATGGTAAAAGCAGGTGTTGAATTGGCTTTTGAAACGATGACTGAAACCGGAATTATTGAAGAGTCAGCTTACTATGAGTCGCTTCACGAATTACCTTTAATTGCTAATACAGTAGCTAGAAAAAAATTATATGAAATGAATAGAATTATTTCTGATACTGCAGAATATGGTTGTTATTTATTTGATCACGCTTGTAAACCGTTATTGACGGACTTTATGAAAACTATTGATACTAATGTTATAGGGAAATCTTTTTCTACAACAAATGCTATTGATAATGCTGTGTTGATTGCTGTTAATAAAAGTATTCGTCAACACCCAATTGAAGAGACAGGGGAGTGGCTGAGAGAATCTATGACAGCTATGAAAAAAATAGGGTAATTAAAAAAAAAAGAGGAATTGCCACACATGAGGGTGTGCTGGAATTTGCACTATATCATATGTCGATTTATATTTTGAGTTAGTTACAAGGTATTTAAACAATGGTAGAGATATGGAAGCTTATTACATTCACTTAACTTCGATTGAGTTTTAAAGTTAAGTGAAGTGGTTCCTTATAATTTAAAGATTAAAACTTGTATGGATTTTCAATTCGAAGATCTATCACAAATAAGGTTAGGGTATCAGTATTATGGTTGAGGCGTATTTTGTTAGTAACAAAACGTTTTATTCGTTTTTTTTGGATGCTAAATTAATTGTTATGAATATTGTTAATTAAAAAATGACGGGGTAGAATTTCTACTTCGTCTTTTTTGCGTTCTGTCATATTGTGCAAAAACACCTAGTTTTTAAGGAATACTTACTTAAGCTATTGTATTATTATCGAGTTTCTAATTTCTGGAGGGAATTTATAAATTTAATTGTTTTAGGAATACATAGAATTTTAATACTTTTATAAAAAATAAATAAGCATGAGCTACTATAAGATTCAAAACTTCGAACAATACTTCAAACATTATAACAAATCTGTCCGTGAACCCCGAAAATTTTGGGGTAAAATAGCCGAAGAGAATTTTACTTGGTATCAACAGTGGGATAAAGTTGTTGAATTTGATATGGCTGAAGCTGAAATAAAATGGTTCACAGAAGCAAAAGTAAACATAGCAAAAAACTGTATAGACAGACATCTTAATAAAAGAGGAGATAAAACAGCAATCATTTTTGAGCCAAATGAGCCAAGTGAGGATGCGTTACATATTTCCTATAACGAATTACATCAACGCGTTTGCAAAATGGCAAATGTATTACGTGAAAAAGGGATTACTAAAGGCGATCGCGTTTGTATTTATTTACCAATGATTCCGGAATTAGCGGTTTCAATTTTAGCCTGTGCTAGAATTGGCGCTATTCATTCCGTAGTTTTCGCTGGGTTTTCAGCTTCTGCAGTCGCTACCAGAATATTAGATAGTGAATGTAAAATGGTAATTACCTCAGATGGTGGCTACCGTGGTAATAAAACAATCGAGTTAAAAGAAATAATTGACGAAGCATTAGAAAAATGCCCATCGGTAGAAAAGGTATTAGTTGTTAAAAGAACTAACACTCCAGTTATAATGAAGGAAGGTAGAGATATCTGGTTGCAACCTTTATTAGACGAAGCTTCAGACAATAGTGTCGCTGAAATAATGGATTCTGAAGATCCTTTGTTTATTTTGTATACCTCTGGTTCGACAGGAAAACCAAAAGGAATGGTACATACTACCGCAGGGTATATGGTTTATACCGCTTATACATTTAAAAATGTCTTCAATTACGAAGAAAACGACATCTTTTGGTGTACGGCAGATATCGGTTGGATTACTGGTCATTCTTATTCTTTATACGGTCCATTATTGAATGGAGCGACAACAGTGATTTTTGAAGGAGTTCCTTCTTATCCCGATTTTAGTCGTTTTTGGGAAATTATCGAAAAACATAAAATTACCCAATTCTATACTGCACCAACGGCTATTCGTGCCTTGGCCAAAGAGAATGTTGATTATGTTCAAAAACATCATTTAAATACTTTAAAAGTAATAGGATCTGTTGGAGAACCTATTAATGAAGAAGCATGGCACTGGTATAATGACCATGTGGGACAGAAAAAATGCCCTGTAGTGGATACTTGGTGGCAAACTGAAACTGGTGGAATTATGATTGCTCCAGTTGCATTTGTTACGCCAACGAAACCAACTTATGCGACGTTACCGCTACCGGGAGTTCAGGCAGTATTGATGGATGATACTGGTAATGAAATTGAAGGGAACCAGGTAGTAGGAAATTTATGTATTAAATTCCCATGGCCCGGGATTGCAAGGACAATTTGGGGTAATCATCAAAGGTATAAAGACACTTATTTTTCGGCCTTTCCAGGTACTTATTTTACTGGTGATGGTGCATTACGCGATGAAGTAGGTTACTATAGAATAACAGGGCGTGTTGACGATATTGTTATTGTTTCGGGACATAATCTTGGTACCGCTCCAATTGAGGATGCTATAAATGAACATCCTGCAGTTGCTGAAAGTGCAATTGTTGGTTTTCCTCATGACATAAAAGGGAACGCACTTTACGGTTATGTGATTTTAAAAGAAACGGGGGAAATCAGAAACAAAGAAAACCTGTTTAAAGAAATTAATCAATATATTTCTGATCACGTAGGGCCTATAGCTAAGCTGGACAAGATACAGTTTGTTTCCGGTTTGCCTAAAACTCGTTCGGGTAAAATTATGCGTAGAATCCTGAGAAAAATTGCTGAAGGAGATTTTTCTAATTTTGGAGATACTTCTACTTTACTGAATCCGGAGATTGTGGACGAAATAAAAGATAATAAATTATAAGTAAGCTAAGGTTGAGAATCTGTCGAAAGATTTTCAACCTTTTTTTTATCAGTTATAGCAAACAGATAAATTAGATAAAATGAAGCAAAATGCAATACTCTATCAAAGGTGTTCAAAACTACATCGTCAATATAATAAGTGGTAATAGCGGCAAAAACATCGTTGAAAATTAGCGCAAAAGCACCAAAAAAGTAATAGTACGCTTTTCTATCGGTAAATTTGGCCAAATATAGAACGGCTGTAGCACCAAGAAATAAAGCTGCTATTCCATTAAAAATCATAATTATATTAAGGTAACTATCGCCAACAGCAGATATTAAAACATATAAGATTGCTGCTAAAAGCAGACAATTTATAGCAAATATAAAAAGTGAAATTCCTTTTGGTACAGTGTAAAGTTTTTTAGTTTTAATTGAATTATATCCTAAATTCACTAATGCTAAATAACAAAAAAAAGATGCTATTAATGCAATTCTATATAGCTGTACTGAATCTTCCCAAAACAAAAGTAAAAGCTCATTTATATAAAATAATATAGCATATAAGTAATAATTTAAAGTAAGTTTCTTGAAATTATTATTTAACACATAGATTATAAAAGTAGGAATAACAAAAGGCTTAATATAAATAACAAGAGCAGGACTAAAGAAAACTCCAGCACAAAAATAAACTACTAATAGAGTTAAAGGTATAAATAATAATGATCTCTTAATGTTGATTGTATCCATAGACAAAACAAATCTAGCGCTTTAAATTTTTATTACAAAAATTAAGTAAAATTTTAGAGAATTTTGAAAGAACATGTTGAACTAAATTGTTAAATTTACAACATATGATACAAAATTCTATAGTTATTGTTGGTGGTGGTTTGGCAGGACTTATTGCTGCTATCCATCTTAAAAATAATAATTACAATGTTTTGGTAATTGAAAAAAATGAATTTCCTAAACACAAAGTTTGTGGAGAATATATTTCCAACGAAGTTTTACCTTACTTAAAATCCCTAGGCCTAGACATTAATTCACTGCATCCTAAACACATTGATAAACTTTCCTTTTCATTAGTTTCTGGAAAATCTATAAACACAGTTTTGCCTTTGGGCGGATTTGGAATAAGTAGATATGAATTAGATAATTATTTATACAATGAAGCAAGAAATATTGGTTGTACAATTGTTCAAGAGACTGTTTCGGATGTTGAATTTTTAGATGGTAAGTTTACAGTCACTACAAGTTTAAATACCTATTATGCTTCAATTGTCCTTGGAGCTTTTGGAAAAAGATCAAATCTAGATATTAAATTAAAACGTAACTTTATTCAGAGGCAGTCACATTGGCTTGGTGTTAAGGCGCATTACAAAGTAGATTTCCCAGAGGATTGTGTTGGACTACATCATTTTAAAGGAGGTTATTGTGGTGTTTCTAAAATAGAAAACAATTTAGTGAACATATGTTATCTAGCTAATTATGAAACGTTTAAAAAGCACAAGTCTGTCGAAGATTATCAATTAAATGTAGTACGTCAGAATCCCAATTTAGAAAAAATTTTAAAAAATGCGGTAATTCAATTCGAAAAGCCTTTAACGATTAGCCAAGTTTCTTTCGAAGAAAAGAAATGTGTAGAAAATCATATAATTATGATTGGTGATACCGCTGGTTTAATTCATCCTTTGTGTGGGAACGGAATGGCGATGGCTATTCACAGTGCTAAACTAGCATCGGAAAATGTAATAGATTTTCTAGAAAACAGAGTAAATAGAGCTACTTTAGAAAATAATTATTTAAACGATTGGAATAAAAATTTCAAAAAAAGATTGCAAGCAGGTCGTCTATTAGGAAAGCTATTAGAACATGAAAAAACAGCACAAGTGGTCTTAAAAATTTTAATTCTTTTTCCTTTTATGTTATCTGTAATAATAAAGAAAACACATGGTAAACCAATATAAATGGCTATAAATACAACCTATAGAACCAATGCATCCGAAATAATGGATGACTTTCAGCTCGAAGGTGATGAATTAAGAGATGCATTAGATAAAATCGCTAAAATAAATCAGCTATTGGGCGGAAACAAGTTAACTTTACTTGGTGTGAAAGAGTTGATTGCCAACAATCCCAAAACAACTGGAATCACTATTGTTGATGTAGGTTGTGGAAATGGAGATATGTTGAGAACGCTTGCCGAGTACGGTTTACAACATAATTTAAAGTTCAATCTCATAGGGGTTGATGCAAATAGTTTTACTGTAAATCATGCTATTAATCTATCAAAAAAATATCCAAATATAGCGTACCGCTGTGAAGATATATTTGATAAACCTTTTAAAGAACTGAAATACGATATCGTGTTATGTACATTGACTTTACATCATTTCAAGGAGGATGAAATTATCGAAATAATGACATCGTTTTATGAAAATTCCAGACTTGGAGTTGTTATTAATGATTTGCATCGAAGTGCTGTCGCTTACCGATTATTTCAATCCTTGTGTTTTGTTTTTCGATTGAATGATATGTCGAGGGAAGATGGTTTGGTTTCGATATTAAGAGGATTTAAAAAAGAAGATTTGCTTCGTTTTTCAAAGAAGTTAAGTATTAAAAAATATAAAATCCAATGGAAGTGGGCTTTTAGGTACCAATGGATAATTTCAAAGATATGAGTGTAAAAATAAATACAGTTACAAAGCAGCTACCAAAATATTCCAGAACTACCGAAGAGATTATTCCGTTTTTGGATGCATGGCTCACGGGACAAGATGAGCGCTTCATCAGAAAGGTGAAAAAGATATTTGAGGGTGCGGCAGTGGATAAACGCTATTCCATCATGGATCCTATCGAAGTTTTTACAAAAACATCATTTGAAGAGAGAAATGATATTTATGTTCGTGAAGTCATTGATTTAGGAGAAAAAGTATTGGAAAAAGCTTTGTTGAAATCAGGTTGGAAGCCAGAAGATTTAGATTATATCATCACAGTGAGTTGTACGGGTATTATGATTCCTTCATTAGATGCCTATTTAATTAATAAGCTGAAATTACGTCAGGATATTGTACGTCTTCCCGTAACGGAGATGGGATGTGCCGCGGGAATTTCAGGTATTATTTATGCTAAAAATTTCCTGCAGTCTAATCCTGGCAAACGCGCAGCAGTAATTGCAGTAGAAAGTCCAACGGCGACATTTCAGCTGAATGATTTTTCGATGGCAAATATTGTAAGTGCTGCCATTTTTGGCGATGGAGCTGCCTGCGTTTTACTTTCGTCTCATGAGGACGATGAGGGACCTGAAATTCTTGCAGAAGAGATGTATCATTTTTATGAAAATGAACACATGATGGGGTTTAAGCTTACTAATACTGGTTTGCAAATGATTTTGGACATTGAAGTGCCAAATACGATTGCGTCCCATTTTCCGGCAATTATCCATCCTTTTTTGGAAAAAAACAATTTAAAAATTGATGATATGGATCATTTAATATTTCATCCGGGTGGAAAAAAAATAGTTCAAACAGTCGAAGCTCTATTTTCAGATTTGGGAAAAAATATAGATGACACAAAAGAAGTTTTGCGTTTGTACGGTAATATGTCGAGCGCAACCGTTTTGTATGTTTTGGAGCGATTTATGGATAATATGCCGCCAAAGGGAGATAAAGGATTAATGTTGAGTTTTGGCCCTGGATTTTCGGCACAAAGAGTATTGTTGCAGTTTTAGTCAAAGAAGATACAAGAATGATGAAAAGTCAAGAAATTATATCAAAATTACCGTATTCTAAACCATTCCTATTTGTTGATGAAATCATTCAGATTGATGAGAATGGAGTGGAAGGGAGTTTTACTCTCGATGAAAATTTAGAATTTTATAAAGGTCATTTTGAAAATAACCCGGTGACACCCGGCGTGATCTTAACAGAGACTATGGCCCAAATTGGATTGGTTTGCCTAGGTATATTTTTATTAGATAATGACTTTAATAAAGATACTTCAATAGCCTTAACATCAGCTAATATTGAATTTATTAAACCTGTATTTCCTAATGAAAAAGTGACAGTTTTTTCAGAAAAAATATACTTTAGATTTGGTAAGTTAAAATGCAAAGTGAGTATGAAAAATGAGAACGGCGTTGTTGTATGTACTGGAGAAATTGCAGGTATGATAGTCTAGTTTTTCTTTTAATTTTTCAGTTGGAGCTCTGCGAGGGATTTTAGCTTTTTCTAATTTTGAATTAAAAAAATAATAACGGGGCCAAAATGTATCGTGATGGTTTGATACAATTTTAATGATCTAAAAAAGAATACAATGAGTAGGAGAGTAGTAATAACAGGACTTGGTGTAGTGGCTCCAAATGGAGTAGGGCTTGATGCTTTTACCCATGCAATTAAAAACGGGATTTCCGGTATTCGGAAAGACCCAGATTTGGAACGCCTACAATTCTCGTGTCAGATTTCAGGGAAACCGGAAATTTCGGAGGAACTATCATTGAATTATTTCACGGAATTAGAACTTCGAAATTTTAACTCCACTGGTATTCTATATGGTGTAATAGCAGGAATGGATGCTTGGAAGGATGCTGATTTACCCATTTTAAACAGTGAGGAGCCGGATTGGGATAGTGGAACTATTTTTGGAACAGGAACCTCAGGTATCGATAAATTTCGCGAAAGCATTTATAAGATTGATGAATTACAAACCCGTAGACTGGGTAGTACAGCGGTAGCGCAAACAATGAATAGTGGTGTTAGTGCTTATCTAGGCGGAAAATTAGGTTTAGGAAATCAGGTAAGTACTAATTCTTCTGCCTGTACCACTGGAGCCGAAAGTATTTTGATGGCTTATGAACGAATCAAGTCTGGACAAGCTAATCGAATGCTGGCTGGAAGTACGAGTGACAGCGGCCCTTATATTTGGGGAGGCTTTGATGCTTTGCGTGTTTGTACTTTTAAACACAATGAAAGCCCAGAGCAAGGTTCAAGACCTATGAGTACGAGTGCGTCGGGATTTGTACCTGGAAGCGGAGCGGGAGCTTTCGTGCTGGAAGATCTCGAAACGGCACTTTCACGTGGTGTACGAATTTATGCTGAAGTGTTAGGTGGAAATGTAAATTCAGGTGGACAGCGCGGTCTGGGAACAATGACAGCTCCTAATCCGATTGCTGTTCAAAAGTGTATCAAAGATGCGATTGCTCATGCCGGTATTCATGCGAATGATATTGATACCATCAACGGTCATCTGACTGCGACGACTAAAGATAGTTTAGAAATAGAGAATTGGAGTGAAGCCTTAGGGAGAAGTGGCATTGATTTCCCCTATATTAACTCACTGAAATCAATGGTGGGTCATTGTCTGTCAGCGGCTGGGAGTGTAGAAAGTGTTGCTGCAGTATTGCAATTGCATCAGGGATTTATTTTCCCCAATATTAATTGCGAAGACTTGAACCCTGAAATTGAAAGTATAATTGATGTATCAAGAATTCCTCAAAAATTGATTGAAAAAGAAATAAATATAATAGCAAAAGCCAGTTTTGGTTTTGGCGATGTTAACGGCTGCCTCATTTTAAAAAAATATACCGTTTAAAAAATTAAACATGAACAAAGAAGAGACTTTATTACAATTAAGAAATATCGTAAAGCCCTACATTAATAATGAAGAAGCTTTTGAAAATTTCACGGAAGACACCGATTTCATCACGGATTTGAATATCAATTCGGCTAATTTGGTAGATATCATTTTAGATGTCGAAGACTATTTTAAAATCCATATCGATAATGAGTCGATGGAAAAAATGATTGATGTAAAATCAACATTGGAAATAATAGAAACTAAATTAGCGAAAAAAAGGTGATTGGAAACGACATTGTAGATTTGGCTTTAGCGCGAAAAGAAAGCAATTGGAAACGACCGGGATATTTGGATAAAATATTTACTCAAAACGAGCAGCTACTGATTGCAACTGCTGAACATCCAGATATCATGGTTTGGAATCTCTGGAGCAGGAAGGAAGCAGCATACAAAATCTACAATAGAGCAACGGGAGTGCGTGGCTACTTTCCGTTGAATTTAGTATGTGTTTATGAAAATACAAATAGCGGCTCAGTGTTATGTAATGGCTATACCTATTATACCAAAACTGAAATAGTAAAGGATAAAATTCACACTGTTGCAGTAACTGATAAAATGGATTTTGAGATGGTGTTGGAGCTAGATACTGAAATAAAAATGGTGAAAAAGAAAGGAATTCCATTTTTGGTTGAGGAGAAAACAAATTCCCTAAAACCTGTATCGTTGAGCCATCACGGTCGTTACAGCGTCTTGGTTGGATTAAAATAATAAAATGTACAAGGTTTTATCTTCGCGAGTTTATAGCTGAATGAATTTTCATCTGCCAAACTACATTGTGAATTTTAACCGATAATGCTTATTTAATACCTAGCCTCGACTTTAATTTTAGAAATAGCAAAGCCGTTTTGTAAGCGTCTTCAGTTGACGAATTTCTCTCGGTATTTGGGACTTTATAAATTTCTGATAATTCGTTCAATGAGAATTGCTTATCAGTAATATCGTTTAATTTGCGATGCATCATATCAATGTCCAAGGCTTCATTTTTCAATCGGCCGCACTCTAATTTTTCTAAAGCTGCATTGATCATTTCAACGTCAAAATCAACATGATGTCCCACTAAAATAGAACTGCCGATAAACTCAATAAAGGCTTTTATTGCTTCCGGTTCAGCGAGTTTATTCATCTTACTTTCGATAATAAACTCATTTGAAAGTCTATTATCATGTAGGTATTTATATTGTAATAAAATAACTTCGAAACTGTCTCCTATAAATATACTGTCATCTACAACAGCAAATGCACCGATAGACAAGATTACATCTTTCTCTGGATTCATACCTGTAGTTTCAGTAGAAATCACAACATATCGATTCGATTTTTTATCGAATTTAGCAAGGTATGTTTTCCAGAATTCTGGAAGTTCTTTATTGATATTTTTTATCCATTCTAACATAACTAGGAAAATTGAGTCAGTTGAAACTTATTTTTAATTAATTCTTCCAATTCTCTCATTGGAGCAAGCGCATTTTTCAGCTTTTCTTTATCTATTTTAGATAATTCCTCCAAATTTATAAATTGACCGGAATCTTCATTTTTTAAGCCTTCCACTGTTCTTAGTTTTGATAAAGTTAAGAAAGCTTCAGCACAATTGAGATATATTTCGGAATATTTTGGATCGTTAATCGCCAATTGTTTAAAGCGAGTATAGGTATTATTTATGCCTTTAATACCATGACTTAGCGTAAATAAGCGGGCGCCATCTATAAGAGGCATTAAAGCACGAGTCTTAATATCAAATTTATCTTTATTGGGACCTGTTTCTTCCAGAATGAGTTTTTTGAAAAAACTTAAAGGCGAATTTTTTCTTAAAGTATCATTTCCTAAAAAGTCAAAGAATAAAATATTGTTATTGGCATTTTTAAAAACCACGTTACTTATTGCATCTTCTATTTTCTGTTCTCCAAAAACAAGTTCGTAATCAAAGAATATACTGCTCAAATTATTACTGTTTTCACCTGGAGTATTCATCCAATTGTCATACTGCTTTATCCAGTCTGTCAATGATTTACACCATAGCATATTACTTGCCATATGTCCGTTAGGGCATAATTCGTAGCCTATTTGTTCAAGTGTCAAAGTCGTTTTCTTTCCTAAATTAAGAAAATAATCTTTCACCTCTCTATACTTTTCTGTAGCTACATCTTCAAAGACTAAAATACTATCTTGATCTGTAAGTAACAGCTGTTCTTTCCTTCCTTGACTACCAATACTTAACCAGGCAAAACGAGCAGGAGGGGAGCCCATTTCAAGAATAGAGAGTTCGATGGCACGTTTTAAAAGAGCAAAATTGATCTCAGAGGTAATATTCGAAATATGAGTAAGAGGAATGTTTTTATAAATTGAAGTTTGAATAAGATCGGTTAGTCGTACTCGAATTTGTTTTAATTCGTTCGAAGTTTGGGCACGTTTAATTTCCTTAATCAAAACACCAGGATTACTGGCTTGTGCCACAATTAAATCGTGTTCTGAAATAACTCCTTTAACATTCGATTTATTCGTACCATCTGCGGTTACGCACAAATGAGTCACATTATTTTTCAACATCAGTAATTGTGCTTCAGCTAGCGAAACATTTTCGAGTACTGTTATTACTGGGGATGACATAATTTTATCTACTGAAACAGTGATTGGAAATCGGCCCGTAGCAATTTTAGACGACATATCCATATCAGTAACAATTCCGATAGGAAGAGTAGCTTCACAAACTACGGCGCTATTTATTCGCATTTCAGCCATAAGCTGAGCCACTTCGCTGACAGTGCTATTAGCAGTAGTTATTAGCGGTGTGTTATTGTACGATAAAGTTTGGAAATATTGCATTTCAGACTGTTTGTCTGTATAAAATAAGGTGTCTGAAATCTGACTACCTCGTGAATTTTCGTTGTCTGTGGAACTTGGTGTATTCGTTGCAAAATTCTCCAATAAGTAATTTAAAACTTCGGTGTTATTTGCTACAAATGGTCTAAAAACTGCAATAGGAATGGCATAAACTACACTTTCTTCACGTGCTTTTGCTGTCATTCTATAATTATTTTTTGCAAAAAAAGGACGTAATCCAAAAATTGCACCGGCGTGACATTTATTTAAAATCGTTTCTTCAGCATCCGCTATAACAGATAAGTGAATTACTCCAGAAGCCACGACGTAAAAACTATCGTGTAATACATCGTTATACTGAAACAATGTTTTGTTTTTCTGCAAATTTACTACACGAATATTAGCCGCAATTTCAGATAACTCTTGAAATGTCAAATGATCAAATGGCGAGTATTCTTTTAAAAAATCAGCAATCCGTTCTACAATCGTGTTCATAATTTTGTGATAGTTTCTTTGGGTAAAATTAATGAAATATTTATTTATATACTCGCATATCTAATGTTAAATCTTGGATTTATTAATAAGCTAATATTCTTGTTTTAGAATAGTGATAGTACCGTTAGAAAGTAGTATTACTGATGATATTTCAAATAGAGTCAGAGATTGTTTATAATTTCTATTTTACATAATATAAATTATAGTTCAAATGTATTATTCAGCATATATGACGGTTTATCCATTTGATAGCTATAATTAGGTGCTATGTAAAATAGCTGCTACCAAGCGCTCGATTGTTTTATAAAATTACTTAGTTTATCAACCATTTTTACTTTGCTCAAATATAATTTTGTATTATTGCCTATTAACATTTAAATGAACAACATAACAATAAAAATATGAATAGTATTCGAAAAAACACTACTAATAACGAATTAGATAAAACTGATGAACAAATAATTAGGCTCTTACAG
>TARA_R110002110_G_scaffold415807_1_pt1 | contig 76473 bp, 58 predicted proteins | sample TARA_R110002110 | Tara Oceans TARA_R110002110 (sample SAMEA4397330) | marine metagenome | biome: Polar Biome; feature: [SRF] surface water layer (ENVO:00010504); material: water (ENVO:00002006), including particulate matter (ENVO:01000060) such as... | depth 5 m | reverse complement strand
TGCGATCATTTTGAAAGATCGCCAGACACAGAATTCTTTACACTACCTAAGGCTGCGAAACAAAGCTATCTTGTAGCCTAAGCGACTATTCCAAATAGCCATGTCATAAGCTTTAAACTTTAGATCATTTAAATATTTCTATGCACTAACCTTTATATCTGAACCCAATAAACCGATAAGAATAAAACTAACATTATAGAACTTTCAAAATTTAGATGGATGAAGTTCTCTTTTATATATTGATTTATAATGAGTGTCCTTTTTCTTCTATAATGAGTGTCCTTTTTCTTCTTTTTCTTTATCAAAATTTAGATGGATGAAGTTCTCTTTTATTCATTGATTTATAATGAGTGTCCTTTTTCTTTCTTTCTTTCTTTATCCTTTTTCTTTTCTTTTTCTTTTTTCTTTTCTTCGCTTCTTTGTCTTTTTTTATTTTTTTCATTAAGCAAATTCTAGCTTATGTTATTAACTATGGAATATTGATATATATAATTCGTTGAGTTCGTAAATGCTGTCGGTCATACTAGCTACAGATTTATATTTAAAAAATGGAGTATAAAATGTTATCGGGTACAAACGACGAACTAAAGGAAAATGAAAAGAGTCTAAACCCAAAAAATAAAGAAGAAAATATTTATTCAGAAGACTTCATTAATCAAGCCTCCAAAACTCAAATAACTTCACAGGCTCGAATGAAATCTAATAAAAGTTTAAGTTTTGAAAGTCAGTATCCAAATTTAAATTATAGAGAGGCTACCCGTCCTAAAAGCATTTCTGATAGTTTTGAAGCGAAAATGGATGACCCAGCAACGACACTTTATTTTTCCAATGGATTAAGCAGAAAGGATAGTCAGCAAGCTTGCGCTAGTACTCAAACGCGTGAAATGGATAGTATCAACCGATGTAATGATAAACAAAAAGTTAAATACATTAATCAACTGAATAGTGAAACAGGAAAATCGCAATTACATGAAGCTGTCATTGCAAAAGATATCAGTAAAATCATAAATGTTCTTAATCTCGGTGGCTCAATAGATTTACGAGATAGCAATGGACATACACCGTTACATGAAGCATTTTTAAATGGTGATCAGAAAATAGTTGAAACATTGCTTTCGTTTGGCGCAGATCCAAAGCTGATCACTCACTCCCATAAGAATATAGCTCATCTTGCCGCAAGTGGTAACCACCGAAGTTTAATCGCTTTGATTGCTGAGAAAAAGCTTGACGAGTTATTATTTCTTCAACCAGATAGGGATGGATATCTTCCCATAAGTTACCTAAAACCCAAACTGGAACATTACAAGAACTTAAGAACTTTCATGCTTTGCTATTATAAGTTTAATTTTAATGATACCGAAGAATCGATTAACAAACCGGTCTCAGGCATCAAAACATTATTATCAAGATTAAGGTCAGGATCATTTCTTTCTTCTAATTTATCATCGAGAAAATATACGTCCCCTAACTACAAGCTTTCTGATAAAAACTCAGAGAATCTTGCAAACTTACCTTTCTCATCCAATGTAAATATCCGTCAGCAGTACTTGGTTGGAATTAAAAGCAAGTCAGTTGATATTGACAATGAACTATTATACATCGGGTTTAAGAGTGTAGTACAAAGACATAAATATTATAGTGGCAAAGAAACTTATAAAAGATTAATACAAAAATATATTTTTGCAAAAAATATTGATTTGAAATCCTCCACAAAAAAATTAAAAAAAAGATATGCCACATCATTAGATGATATTAAGTATGTCACTTATAGTTTGCAGAAATTATATGATAAAGTCGGCATCCACGAAATATTAGCATATATCAATCAATATTTTTCTAAAAGAGATTTTGAAATACAGCTGCATTGTATCTACTTTGTAAAAGAATTGATTCTATCGATGAAAATTGCCAATCAGGATCAAAGGAAATTTGGGCAAGAGTTAAAAATATTTCTCAAAAAAATTCCAGCAAATATTCCAGCGCTTATCAAGATTAAACGAAATTTACAGATGTTATACTTTTCAGATTTACAGCCTTTGTATAACAGTATTAATCAAGAAATAAGCTTGCAAAATGAATTAGCCTATAGTCCTAGAAGGCATAGTTCTCCTTTGGGGCCTAATAATTCATATTCAATCTATTTTGAAAAAGAACTCAACAAAGTTGCCGCAGGTTCGTTAAAACCCGACGATGAAGAATATCAAATGCTTTTACATTCTGTATCACAAGACTTAGTTTTTCACATGACGAAGCTGTTTGTACAGATAAACCCTACCAATTTGTTGAATTATTCTGCAAATAAACCTCCTGTCATAATGCCAGGCTTTAACCCAAAAACAGGTGTTTCTAATTTAGAGCCAATCAGCGAGATAATAAAAACATCTGAAAAACTCTCGATTATGATAGCATATGACATTTTATCATATGACTTACCAGGCCGTGCGCGAGTTTGGGATTTTTATACGTATTTGATTGCAACGTTATTAGAAGGACAAGCGACGCAGCATGTTGAAATTAATTGTATTTGTGCGCTAATATTTGGCCAACTTAAAAATCAGATTGCTCGATTATCTGAGACCAAAAATGGTTTATCCCAAATAACTAAAGATTTAACAAAATCCTTTGAACAAATTGCGCAAGTCAATGCAAATTTTAATTATTTAAGAAAGTATGATTTTAACAAAAACAATTATCCTGTACTCTTCTTATTCACCAAAGATCTAACCTCTTTAAATGAAATTGAAAATCAAGAGGATAGAATGATTGCAATAGGAAAGTTAGCTTTTAATTTTTTTGAAAAAGCTGAAAATGCATTGATAAATGACTTTTTATATGTGCAGAAAACAGATTTCACAGAAAGGTTAGATAATATTAGATTGAAGTTTCTTGTTGAGTATGAGGAAAAAAGAAATTTTATGATAGCAAGGGTAATTTCGGAACAAGAACTTCAAAGTTATATAGAAGAAAGACTATATGACTTATCAATTCAACTTGAAAATCATACACAAACTATTTTTGGAGATGAAATATCTCCAGACAGTATATTGGCCATTTTAAACGTCTGGCAAAGTAAACCAAGCGTTGAAAAAGAATCTAATCTTTTTTTACAACAACTTTCAAGTTTACTTGAATGGAATAAAGAAAAGATGCACAAGTTAGATGATGACGTTAGTTTGTTATCCAAGGAGCTTAAGCAAAAAATAGACTTGAAAAAAAAACATCACCAGATAGTTGGCCTGGCTGACAATCTTCAAAAAGAAATTACAAAAACTTGTCCGCTTCGACAAACATCAAATGTTGAGGTTGCCACTAATAGTGCTAAAGCGTTTGGCAGGACTAACTCCAAAGACATTTCTTTAGAACTTACAAATATTCAGACTGATGAAGCGGCACAATGTAATTTTGCGACTCGTATTGAACGTCGTACACCTAGAAGATTTGAGTTACCTTTATTCGGGCTATCATCAAAGCAACCTAAAAATTCCAATGATTTATGTTTAGCGCCAACATCTTTTGATGCTAAAAGTTCTGAGGTTATCAAGGTACCTAAATACAAAAGTACAGTGTGAAGGTAAAACATAATTAATATGAAGTAGTTTCATTAATCTTACTATGGCTAAATGAAGAGCCGAAAGCGAATGATGTAACAACTAATCGAAACTACTTCACTTTAAGCTAATTTTCTAAATGTTCATGCAGCTAAAATTTTATATCGGAGCCAGAAAATTCGGATTCAAAAAATAAGGTTACATATCTCTCAAAGTCTAGAGTTATGAGGTTTTCTGCTATAGGTGGTTTTATAATGTATGTTTTTTCTCTTCGTCTTTTTTCACTTGATTGTTTATATTGGGTGTCCTTCCTCTATCTATAAGGGTAACTATAACTCATTGGTTCTGAACTAATGCACTTTCGATTGACTTGATAATTTTATTTGACATAGGGGTTTCAGCAGAGGTAAACGATTGAATTCATTTGCCTTCACGATTGATTAGGTACTTATGAAAGTTCCATTTAGGTAATTCTTTTTCACCGAGCTCTGCCTCAACCCATTGATAGAACGGATGTTTATTTTTTCCCTTTACATGCGAGATATCGAGTAGCTGGAAAGTCACATGAAACTCACGATTGGTAAATTGACGAACTTGAAGCGGATCCATAAATTCTTGTTGTCCAAAATCACCAGACGGCAGAGCCAGAATTACTAAGCCATTTTCGTGGTATTTTTCATGCAATTGTTGTAAGTCAGCATATTGTGGAGTGTAACCACATTTTGACGCTGTATTGACAACTAGTACAACTTTGCCTTGATAAGCTTCAATGGGTAGCGGTTTACCATCTAGTGAATTAAAGGACAGATCATAAAAGCTATTAATGACTGCGGTTTTCCCAATTAAAGATGTAGACATAATAAAACCAACAAAAAACAAAGTAGAAAAAGTAATCAATTTTAATTTACGCATAAAATAGCCTATTTTATTTCTTACTGAGCTGTTGTAGTAAGTCCAAGCATTCTTTACTCGATAATTTTCTGGGATCGAACGCTTGTAGGTTGGCTTCTTTAGCTTTGTCTTGGCTGACTAAGTTGCCATCTACAGACACCATTCCCCAGTCTTTGAAAATGGGTTGCTCGATTGATTCATTCGATATTTCAACGAAATCATGGTGTCGGGAATCTGATTTGATCTTTTCTACACATTGATCGACTTTATCTTTGGGACCTTCAAGTACTTGTAAAAACTAGTTTTTATAAAAAAATAGTAAGCCTGAAATGTGGGCTTGCTTATTATGCTGCAATGACATGGATAAAATATTATCAATATCCAATTTCGATATATTTTCTACTGCTTGACTATAATATAAAAAACGTGATTGATGCATGTGGGTTCCTTAGTATTTTCTATTGAATTTACTGACTATAATAGTTATAAATCATGTTTGGATAATTTGCATCTTTTTCAAGTAAATTATAATTTGGAAATTAAAAATAGCTAATGATAAAAATATATTTCCAATTTTTGGTCGAAAATTAGTTTTTAATTTATATATTATTCTACAATTATTCTATTATAATATTTATTCTATAGCTACTGAATTGATATTGTATCCTGATTATCAGCGATTAGACAAAAACATATACTTTAATGGCTTGAAGAAAATAATCACAAACAATCTGGGATTATAGGCTTGTATTTTATTATATTAACCAGATGACTAAACTATAGTTTTTTTAATCACATACCTTACCCCCAATCGATAGTTTGGTTTTATGATTACAAATAATGAGGAATGCTTAACGTTTGCTTTTAACAAAAGTGTATTTTAAATTTTTCATGAATTAAATAAGGAACTTCAGTAAATGAGGCTAAATCATTTAGTAATTATATCAACACTTTTTTGCTTAAGTGGTTGTTCAAAAAATATTAAAGGCGAAGATTATATCAATTTAGAACCACAATTTGACTTAAAAGAATATTTTACAGGCCCAGTTAAAGTATGGGGCCTAGTTCAAGACAGAAGTGGTAAAGTTGTTAATCGTTTTGATGCAGATATATACGGAAGCTGGGATGGCAATCAAGGAACATTAGAAGAAGACTTTCACTATTATAATGAAAATTCAAGACAGCCTAAACATCGGACTTGGCATATTAATAAGTTTGATGAAAATCACTATGCTGGTAAAGCAGCAGATATCATTGGTACAGCGCAGGGAGTGGCTTATGGTAATGCTTTGAATTGGCAGTATGAAATGAAAGTACCGACCGAAGAGGGCGGCTCCTATCAATTAATGTTTGATGACTGGATTTGGGCTATGAACGATGGTGCAGTTATTAACCGTGCCTATCTTAAAAAGTTTGGGTTTACCGTAGCTGAGGTTACTCTCTTTATGAAAAAAGAAGATAACAAGCATAAATTATAAAGAAAACAGATGGGGCATGGGGGTATCAGGTTACTTTTAAATAGCAAGAATAAAAATATAATTGTTAATATATCTAAAAAGATTTCAAATTTGTGTAATTGACAATGAGCTTGCAGGTATAGAAATTGATTTTAAGTTGAGGAAAGGAATGTCACGCAATGTTTAAAAAGTATTTAGTATTTTACTTTATGTCGTCTGTAATACTGTCTAGCTTTACAGCTCAAGCTAAGATTCCCAGGCAAGTCAGTGATAGCGGATATATTATTAATTATTATAAGTTAAACGAAGAGATTGCTACCTCAGGCTCTATTAATAAACAGGGTATACAATGGCTATCTGATAATAAATTCAAAACTATCATTGATTTGAGAACGCCAAAAGAAGGCACAAAGTTGGAGCTAAAAGCTGTGCAAAAACTTAAAATGGCATATATTAACATCCCGATTGAGGGTGGATACATTTCCGAAGAGCAAGTGAGCCATTTTAAAGAAACCCTTCAGAGATCTCAAAGACCAATACTTATTCACTGTGCCTCTGGTAATCGGGTGGGTGCTTTGTGGGCAAAATATCTCTTAAGCAAAGATGTTCCAAAAGAAGAGGCTCTTAAAGTTGGGCGAAAGATTGGGATGTCTATGTACTTAGAGCAAAAAATTGATTCTGAATTCCCATAAGCTTGCTAAGCTAGATTAGTCACAGCACCAAGTCAAGGTACTCTTTATAAGTGCAAATGGCACTGATGACTATTTTAGGGGGGGGTATACAAAACTGAGTCACATTGACTGCATGCTTGGGGATAATGTAAATCATTATCCATTTTTTGTTTGCCAATAAATTTTACGACATTGATTATAATATTGTTTCAAAATTTATTTTGGGCAATCATCAGTATCTTTGTTCTCTGAAAGGCGATTATACCCTCTTTTTTTAAATCGCCAATTTGCAAATAGGTAATATGCTGCCTGAAGTACTTGTTTGATACCTGGACAGGATGCTAAGTAGGAAAGAATACGCCATCTTTCAAGTTGACGCCAAATTAAAATGAAGCTATCTAAGCCCCGTAGCACAGCGCCATTTTGATCCTTTGAGTATAAGTACTTTAATGCTTCAGCTTGGCCGATACCAATATTTTTCAGGCATTCTGTATCTTTGGATATATCATGCCAAATGATTTTTTGCGCAGTGGATATTTTTTTGTAATGGTAAATCTCTTTCTGGCAAATAGGGCAACTGCCATCATAATATACATTAATAGGTTCGACACTTTTCATAATAATAACCTTAGTCTTTTTTTTGTTCTTTTAACCTTCCAAGCTTCAAAAAAATATAAATTTATAATATTGGAAAATCCGGGTAGAGCCTTGTATATTTTATTAGAGTTTCTTTAATAGATTCAAGCGCAACATGACACTTATAATTAATTTGAATATTTAGTGCCCGATAATATCTCGTAGTGCCATCCAGTCCTTTTCTGATAGGATAAGCCTATGGTCTATTTCGATACAAAAAGATAAAGGCTCCCAGTGTCAGTTTTATGGAGAGATAGGTATACAGAATAAGTTCTCATACTAATCTTTTCCTAAAAGACTTCAACTTCAAAATATAAAAAAATTATGCTTGACAAGAGTTTGTATATAAATGAAGTTATCTATTCATTAGTTAGAACAGAAATTGATTGATAAAAAGATCGTCTATTTTAATATGTGAGTTAAAATAAAATTAATATTGAGAAACTACAGGTTCAATATAGTCAATATATTGCGCTTCATTTGGGGCAAGGCTCATCAAGGCTTTTAAAAATTTCGTTTTTTTCAGTAAAAACTGGCATGACTTATTATCTTAAAGACTATAAGAGTAATTACACTGTTTTGTTTTTTTTCAACTTCCTTTATAGTGCCCATGACATTTCAAACACATTGCGATTCAAGTTTTTTTAACTTATTTAGGGGGCTAAAGCTTTATGATTAGTGGTTTTGGGAAACGTAGCGAAACAAGCTCAAAAATTGATTTAGTCGAGCTACTTTCTTCTGAGGGGAAGCCTGAAAAAATAAGCAAAAAACTTATTAAAGCCTTAAAGATTAATCCTTCTCATACACATAATAGATATGTATTAAACCGCTCAATTTTTCATTATATAGTTATGAAGCAGCAGGTAGCGTCGGCCAAAGCTGTTCTGGAGGATATTCAGTTAAGCCATTTAGCTCTTCTATTGGATCGCAATCAACAACATGTGCTTCATTATGCTGTTCAGAAACAGTTCTATTCTCGAGAAATGGTAGAATTATTAATAAATGAGTTACCATCTTTAGTACACGAGAAAAATAAACGAGGAGAAACGGCCTTACACATTGCCGTGAAACATGGTTTAGAAGACGCTATTAAATTACTTGTAACAAAAGGAAAATCTAATCCAGAAGAGCTTGATAACGCGGGTCGATCCGCAAGAGAGATAGCATCAAATAATGCAAGCTTGATGGCAGCGTTAATGGCCATTGATTTACAGAGTGACAGATTTCATGAAAAATTTCCGGCTTTAGATACAAATAGAGTTCCCCCTATGAGTATTAAAGACTTGTCAGCTAAGTTTTCAGCTATAAAACTTAGCCCTGCTGAATCTAGTGGAGAGAGAGCATCATCTAGTGGGGGGAGAACATCTTCAAGAAGTTCAAATTTAGAATCTTCTTCTTCCGATACTTATTTGATAAGAGATAATTCGACCGAAGAAGATTCTTTGCTTTCTTATGACACAAAATCAACACAGAATTTAACATTAAGTGTTTCAGACTCCCACAGTTCTTTTCAAGCCTCCACCAGTGTAGAATCCAATTCATGTCACTCTTTATTATGTTCTAGTGATAGAGCTTCTTCGTCCACTGCGCCATTATCAATTTCACTACAAGACTTAAGAAATGGTGATCTTGAAGTTTTGCGTCATTATCTTGCTAATGGTGGTGATCCAAATAAAAAAGTTTTTGCTAGGCGCACCATTATTGCCCAGGCTTTTATTTTAGCCACAGCACATCCAGAAGCTACATCAAAAGTATTAAAAGACCAGTTTTACTTCCTATTAGAGCATAGTCGTTTGATGTTCTCTAATGAAAAAAGTAGCTTTATAGATTTTGCTCGTAACCGACATGGTAGCCTGGCTCTTTTACATGAAGGGGCGCGTATGCTGCAAGCACGGAGAAATGAAGTTAGAATATTTTTTCAGGATGTATTGAAAAAAAATATAATCAAGTTTGAAAGAGTTCTATTTGAATCTGGGTTAGGAAAAGTACAACCCCCGGAATTAATGAAAAAATCATATTCTATATTAGGAGAATCTTTAAATATCCCTGAAGACATAGTCGAAGTTTTAGATCTACTCTGTGCTGGCACAACCAAAGATGTTTCCTTCAGGTCATTTGATAAAGCTTTAGTTTCTGCATCGGCTCTTGGACTACAAAATTTTATAGAACCTCATGTTATTATTAGGTATTTGGCCTGTTTAGCGCCTCACTTTGATCTTTCCCAAAACTTAATAGCCAATCTTATTGTAAAAGAGCTGTTGGAGTGGGATATTTCCCACCAATATGTTGATACAATTAAGTTTTCATTGGCGCTAAAAAGACTCTATGTATCAAATGAAGCGCACACACCTTCAGGAAAATTAATTAATGAATGTTTAAAACAAATTATAAAGACAAAAGTCGAAGAGAATCGCAATATTATTGTAGAAAATTATCATTGTTTGCAGCAATGTACTCAATCACATGTAGATATACAGTCATTAAGATCAATAGAAACTATTATTCATGCTGGGCTACAAAGTGAAGAGAGCGATAGAGTCGTGATAGCAAAACAATTTGCTAACGAGATTAGATTATTTGGCCAGCAACTCTATCAAAATTTACAAATTAATGAATTTTTCAACAAAGCTTGGAGTCGAGGTAAAAAATTAGAAACATCACCCAACATTTGCAAGCAGATTGATTTTTATACTAGAATGACAAACTGTATAGCAGATAAAATCTTGTCCTTGCCTTCCCAAGATGTCGCTCAAGGTATTTCTTTTTTTATACAAGTTGGCCACGCAACATGTTACTCTGAAGAGGGATTTGGACCTGACTTGAATGGATTGATGTGTATTTCAGGCGCTTTGGATAAGCTGGCTATTACTAGATTAAAGCCCATGATTGCAGGACTACCTCCGGCTGAGCAAATATTACTCACTAACATTACTGAGCTAGCAAGTGCAGCCCATAACTATAAGTGGCAAAGGCAATTTATGCAAACGTGGCCTAATGCAGTCCCTTTTTTGGGCATTTTTACTAAAGATGTCACCATGAGCATTGATGGTAATAGTGATAAATTGGGGTTGATTGGTGTTTTGGGTAAAACTTTTAGGCAGATACTCATGTTAAAAAAAATGCTCTCCAATAACCTTGTCGCTTTTGAGACAGACATGGTACATGTTTTAACACAGGGTTCTCCCATGATGGACGCGGATAAGATCGAAGAGCTTCAGTATAGGGCTTCTTGTAGAATTGTTCCTTTAAGTTCTGAAAAACCATTGATTTTAGACAAAATTAAAACAATCCAAAAACTCTTTGAAAAATTAACTGAAATTGTAGGAAATGAGTTTATTCCCCACGTCATTAAATTTAAAAGTAAAGAGTATACTTTCAAGGACTGCATTAGACAAATTATTATTTTATTTCATGGGCTGAATCGTGATGAACCCGTCGAGGCTCAAAGAACAAATGCAATGAAAATGAAACTTTACGTTGATGCACTATATAAGTTGTCCGTGAAAGACTATCACGTAACACCCAATAAATTCTTGCTGTACAATGACTTGTTTTCTCCCAGGCCGAGTGTTTTGCCCTTCATGACCCAAGCTCGTCAGCAACCAAACAACAATGCTACTTCCAGTGTTCATGCAGGCGATACACAGAAATGTCTTAAGCCATAAAAGTTATTAGATTTAAACAATATGTTTAATATTATTCTTAATACTTAGCGCGTCGAAAGGGAACCTTTGCTTTTTGAGATTTATCAACAAGTTCGATACCCGGGACATATTCAAGTAATCGACTTTGTGACCTATAGGATGGGAGAAATAAACTATGAAAAGGCGCCATTAATGCACGGTTTATTGCTTCGGCCTCAAGTTGACCTGCTTTATCAGCAATGTTATGTGTGATATGCGCTACCATCCTAAGAAGTATATTTTTATTGTCGTCTAGTTTTTGTTTGATGTGCTTATCTTTACTTGGATATAGCCGATAAAACCAATCATAAGCAACGACGTGAATACCCGCATTTCGAGCAGGCCTAATATTGGCCCAATCATCATCTAAAAAAATACATTGATTTATCGGTATATTATGCTGTCTAGCGAGCTGTTCAATAATTTTTGTTTTATTACCAAATTGTTTAATGATAAACGGTGTTTTTAAATTCGGTTTATTCAAATTATATTGCGTTGAATTATCTTGCAGGCTTTCAAAATTAAATGAGCCATTGTCCCATACTAAGCAGTGTTCTTTATTTTTAATGGTTCTATAGGTCATGCCATTGAATTTTTCCAAATACTTTCGCAAACTTGTTGCCGCAACTGAACACATATCGTCGAAGCATTCCTTACTTGTTACGACTGTGAATATAACTTCAACACCTTGCTCTCTTGCATTCGTTTCTATTGTGTCAAAGGTATCTAGCCAGAATTTTTCACTTCCGCCCATCCAAGTCACTCTTTTTTGTCTTGAATCGAATAGCGTCATGTCTAAGTCTAAGGTAATTAATATCTTTTTTGTAACAGGGCCTTGATTGGACATAAATTGATTACTCTAAAATTTTAGCTAGGATTATTTGGACGATGTATGTTAATGGAATGCTTTCTGACTTGCAAGCGAAATCTGTTTTGGAAAACATATTTTTGTATTTAAGATGTTTTGCGATAAAAGCTGGAACGTATTCGATTAAATAAAATAGTTATAGAGTAAAAAATTAAAATAAAACCGTGCCGCTGCTAAAGTAATCTTTTATATTACATTGGTCGTTGGTTTTAAGTTGATTAAAATTTGATGTGCCGGATGGCTACCTATAGTTCAAAATATTGGCACGCGTTTCTCTTAAGCTATTGGTGGTAGTACCATTTATCCCACTGTAGCCAAATGCAGAATTGAAAACAGATGATGAAAGGGATTAAGGTTGCGAAACAAGGCTTTTTTGCACTTGGTAAAATGCTGTAATTGAAATGCCTACATGTTAGAACTTCGTGTAAACGTTAAAAACATAAGTTATCCTTAGTGTGAGATTTGCAAACGATTAGCTTTATTGTTCATATTATCAGTGAAAATCTAAGATTTTCTGAATGGTGCTATAGTTTATTATTTATAATGTCTAAATAGATTGTTGATTATGATCAATAAAGTTACAGGGGTTAATGAGATCTCTGAATTAACAGGGAAACTACACTGGTTCCATTGGGGCATTTTTTCTCTATCGCTTATTTTGACATTTAGTGCTTGGTATTACAGCAAAAGCCTAGAGCAAGAAAAGATTCAAGGGCAGTTCTTAAGAGAAGCTAATAAAACGATAGAACAAATTACTGAAAGAATGGAAATGTATGAGGGTGTTTTATGGAGTGGCGCAGGATTGTTTGATGCAAGTGAATCAGTTTCTAAAAAAGAATGGACTCGTTTTGCAAGGACAATCAGTATTGATACAAAATATCCTGGAATTAATGGGATTGGTGTAATTTTTTATAATACTCATGAAACAGTTAATGAATTTTTGAAAAATCAAAGATTAGACAATCCTGACTTTAAAATACATCCAGCCCATAAACAGAGTGTATATTTGCCTATTACTTTTATTGAGCCATTGAGTGGTAATGAAGCCGCTGTTGGTTTAGATATGGGGCATGAGAAAAATCGTTTCGATGCGGCGATTAAGGCCAAAGAAAGTGGAAAAGCTACTATCACAGGGCCAATTACTTTAGTACAAGATTCAGAAAAAAAACCCGGATTTTTATTTTTTGTACCATTTTATGATGCAGATAAAAATCAAAATAGCGATGGAGTAATGAAAAATTTTAAAGGACTTATTTATGCACCCTTTGTTGTGAATAAGTTAATGGATGGTACGCTATCAAGTAAGGATAGACATGTTGGCGTAAATATAAGAGATGGTGATTCTTTAATTTACTTTGAAAACACAAATATGAAATATGATCCTAATCCTTTATTCCAAAAAACATTGTCAATAGATTTTTATGGTAGGGTATGGGATTTTGAATTGTATAGTGATATGGAGTTTAGAGTTAACGCTCAATCAAAACAGCCCTTGACTATTTTGTTAGGAGGCTTGACCATTGACTTCATGATTTTATTATTGTTTTTTATGTTATCGCGCTCAAATAAGAAGGCGGTTAGTTATGCAAAAGCAATAACATATGATTTATCTGAAAAGGCGCTTAAACTCGAAAAATCAAATAAAGAGTTGGAACAGTTTGCTTATGTAACATCTCATGATCTAAAAGCACCACTTAGAGGTATTGAAAATATTGTTACGTGGATTGAAGAAGACTCAATACATTTACTAGATAGAAACTCCAAAGAGCATTTCGCGAAGCTAAAAATTCGAGTTGATCGCATGAATAACTTAATTAAGGGTATTTTAGAATACTCGAAAGTAGGCTTTATGGATCGAACTGATCTTGAAGAAATACAAACACTTTCTATTATAAAAGACATTAAAGAACAGTATTGCTCAGATGATAAAATAAAAATCCAAGTCAATACAAAATTACCAGCCATCCGTGGTGTTCCACTGCATTTCAAACAGGTTCTGGAAAACCTTATTTCAAATTCAGTCAAGTATAATAACAAAGAACAAACTATCATAGAAATTAGTCATATTTATTATCAGAATAAGATGGAATTTATTATTCAGGATAACGGACCAGGTATTAACCAGCAATTTCACAGTAAAATATTCGAACTGTTCCATACTTTACACTCTAAAGATGAATTTGAGAGTACTGGCGTTGGACTCTCTATTGTGAAAAAAATTATAGAAGAAAACGGTGGCGAGATTTGGTTAGAATCGCAAGAAGGGTATGGTACAAAATTTTATTTTAGTTGGCCAATATGACGGAGAGAATATGAGTGTGTCAGTTTTAGATTTCCCCAATATTTTATTGGTTGAAGATGATGATATTGATAGAGAATGTGTTGTGAGATTGTTTGAAAAACATAAAATAATCGATCGACTTCTTTTTGCACATGATGGGTGCGATGCAATATTAAAACTTTCAAAATATCAAGCAAAAAACAAAGAGCGCTTCCCTGGTCTAATTATGCTGGATATTAATATGCCTAAAATTAATGGGTTTGATTTTTTAAAATATTGTCGCGAGAATGATAATTTAAGGCATATTCCTATTGTTATCTTGACTACATCCGATCGAAAGAAAGATATTGAGCAAGCAAAACAGTTTGCTGTTTTGGACTACATTGTAAAGCCTTTGGAAGAAAAACATTTATCTTTGGCTAGTGATAGTAAAATCATGCAGTAATGCAGTAATGCAGTAATGCAGTAATGCAGTAATGCAGTAATGCAGTTATAAAGGATAAATAATATGTACACTATATTAGTGGTTGATGACGACCAAATTGATCGCATAAATTTCAAACGGAATTTATTGCGCAATAGTGAACTTGGTACTTATGATATTCTTGAGGCGAGTACAGGTCGCGATGCTTTGAAAATTGCTGAGGGCTCTAATTTACACTGCCTTTTGTTAGATTATCATTTGCCAGACTATACTGGGGATGATTTTATTCGGGCTTTTAGAGAAAATGAGACACTTAAAGACATTCCCATTATTATTATGACCGGTCAAAGTGATGAAACGATTGCGATTAATTCATTAAAGCTTGGAGCAAAGGATTATCTAACTAAAGGCGACTTGTCGGATGAATATTTCTGTAAAACTATCTCTGATTGCATAAAACAACAGGAAAATTTAAAAAAAATTGAAGTTAGTCACCAACAAATAAAGTTTGTTGCCAGTCATGACCACTTAACAGGGCTTGTCAATAGAAGTCATTTTGAGACTTGTACTAAAAATGCACTTTCGAGCAGTAAGCGCCATAAGAAAAGTTTTTCAGTCATGTTTTTAGACTTAGATCATTTTAAGTATGTTAACGATACATTTGGACATGATATGGGAGACAGTTTATTGATCGAGGTGGCAACTCGATTAAAATCTAATTTTAGAGAAGAGGATATAATTGCTCGTTTTGGCGGAGATGAATTTGCTGTTTTATTACCAGATGCAAGTCAAAGTCCGTTGCTTGGAAAGAAAGCTGAAGATATTATTAATATTCTGTCTGCCCCCTATAAGATTAAGGGGCATGAACTTAACATCAATGCTAGCATTGGTATTGCTTGTTTTCCAGAAAGTGGTGATACTTTTGAATCACTATTAAAATCAGCTGATTTGGCTATGTATATAGCTAAATTATCAGGAAAAGGAACATACAAATTTCATTCGAATGAAATTAATGTTGAAATATCTTTTCGCAATAAAATTCAATCTGAACTCAACAAGGCAATTGAATATGATCAGTTAAGGTTACTGTTTCAAACCCAAATAGACATGAATTCCAATGCCATTGTTGGGCTGGAAGCATTGTTAAGATGGGACCATCCAGATTATAAGCAGATATCACCACTTGAAATTATTCAGTTAGCAGAAGGATCAGGTCTTATCAAAAATATAGGAATGTGGGTTATCCAGCAAGCCTGTCTTGAATTCAAAGAATGGCAAAGTTTTGAAGATAATAATATTAATTTACTTATTAATATATCTACTATTCAACTAGCGGATAAAATGTTTTTTAGCCAAGTAGATGAAGTTGTAAAAAAGCATAAATTAAACGCTAAAAACATTAATCTGGAAATATGTGAAAATGCTGTTTCTGATAATAACACCAAGGTTATGGAAAATTTATCGAAACTAAAGGAAGCAGGCTTTGAGGTCAGTATTGATGATTTTGGCAAAGGTGGCTCTTCTTTGGAGAAATTGATTCATCTACCAATTACCGCTTTAAAAATTGATAAGGATTTTATTTCTGATTTAAACTGTATGAGTCCTTTGATAAAATGTATTATTAACTTATCAAATAATTTTGGCCTGAAAGTAATGGCTGAGGGTGTGGAAACAGAGTCACAACTTGAATTTTTAAAGCAGCATGGATGTCATATTGTTCAAGGTTACTATTATAGTAAGCCATCGAAAATTTGTAATATTAAGTCAAATTATTGATGCCGATTTATATTTATGGATGCTTCATCTCATCCATTCCAAAATGTTACAACTAGCTAAGTTTTCGTATGTATATTATATCCAATGTATTTGTTTCCAGAGATAGGCATATACCAGTCTCTGGAAATATTTGGGATTAAGTTTTACGTTGCCTAATTATTACGTTACCAGATAATTTATTAGCAGTATCAACAGTAGCTGGGGTTGCTGCTTTAGGGGCACTTCTTTGTGAGCGCAATGTATCTGCTTGAGGTGTGATAACCTTTCTTCCTGTAACTATAACGTTTTCACTGATAAAAGATTGACCATGTTCTCTTGTCGAAGATTCTGCAGCAACACTTTTGCCTTGTTGGGTCAATGTCTTTTTTTCTGCGGAAACAACAGGCGCAACCCTAGCGGTGGTTGTTGGTGTGCTTATCACTCTCTTAATATTGGTAGCAGCATCCGGAATTTTTGTTCCTGTTGCTGTCGCATGATGTTGTCCTCCACTGATTCCTTCTTTTTGCTCACGGGCTTTACGGGCGTTAGGTTTTGTCGTGACCAGTCTATGAATATTGCTGGCACTTTCAGGTATCCTTGTTCCAGCGGCTGTGGTCAAGGGATTTTTATTAACCCTATGCCCAGGCGGTTGACTCTGCCGAACGGTATGAACAGTGGTTGGAGCACGCCTTTGATGACGCTCATAGGCAGCCATTGGCGTAGGATTATGACGAACGCCATGGACGTCGGTTGGAACTGTGTGATGATGAACAACATGAGTCACTTTTGGGGAGGGCTTTTGATGAACAAGATGAACTGTTCTATTGAGTGGAGCATCAGCATTTGGACTGCTAAAAAACTCGTTAGAATCACTTTCTGCCATTCTATTTGCAATAGAGGTTATCAGAGATAAAGCCATAGCAGATATCGCAAAAGCGGAAGTGAATACTAATAAAGTACTTGCTGCCGGTGGTGCTGTAACTGCTACTAATGCTGCAATACTCATCGACAGTATAGACACATTGCTTATTTGTTTTTTGGATAGCATTTGTTTTTCCTTTTTAATGTTGTCTATTAATTACATGCCTGCAAAAATTGGCGTGAATTCATATATAGGTGTTTTTTCAACATGATATGAGGTGAAAAACCATCCTTTTTCTTCCCATGAGGTGGTGTCAAACCCTGTTAGTACTTGCTGCCAACCGATTAATTCATAACCAGGAATTGCAGCAGGAACAAATTCTTGAACTTCTTGCGCTACGCCACCAGAAACTTGTGATAATTGAAGATTGGTTAGTTGTTGCATAGTAAAACCTCTTATGCATGATAATTATATAAACGTATTTTTTGATGACGCTATGTCCCCAAAAGAAGAGATATTGTAAATAAAGGCGACAAAAGATGATAGTTTTCCAACTACCATCAATCTTCTTAAAACAACCATTTATCTGAGAAATCCTTGATGCACGATTATTTTTTAATGAGAAACATAGTCGAGTAACTAAATAAATGCTGGCTAGTCTATATATAGCGCTTTATATAAACTTACTGGTTGATTTATGAATATAAAGTGAAATTAATAAAAGATAAGGGGTGATAAATTATTTTATCTGAGATGTATTGCAGTCATTTTAATGAGACGCTGATAAGAGAATTTATTGAGAATACTTCAGTAAGCGTTTTATTAATATGAGTTGTTCTTATCAAGATAAAATGCAGTAAGTTTCAAGTGAAATGTAAACTGATCAGGTGACATCAATGTGTGGCTCAAAAACATTATACTATGATAGCTATTTTGACCCTATTGATATTAAGCGCATTTGATCTTCAGAAGTTTTACCGGTGCGTTTTTGACTTCCTAACTATGTAAAAATATCATTAATAAATGCCTCTTGTTTTTTTTTTGTCACTTGAACGTCCAAATATATGAGTAAATTGTCCCTTTTATGTTGAGCTTTTATTAGAGGGTGTCAAGCCATTAAAGTTGCTTGTTTGGGAATATTTCTGAGCAATAGATTCAATGTTATTCGGTATTTGTAATTATAGAGAGATTGAACAGGAAAAGTTATTTAATTCCAATGGCGAACAACTGATTATCTATCATATCCACAAAACGGCAAGGGAAGACAAGGAAGCAAATAAGACTTTGTCTCGTGTAAAAAACGCAACCAATTTCTCATATAGTTGATGGACAAAATATAAAAGATGCTACTTAATGTTAGGTTGTCTAGCAAACTAATTTGCAATCAAGTTTTATATTATGAAAGTTTGATGTTAAATTTAACAGCACCATCACACCAACAATAAAATAATAGAAAGGATAATGAAATGCTAGAGAGTAGCCATACAGGCATATTGATTCTAACATTTATCTCTTGTTCATTATTTATTGGCGGAATAACGAGGCAGTTTCTTAAAAAATCTAATGTACCCTACACTGTGGTGTTATTAGCTATTGGCCTTTTAATGGGTTTGCTTGGTAACTTTTTAACAGCTTCTCACCCTACTAATTTATTGGTGCAAATAAGTGCCCTCGTAGGTGAGATTGAACCGAAATTAGTATTATTCATATTTTTACCCATATTAATTTTTGAATCTGCTTTTTCTCTTGATACTCATGTTTTTAAAAGATTATTTACGCAAATTTCGATATTAGCTGTACCAACACTCATTATTTGCATCACGTTAACAGCTGGGATTATAAAGTATATTTTTCCTTGGGATTGGACCTGGCCTATATGTCTAATGTTTGCTGCATTAATTAGTGCGACCGATCCTGTTGCTGTTGTGGCTCTGTTAAAAGAAATTAGCTCTGGCAAAAGGTTAGAGACACTTATTGAAGGTGAATCTTTATTAAATGATGGTACTGCCATTGTATTTTTCTCAATTTTCTATTTCTTAGCAACCAACCCTGAGCTTTCATTCTCATTGTCGAATGTCGCTGTAGAGTTTATCATCGTGGTGTGCTCAGGTATGTTTATAGGCTTCATAATAGGATTGGTGACTATCTTTTGGTGGAGCAGGGTCTTTAATGATCCCATGATTGAAATATCAATTTCAATTATTTGCGCATTTTCCTCATTTTTAATCGCAGAGCATGTATTTCACGTTTCGGGGGTTGTTGCAGTTGTCACTTCTGCCATAGTATTAGCTGGGTATGGTCGTACTAAAGTATCTCCTGAAGTTTCAGGTTTTTTACATCGATTTTGGGGCATGATGAGCTATATGGCAGAAACAATTATATTTCTAATTGTGGGAATTGTTATTGGACATAGGGTTGGCTTTAATAATCTTGAAATGTGGCTAATGTTAGGTGTTTTGTATATTATTTTGATGTTGGTTCGGGCTTTTTCCATTGGTTTGTTTTACCCAGTCTTAAAGAGGCTCAGTACTGATTTTGACCAATCTAAAGCGATTGTTTTAACGTGGGGTGGCTTAAGAGGGGTTGTTGGGTTGACCTTGGCGCTTGCTTTCATTCAAGATCCTAGGTTTTCAGCTGAACTAGGCGATCAGATTTTATTCTTTACAGCCGGTATTGTTATTTTAACAATTGTGATCAATGGTACAACAATGCTGTCAGTCATAAAATGGTTAGATTTAGACAAGCTATCAACCGCCAGATTTTTAACAGTTAGAAGGGCTAAACTTAAAATTGATGAGGCTTTGAGAGAGTACTATCCAGTACTAAAAGAAAATGACATTTTGCAAGACGCAGATTGGTCAAAGGTAGAATCTGCTGCGGGAATAGATGATGCTATTAATACAGTAGATATTAGAGAGGAGGGGGCTGCTTTACTTCAAGTCAGAGAAGAAGATTTGGTTAAAGCATGTCAAAAACGTATACTAGAAATAGAAAAAAGAAATTATTGGTCACAGTTAAATAGTGGTATGCTAGGCAACACGGCAACAAGACTATTAGTCAAGTCTGTTGAGCATGCGTTGGATGATGGTTTGACTATTTCACCACGTCCGAGTTTGGTGCGTTTTTGGACGCTTCCAAATATTTTAGTGAAATTCAAAAACATACCTATTTTGGGTTCACACATATCAGATTACTCCTTTTTACGTTTATCCATAGGCTATGAAATTGCGAAAGGATTTTTACAAGCCCAGGATGATATGATAAAAATTTTGCCAGCCATAGCTCCGGACATTCAAACAACAAATGATATTATTGAAGAAATAAACAAAAATAAAAAAATAACTTTTACCCATATCAATAATATGCGCTTAAAATTTCCAGAGATTTTGAGTACGGTCGAAACTTATGCTGCAAGTCGTTCTATGTTGTATAAAAAACGTAATATCATTAAACAATTAGTAGAGTCGGGATTGCTAGATGAAATGGAGACTAAGAAAATGATTCAGCATGTTGAAGAAAAAATGCAAGAATTAAATTTAAGCGTCAGCTATAAAATCATAAAAGACCCACAGGGTTGACTTTAGAGGGTCATTTTAATTTAATCACACCATTGAACTATAGGAGTAGTTAGTGTGTTGGATGCCGTATTAGGGATTTTTAACTTGATTCGTCAGGGTTGTTTATATCTGTCAACTGTGACAGGCGCGTATAAATTAACACAAGTTTTCGGGACTAAAGTTGAATTAGAAAGACAAGTCTTCCAATATGACAAAGGGATAAGGGCAACAGAGCCAAAAGTTGAGCTTGAGAACATTAATCATAAAGCTATGAAAGAGGCTGTGAAATTAATGGTGTTCAGTTATTCATCATATCGGACTATAACCGGTGAAGAAACGCCACTGAGTGTGGCTGTCTCTTGCGGGGCAACCGCTTTGATGTTATATCAATCTATCACAAAAGCGACTCACATAGATAAAACAATAGATACGGCAAAGAAAAAAATATTTCAGAGCGTTTAAATAATAAGGTTGAAAGGATTAATTTATTTAAATTAGCCTTTACACTAATCATTATCTTTTGTTAATGCTGAAAAAAAACAAGGTAAGTGAAAATATTATTTAAACAAGGTTTTTCTGAAAAGTAGGGAAGTCAGTCAATCTCCTCCCAAAATAAACGGGTATCAATGACATCACTTAATTAAGCTTTATAAAATCTTATTGTTTATGCACTGCAAATAAAATTATAAATGTGTATAATTTAGTTGTAGTCAGTGTATTTTAAGGAGCCGTTATGAGCGATGGAGATATCTTCCAAACACCTAAAGGTGAAGAAGAGCACCACAAATATCACACTCCAATAGAAAAAAAGCTTCAAGGGCCGTTAGAGTCATTCGGTGACTTTATTGTGAACCAAATCACAACAAGTGTCCTTTTAGTTATGTTTGCTATAATTGCAATTATATGGGCTTCTTTTGATTATTTTGGTGATTCATATAAAGTATTTCAAAATTACCATCTTGGGATTACTTTAGGCTCGTACTCACCCACCATTTCTTTAAAACATTTTGTAAATGATTTTTTAATGGCTTTATTTTTCTTCTTCCTCGGGCTTGAAGTGAAAAGAGAGTTTATTGCTGGTGAGCTAGGTAGATCAAATGTTCGTAATACCGTTATTTTTGCAGCATTGGGTGGGATGATTGTGCCTGCTTTAATATTTGTTTATTTGTCACCTGACCAGTATGACCTTAAGGGGTGGGGAGTTCCCATAGCGACAGACACAGCATTTGCATTAGGTGTACTGGCGCTTTTAAAACATAGGCTTCCTAGAAGTATATTTAGCTTTATTGCGGCTCTGGCTGTTATTGATGACATCGGTGCGATTACCGTATTAGCACTTTTTTATACTAATCCACCTGATCCTTTTTTTATATTAATGGCAACTTGTGCCCTATTGACACTTTTGTTTATTAATATGGTTGGAATAAGAAAGTTTGTACCTTATTTTTTATTAGGAATTTTGACTTGGTTTTTTGTTGAAAAGGCAGGGCTGCATGGTACTATCGCTGGTGTTTTGGTTGCACTAACGATACCTGCCAGGCCCAAGACAGGTCCAAAACGATTCATTCAAAAAATAGAAAAATTGACCTCTAAGTTAAGAAAAAAAGAAATCAATCAAGAAACGACTATTGTTGAAGATGATGAGAAGCAAGCGATTATAGAAAAAGTAGAAAGCTTAGCGATTAAGTCTGCATCGCCATTATCAAGGCTACAACATTTGATTCAACCTTCTATCTTTATATTTGTTTTGCCAATTTTTGCATTAACCAATACGGGTATCCCTGTTTCGCTGGAAAAAGTTCATTTTGCTTTTGAGCATTCTTTGGCACAAAATACTTTTATTTCGCTTTTAGCAGGGAAGTTGATTGGTATAAGTTTATTTACTTGGCTCATCTGTAGGTTTAAAGTTGGTGTTTTGCCTACTGGAATGAAATTTGGGCATGTCATTGGGTTGTCTCTTTTAGCCGGAATAGGTTTTACGATGTCTATCTTTATTGCCGAAATGGGATTTGGTCAGAGCCCGGATATTGTTTATGTTAAGACAGGTATATTTTCCGCGTCAATAACAGCCGCTGTCGTTGGGTATGTATTTTTGTTTTTATATTCTAGAAAAGTAAATGAAATAACGCCAGATTAAGTAAAGTATTTCCAAAAACTATGATTAATCAACAAATAAAGCGCTATGTATTTAGCGCTTTACTCTGTTTTTCAAGTTTGATTATTATACTTTATTTGTGAATAGGCGCGGCTTCTCATCAAGTGATAATGAATCCATTTGCTCATTCAGCGCGGCAAAGTCGGTGTCAATATAGGTATCTCGATGATCAGACACTATATCTGGTTTATCTTCAGAGCTTTTTTCTGTTTGCACAGCCCATTGATAAGCATTTAGAACCGTATTGCTAGTATATTTAGCAGCATCAACAGTTTTGTTATAAGCCCAAACACCAGCAGTATTAATCATCCAAGGGGCCCAATTATAGGCTAAGTGTCCAAAGTGTTCGCGCCCAGGTAAGTAGGCCGCCCAGTATAGAGGGTTCCATGCAGAAGGGATGCCCCATATAGTACCGTAAGCACCAGAGTAAATACTCCTTGCAGCCACTGCAGCAGCAGGGCCTGCAAACCAATGTACGGCAACCACACCAGCAATCGTTAATCCGATGCGCATTGCTATTTCTGATTTAGTGTATTGCCCTGATTTGGCGTCACTTAATAGCTTATCTAATTCTAGACCGGTAGCTTTAAAATAGTCTCGGATGCCTTGGCGATTAATCGTCTTGCCGCGATCGCTCGCGAAATTGACAATAAAATCGACTAATGCATCTTCACTTTCAATTTTAGCTAAGTCTATTTTAGCGAGAGTGTTACGTAGTTCACGTAAGACTTCTCTGTCTTCAGCATTAGGCATTGCAGAGATAATGTCATCATCTGGAATAATTTCAAAATCAGATATATCTAGGCTGTTACTATCTTGATCTTGATAATCACGAGAGTGTCCAGTAAAGTCTTGTAACTCAGTTTCTTTAATTTCTTTTTCTTGTCTGCTTGGGTGCCATATATAATTTAACATTGTTTGTAATCCGGTTTTATTGATTAAGTTAACAAACATGTTACCAGCAGCTTTAGCAAGTGAACAGTTACTCACGATAAACTGACCTAGTTATCAGATATATGGTAAATAACCATTATTTATCAATAAGTTAAAATGCATTGCGCGTAATGATAATCGAGTGATTAAAACTTGTGGATACACTTAAAATCGTTGTTTCAGAGTTATAAATGAATCAAAAAATAGTTTTACTATTGTCGCAGACTGGTAGCTGACAAAAGCCAAAGGGATTTGTTATAATCGCGACTCATTACTTGAGGTATATATATAGTGAACACAACTGAATCTAGCCAACCATGGGCTCAAATAAAGAAAATTAAAACGGCTGAGGCGCGCAAAGCTATCCCTCAGGTGTGTTATAAACGCTCAATGTACAAAACCTTCTTCTGGTTTATTTTTGATCTCTTATTTTTTTCTTCTGGCATGGTGCTGATTTTTTCAAGTCCTGTGCTGTGGGTAAAGTTGGTTGGGGCACTTGTTTCTGGGACTGCTACAGCAACTATGTTTGTGTGGGGCCATGACGCTGCGCATGGCGCCTTATTTAAAAGCGCAAAGGTTTCTGAGCTATTAGGCACGATAACGATGTTACCTTCATTAAACATATATCGTATGTGGTCTTATGGTCATAATAAGGTCCATCATGGGTTTAACTCATTTTCGCCGATAGATTGGATTTGGCGCCCACTCACGCCTCAGCAATATCAAGCGCTTTCAACATACCAACGTTTGCTTTATCGCATAGAGCGAAATTTTTTCAGTTGTGGTTTTCATTATCTACGTCGTGTTTGGTGGGAAGGCATGATTCGTTTTAATCCAGGTAAGGATAAGCAACAGCGTCGTCATTATAGAAACGGTAAGTTATTTTCTTTGGCCTATGCGATTATAGCCTCTCTTATGGGGTACTTTTTCGCTGGTGGTATTATCGGGGTTATTGCTGTCGTCGTATTGCCATTTATTATTTTCAATTATTTTATTTCTATATTTGTTTATTTGCATCACACGCATCCGGATATTCCATTTTTTGATCTTAAAAGTGAATGGTCTCACTCTATTGGTGCGTTATATTGTAGTACGATTATCCACTGCTCAAAAATTTCTAAAATATTAACCCATAATATTTTGACGCATATTCCTCATCACTTAGATATACGTATCCCCTTTTATAATTTGCCTCAAGCCGCTGCTGCATTGAAAAAAGAATATGGGGCTTACTTCCATGAGTATAAATTCAAGTGGGGGTATGTTTGCGGTATATTTAAAAAATGTAAACTGTATGATTTTGAGAATAAAGTTTGGATGACCTTTGAAGAGGCGAAGCAACAGCTAGAACTAAAGCAGGCTAAATCAGCTAGTCTTTAAATTATATTTCTACCTCCTCCCTATCTAGGGAGGGGCGTTCCTACTATCCCATGTATCATTTTTTCCGACCTTTAGTCTTTTAGACCTTAAGTTTTGTCATTATTTTCTCGCCTAGTCCAACTTGGTCGTTATATAATGAACTTTTAGTTTCTTGACTTTATTTTAATTGTGGTAGGTAATATTTTATGGCTGCAACTGGCCCGCAACATATCGATGCAAAAGATTTGCTTCCCGGTGATATAATTTTTTTCATGAATAGCTTTGGACAACCTGAACATGTCGCTATTTATAGTCTCTTTAAAGATAATACCCATTTTATTAGCCATGCTGTTTCTGAGCCGTATAACTCTATGATGATGACGCGCTTAAAAAACACTGACTATCCTTACCAAGTTTTTCGTTGTACAGATTTTAATCTGGCCAGCCGCGCTTCTAAAAGAATGTTTTATTGGGTGAATAATGGACTGCCTTTTAGTCATCAGAAGCATGATGATATTTATGCCAACTTCATTGATGCTCGCGGGCATTGCCATCCCAAAAATGGTGGGACTGCTCAGTGTGAGACTGCCGCCGGAAAATTTGCTGATAATTTTTATCGTTATGTTGGTATGGCTTCTCACCCTGGGTTTCCCTATAAGATTAATGAAGACTCAAATTACTCTGAAGGTGTTTATTGCTCTGAAGCAGTTACACTTGCTTTTAATATTGAGGAAATACTTAACATAGATGCTGTTTACTCTGTTAAAGATTTAAGTGTGGAGTGGGTAAGTGACAAAACAAGCTCAGCAGCTGAGGTAGAACGCTTTAATCCTTCTGCAAGATATAAGCAATATTATGCAGGTGCAAATAGCCGATTTCAATATGCGGAGTTTGGTCAAATTAAATCAAATGAATTATCTGATGGGGCATACCCATGCTCATTGGCCGCATGGCGTTTCGATAGGTATGGAGAAATCGAAAAATTTGTCGATGAATATAAATTTCATTTGCCATTGGATTCAACAATCGCCTCACCTTGGGCTGTTATGGCCTGGATGACGCAAAATCCACATTTATGGCAGAATTTAGGCGAGATGGTTGTGCCAAAAATTGCTTATCCACTAGAAAAATTAGAGTCAATGAAAGAAGCTTGGCGACAATATACGATAGGATTATTTGCCAAAAGAGAAGATAATAAGTCAAAATTTACTTTAAGCAGGTCGGTTGATGGTGCGTCTCCACTGACTGATGATAGCCTTGTGTCAGCTTTATCAGGTTTAACGCTAACACGCTCCAAATCTTCTGATGACATTAGAAGTGTATTAGCTGAAAGTGATGAAGAGACACAAAGATCTGATATAGAGCGAGTGGCAGAAGAGGTTATCAGCAGGAGAGTCGCTATATTTGCAACGCCCCATAAACCTACCTCAAAGCCTATTAACATTCCTGGTGCTTCAGGCGCTAGTCCCACAAGTTCTTCTTCAAGAAGACGCTTGCGGTTTTAGCCATTAAGTAATAGGTATTGATGATTACCGCCGATAAAAGTTTTGTCTATAATAATATGGGCTGGAATTTCGATAATACCGATATTCATAATTGCGGGGTGCTTTATATCGATAGTTCCAATGATATGGATAAGTTCTGTAATGTTTGTATTGGTAGTATCGATAGGGATATGAATAACTTTTATAAACATACTGAGTGTAATAAGGTGTGCTGTTGTAGGGATAATATCCATAACGGGTATTATATCGATGCCTATAGTAATAAGGGTAACGTTTGCGTGCATCATATCTTTGCCTAGGATAAACCTTGGTCAGGTATTTTGGGGAAGATCGATAGTATTTTACATTATCTATCTTCTTAGCATAGACGCGCCCTTTTGCTGTGTAATAATAGGTTATGTCGCCGCGTTTGACTTCATGTTTCGAGCCCGAATGGGCGGATGCGATAAGCGGGATGCATAAACTGAATGCGAGAACCGAAGATGTGACTACACGAAAAAACATTTTAACCACCTGCAAAATTACTGCCCTATATATTGGAAAACACTCCCTGTATTTATATCTATATCTCTTCAGTATACGCCCTCGGTTAGTTGGTGCAATACCTTTGAAAGAGTTAATTTATTTTTTTTAAAATCAAGAGTATGGTGGTAGGACAAAAAAACGCCATCAGAACTGATGGCGACACCTTTCTCCTACGTCCCGCGGCTTGCCCGCGGGAACCAGTGCTCATTAGATTCCGCGGGCAAGCCGCGGAATCTAGTGGGGGTGGGAAATTGGAAAGGTACTTATGATATGGGTATTTAGAACCTTTATTTTAATCTTCTGTAGCGATAATTATAATATTCATTTTGGTTCGTTTGTCTTTCATTTTGCTGCGTGGGTTGGAAGCGATAATATTTTTTATAATCTTGGCTTCTAGAAAAGGTTAACCAGCTTTGTTTGTCATAATAATGATAATTATAACGATATTTATAATAGCTTTTTAAATATTTGTTTTTTCCATATTCATAATAATAGCTGGGATATGGATAACGGCCCGAGTAACCCTTAGGATAGACTCTACCATGTTGTGCTTTGTGGTATTGACTATTACTCCAGTACACACTTTCTGGTGAAAACTTCTTATGATTATGATTACTGCCAGAATGTGCAAAAGCAGGCAGTGCGAGTGACATACTGACAATGACTATGAATAAGCCTATGTTCTTTTTAAATTTTTGTAACATTTTTTAACCCTACCGAACTACAACTAATTACTTAATACTACGTCGATAAAGTCCTTTTTATAGTTTCACTATACGCTATCTATTAAGCGGTGTTAATGCTTAGTGTTGTATATACTGAGAACTTCGTCCAAATCTTTTTGTAAGTTTTCATGTTCTGAAATCTTAATATTTGGTTCTATCCCTAATCTTTTATATGAATCTGCATTTATTTCACAATTCACATCATGCCCTATTTTTTGTTCATACAAATCAATCGAGACTCGAACAACATCTGATAATAAAATACATTCATCTTTTCCACTGGTATGGTGCAAAATATTTTGCGGAATAGAGGTAATTTCAACAGGGAACTGCCAAGCGGTTAATATGGCCTCACTTAATATTGGATGGAAATTTTTAATTAAATTATCTAGTTTTTCTTCGTCATCTAACAATTCATCATGATCTTGTGCATAAGTTAAAATAGGTAAAATACCAATTTTGTGCATTAATCCAGCCAGACTGGCCACATCGCCTGGTACTTGCGCATAGTGCTTTGCAATCACGTATGAAATAGCAGCGACTTCTGCACTTTCAGCCCAAACGCTATACATCCATTTATCGATGGTTTCATTGGTCGCTTGGAATATTTGTTCCATTGCTAAACCGGTTGCGGTATTACACACAAACCGAAACCCTAAACGGTTGATGGCAGAAGGCAGTGAATCAATTTGTACTTTCCCCCTCATAAGAGGGCTATTGGCGATTTTGATAATGCGGGCGGTCAAACCTGGATCTTTATTAATGATAGTGGCCAACTTAACCGCTTCAATATTCGGGTCGCTTTCGACTTCTCTAATTTTCACCGCAACTTCTGGTTGGGTCGGTAGTTTCATTTGGTTATTAGCGATTTTTTCTTGTAAATTTTTTATGATTTCTTCCATTTTGCTTCCTCTTTTGCCCCTTCAGAACGGTAAATATAAACAGCAATAGGGGGGTGACTTCAGCCCATTAATTTAATCTTAGACTATATGCAAGACAGTTTGTGTTTGTTAAAAAACTTAGTGATGGTTGAGTTTAATCGCAGTAGAGAGTTTTAATAGGAATGTTCAACAACTTCTAATTGCTGTAATATTGTAGGTCTTGAAAATTTTCCAAAAATTTATCTATTTTTTGATGTCGCTGTAAAAATGTATGGAACTCAATTATGCCTGTGATTACTCTTGCGGATGGTGAATCCCTCTCCTTTGAAAATGAAGTCTCTGCTTTAGAGGTTGCCAAACAAATTAGCCCAAAACTCGCTAAGCGTGCTTTGGCAGCAAAAATAAATGACGATGTTGTTGATATCACCACCACAATAAAGGCAGATTGCAAACTAATTATTGTAACTGCAGAGGATCCAGAGGGCGTAGATGTTTTGCGGCATTCGTGCGCACACTTGTTAGCTCAGGCGGTCCAGTCTGTTTATCCTGAAGCGCAAGTGACCATTGGCCCTGTGATTGAAAATGGTTTTTATTATGATTTTGCTTTTGAAAGGGCCTTTACCCCTGAGGATTTAGTTCTCTTTGAAAAGAAAATGAAAGAGCTGGTTAAACAGAATTTAACGGTCACTCGACATGAGTTGACACGTGAAGAAGCCATAGAAAAATTCAAGGCTATGGGTGAATTCTATAAAATAAAACTGATTGAAAGAATTCCAGAGGGACAAGTACTTTCTTTTTATCAACAAGGCGATTTCATTGATTTATGTCGTGGCCCGCATGTACCCAGCACAGGTCGTATTCAGGCATTTAAATTAATGAAGTTGGCCGGGGCTTATTGGGAAGGCAATGCCGAAAATGAAATGTTACAGCGCGTTTATGGTACATGTTGGGCAGATAAGAAAGACCTCAAGGCTTATTTATTTCAGTTAGAAGAAGCAGAAAAAAGAGATCACCGAAAAATTGCAGCCAAACTAGACTTATTTCATATGCAAGAAGAAGCGCCTGGTATGGTTTTTTGGCATGCGAAAGGCTGGGAAATCTATCAACAAGTTCAACAATATATTAGACGCACACTGAGAAATCATGGCTACCAAGAAGTGAATACTCCTGAAATTGTCGATTTATCTCTTTGGGAAAAATCCGGCCATTGGGAAATGTTTGGTAAAGAAATGTTTACTGTAGAGACAGAAGGGCGCCAATACGCCGTTAAACCTATGAACTGTCCTTGTCATGTACAGATATATAATAAAGGCGTTAAAAGCTATAGAGATTTACCATTAAGACTTGCTGAATTTGGTTCTTGTCATCGCAATGAGCCGTCAGGCGCGTTGCATGGTTTGATGCGTGTGAGAGGCTTTGTGCAAGATGATGCACATATATTTTGTACAGAAGATCAGATACAAAGCGAAGTGTCTCTTTTTAATCAAATGTTGTTTGATGTTTACAACGACTTCGGTTTCGATAAAATTCTAATCAAGCTTTCAACACGGCCTGAAAAACGCGTCGGTGACGATGCTATTTGGGATAAAGCAGAATTGGCTTTGCAAACAGCTTTAGATACCGCTGGACTGGATTGGGAGCTATTACCGGGAGAAGGGGCATTTTACGGGCCCAAAATTGAATTTTCACTCAAAGACTGTATTGGGCGTGTTTGGCAGTGCGGCACAATTCAGGTTGATTTTTCTATGCCAGCTCGCTTAGGTGCCCAATATGTCGCCGAAGATGGTAGCAAGCAAACGCCCGTAATGTTGCACCGTGCTATATTGGGTTCTCTTGAAAGATTCATAGGAATGTTGATTGAGGAGCATACAGGTGCTTTTCCAACTTGGTTAGCTCCTATTCAGGTGGCTGTCTTGAATATAACAGACGCTCATGTCGAATATGCTGACAAAATTGCAAAGAATTTGCAAAAAAGAGGCATAAGAGTTGTTACTGACTTGAGAAATGAGAAAATAGGGTTTAAAATTCGCGAGCATACTATTCAACGTGTCCCATATTTGCTAGTAGTAGGGGATCGTGAAGTAGAAGAAAGTGCAGTAGCTATTAGGGCGCGTTCAGGCGAGGATCTAGGGACGAAGAGTCTTGAAGCATTCATTCAGATTATAGAAAAAGAGTGTGAGTTAACTAATTAGTTTCTGTGTATCTAGAATAAACTTGGGAGGAAAAAGAAATTAGCTCAAGAACTAAAGGTCCAGGTGTTCGGATTAATAAAGACATCACTGCAAGAGAAGTCAGGCTTATTGACAAAGAAAATATACTCGATCCATCAATCCTAGCCCCCGGCGAAGGTGAAGGGGTTATGAGTAAAATGGAAGCAATAAAAATTGCAGAGAAGTTAGGGCTAGATTTAGTTGAGGTTTCACCCAATGCTAATCCACCCGTTGTCCGAGTGATGGATTATGGCAAATTTGTTTATGGTCAAAATAAGACCAAGAAAAAACAAAAAGCTCAAAAACTGAAAGAAGTTAAGTTACGGCCCGTGACAGAAGATGGGGATTACCAGGTAAAACTACGCAACCTGAAAGGATTCCTAGAACAGGGCGACAAAGTAAAAGTCACGGTTAGATTTAAAGGTCGTGAAATCGCCCACAAAGAACTTGGCGCCAAACAGTTTGATCGGATAAAACTCGATATCGTTGATGTCGGTACAGTCGATCAAGAGCCGAAAATGGAAGGCCGCCAAATGATTATGGTTATTTCACCTAAAAGTAAAAAGTAAATGCGGAGTTTATGAAAATGGCAAAAGTACGTAAAAAGTTAAAAACGCTTCGTGGTGCCGCGAAACGTTTTAAAATCACAGCCTCTGGAAAAGTTCGATTCCGTCGAGCAAATAGGGCTCACATTAAAACAAAACAATCAACTAAAAGAGTGCGTGCTGCAAGAGCAAATGGTGTGATGGCACCACAAGACGCAAAATTAGTTGTAAAAATGTTAAGAGCACAATAAGTAGAGGCAGTTCATGGCAAGAGTTAAACGCGGTGTGACCGCACGTAAACGTCACAAAAAAGTTCTAAAAGCAGCCCGTGGTTATTACGGCGCAAGAAGTAGAACGTACAAGGTTGCTAAACAAGCAGTCACCAAAGCAGGTCAATACGCTTATCGCGATAGAAAGCAAAAGAAACGTGTATTCCGTTCATTATGGATTATTCGTATTAATGCTGCAGCAAGACAAAATGGTCTTTCTTACAGTCGTTTTATGGGCGGCTTGAAAAAAGCAGCCATTGAAATCGATCGTAAAAATTTGGCTGAATTGGCTGTATTTGATAGCCAAGCATTCACCGCCATAGCTGAAAAAGCAAAAGCAGCGTTACAGTAGACTATTACTGGACGACAAGATGCGATACAAAAAGGGAAGTCTATTCTTCCCTTTTTTTGTGAGGATTCGATGGACGATATTCACTCTTTATTAGATAGAGCAAAACAAGATATTGCTCAAGCCAATGATACTCAAAGCTTAGATCAAGTACGAGTCAAATTTTTAGGCAAAAAAGGCCAGTTTACAGATATATTAAAAAGCCTCAAAGCTCTGCCTCCTGAGGAAAAACGCGCTGTTGGCCAACAAATCAACCAGGTTAAATCCACCTTTCAAGATATTCTCACCCAGAGAAAGCAGACATTAGAAGCTGAGCAGATTGCTTTACAACAAGAAAAAGAAAGGATAGATGTGACTTTGCCCGGAGAATCCGCGGTTTTAGGTTCATTGCACCCCGTGACCACTACAATAGAACGCATTAGTCATATTTTTTCACAGATGGGTTTTTCTGTGAAAGAAGGACCAGAGGTTGAACATGAATATTACAACTTTGAGTCGCTTAATATTCCTGAGCATCATCCAGCGCGCGCAATGCATGATACGTTTTATTTTGAAAATAGTACCTTATTGCGAACACACACATCGCCAGTACAAATACGTGCTTTAGAACAGCAGGGTGCCCCCATACGCATCATCATGCCAGGTAAAGTCTATCGCTGTGACTCTGATATGACACATACCCCTATGTTTCATCAGGTTGAGGGGTTAATGTTGGATGAGGGCGTGACGTTTGTACATCTTAAAGGCATCATTGAGGCATTTTTAGAGGCCTTTTTTGAGCAAAGTGTTAAAACACGTTTTCGCTCTTCATATTTTCCATTTACCGAGCCTTCTGCAGAAGTGGATATTGGCTGTGTTAAGTGTAAAGGGCAAGGTTGTCGCGTTTGTAAACAAACAGGGTGGCTGGAAATTTTAGGTTGCGGTATGGTGCATCCCAAAGTCCTTTCGTATGTCAAAGTGGATGAGCAAAAATATACAGGTTTCGCTTTTGGCATGGGGGTTGAGCGTTTAGCCATGTTGCGATATGAAGTCGATGATATCAGATTATTATTTGAAAATGATGTTCGAGTATTAAACCAATTTAGCGGTGTGTAATAGTGAAATTTAGCCAACAATGGATTCAGCAGTACGTTAATATTCAACAAAAATACAGTCTCGAACAGATTGTACACTTGCTCACAATGGCGGGTTTAGAAGTGGATAGTGTTGAAGACGCTGCTGCTTTGTTTTCAGGGGTCATCATTGGCGAAGTGGTTGAGACTAAAAAGCACCCTAACGCAGATAAACTGACTATCTGTCAGGTTTGTGTGGACAGTACGGGCAAGCAAATAGAGCTTGTTTGTGGTGCTAGCAACGTCGCACCTAATATTAAAGTCGCGGTCGCTATGCTGGGGGCGCATCTTTCTGAAATTCATAAAGATGGTGAAGTATTAGAGGCAGCCACCCTAAAGGGCGTTGTTTCTCCTGGTATGTTGTTATCAGAAAAAGAATTAGGCCTATCCTCGTCTGCAGCCGCCCAGTCCGATGGTATTATGATTATGCCACCAGATGCGCCTGTGGGTGAATCTGTATGGGATTATTTAGCACTAGACGATAAAATCATTGAAATTGATTTAACCCCAAACCGAGGCGATTGCTTAAGTGCCATTGGGGTGGCAAGAGAGTTAAGTGTATTGACGGAGTCACCACTGACAACACCGGACATTAAAAGTATTCCGCCTTCATCCAATGCCAAAATTAATATCGATATACAAGCCAAAGCACAATGTCCACGTTATGTTGGGCGTATCATTAAGAATATCAAGACAGGCCAAACTAAAAACACACCTATTTGGATGCAAGAAAGACTCAGACGGGGTGATATTCGTTGCATTCATCCAGTTGTCGATATATTAAATTATGTCATGCTCGAATTGGGCCAACCCATGCATGCTTTTGATTTAGCCAAGCTTGAAGGCGGTATTACGGTTCGACTGGCAAAAAAAGATGAACCCATTATTTTATTAGATGAACAAGAAGTTAAATTAAAAGATAATACTTTAGTCATTGCCGATGACAAAAAAGCGCTCGCCATTGCCGGTGTGATGGGCGGTTTAGAGAGTGCTGTTACCGAAGGTACTAAGGATATATTACTTGAGAGTGCTTTATTTAGTGAAGTGCACCAAGCCGGTAAAGCACGGCTGTATGGCTTACATACAGATTCAGCATTTCGATTCGAACGAGGCGTTGATCCTGAGCTGCAAGCAAAAGCCATAGAGAGGGCGACTGGCCTGATCCTAGAGATTTGTGGTGGAGAGGCTGGTGAAGTTTTCGATATGACAACTGATAGCTTGGAGACTAAGCAGCCTATTACTTTGCGTTATCAACGAATCATGCAAATTTTGGGGATTAGCTTTGAGCCTGAACAGGTTAAAGCGTTATTAGGACGAATTGGCTGTCGGGTATTGCCTGAGAGCTCTGAGTTAAGTATTTGTATACAACCACCCAGTTATCGATATGATATTAATTTAGAAATTGATTTAATAGAAGAGTTGGCACGGGTTTACGGTTATGAAAATGTACCAACTGAGTTACCCAAAGTGCCTTTTTTAGTACCTAGTTGTCAAGAAGATATGATATCCACAATACGTATAAAAAAAGCGATGGTGGATATGGGCTATAATGAAGCGATTACTTATAGTTTTGTAGATAGTGATTGGCAGAAAATTTTATTCCCTGATGAAAAAACCTTAGCCTTATTAAACCCTATCTCTCAAGATATGGATACAATGCGATATTCTTTGTTGCCTGGCTTATTAAAAACCGTTTCTTTTAACCAACGCAGACAACAGCATCGCTTAATGCTGTTTGAAGTTGGAAATTGTTTTTTTTATAAGAATGACGAACTGCAACAAGAAGCACAAATTTCAGGTGTTTGCTATGGTCAGCGTTTGCCCGAAACTTGGCGGACAACGAATTCAGATGTCGACTTTTATGATGTGAAGAGTCATGTCAATCGATTATGGCAATTAACGCAAAAACCGCCTTTGCGTTATGTCATGGATGATCAAGTTATCAATCAAAAAGGACAATCTGCGAGCATATATTGTGGCGAGAAAAAAATTGGTATTATTGGTAAACTTAATCCAGAAAAACAAAAACAACTGGATGTTGATGGTGCTTTATATTGGTTTTCTTGTGATTTAGCACCGTTTAAAAGTAAAAATATTCCCAAACTACAGAGGCCTTCTAAGTTCCCTGAGATACGCCGAGATATAGCAGTCATAGTTGATCAGACCGTATTGAGTGATAGTTTAACAACATTTGTTGGCGACTTAGCAAAGGAGTGGTTAGTTAAAATAAATATTTTTGATGAATATAAAGGCAAAGGTATCGCGTTAGGTAGAAAAAGTATTGCGATGGGCTTGATCTTACAGCATCCATCACGCACCCTAATAGACAGTGAGGTTAGTGATTTAATGGATGGTATTATAGCTGGCTTAGCTAAGGATTTCGGAGCTGAACTAAGGGATTAATTTATGTCAATAACAAAATCTGAATTGTCAGAAACTTTGGTAACCGATTTGAGAATGAGCAAACGCGATTCAAAAGAATTAGTTGATTTGCTTTTTGAGCAGGTGCGACTTTCTCTGGTGAATGGAGAATCTGTTAAAGTGTCTGGTTTTGGTAATTTTGACTTGAGGGATAAACCAGAGCGACCAGGTCGTAATCCTAAAACAGGTAAGGATGTGCCTATTAGCGCTCGTAGAGTGGTGACATTCAAGCCAGGTCAAAAATTAAAGGCAAGAGTTGAAAGTCCTGAAGGCTTATGCCCAGAAGGATCTGACGCTGATAACAGCTGATATACAAATTAATTTTGTAATAAGCTAGGGAATTAGGTAAAATCACTTCTCAATTCGGGGCGTAGCGCAGCCTGGTAGCGTACATGCATGGGGTGCATGTGGTCGGAGGTTCAAATCCTCTCGCCCCGACCAAACATATTCTGTAAAAACCAGTCAAAATAAATCATCTCTTTTTTGCCTACTGTCTAAATTAACTCTTGGGGACCAAATGGGGACCTATTCAAAAATTTCAGATAACAGAAAACCAGCCATTATCTTATCTATCAATCATAAAAAAGTCTAAGTAAGTAACTCAGTAGACTTTAGCCTAAGTATGCCACTTATTTTAGAAATATATAAATTATGGTGGAAATTCTACTAGTCTTATCGACTTATAGCTAAACAAAATTATTAAAGCAGTCGATATAAAGCAAAACATAATTTGAGATATTGTATGGGGCACGAACAAAAGCCAGGCATGATCAAAAAGCCTAACTTAAATATTACGATTGATGATATTCACCATTTAGCGACTGCGGTCAATTGTTCTGCCGAGAACATTAGGCAGATTTTGGATGTATTTGAACACAAATACAGAAAGAAAGAATTTATAAGCTTATCTGATTTAAGCAAAGATACAAGTTTGACTATTGAAGAAATAAAGTTATTTTCTGCTGCTATTGATAAATTAATTCATACTAAAGCACTTTTATTCCGGCATGAGCAGGCAGATATTTCAAATAAAAGCAGAAATATAACTGGAGAAGAAAAAGATAGAACTCATGGAGACGATCACCCGGAATCATTGCCAAGGATAATAAACAGAAAGCCCAAGTCCTAAAATAAGGTTTATTATGGCACTCAAAGATTTATATAAAGAGTATGAAGTTCAAACAGAGATTTTATCTAATATATGTAGGCAGTTAGGTTTTGCTTCTGGTGGGATTATTTGGCTATTTAGACAAAATGGCGAGATTGAGTTGCCTTTTTTACCCTTAATAGTACTAATCACCTTATTAATTTATTTTTTGTTTGATTTACTACAGTTTTTTTTAGCTGCAAAAAAAATAAAAGAAATATTCTCATCATGTCATGATAAATATGAATCAAAAAATGTAAAGATTAATCCAGAGTTAGAATGCATTAGAAAAAGGAGTGATTTTATTTGGTCAAAAAGGTTTATGTATTGGAAAGTATATGCTCTATTAGTGACGTATGGAATATTGATAGTCTATTATACTTTGGTTTTACTTGGTTGTTTGTGAGAAAAAAAACGTTAAATTTTCCCTGCACTTTGCATGCAGGTAATATACAAATATTTCATTACGAATCACCTATTATCATAAAAATTCTTTTGATATCATGTGCGCTTATTTAATAATCTATTATGTATGGTATGACTAAAAAGAGGGTTAAAGAAGTTCCCCTGATGATGGCGCTAGTATCATATGAACTGTCGTCAAATCAAATTGAACTGATTCATCAGAAATTTGGCTTTTCAGACCTTATCTGGCTTAGGGACTCTCTTTCAAGACTCTTTCAAGACAATATCGTAATTTTCAAAGTTTAGTGCATTTAGAGTCAAAAGAAATAAGTGACTCAGACATCAAGCACATATTGAAAAAAATCAAGAAACAAACAGAACGGTTTTTGGTGCAGACTATACCATTTCTTCCCAATGCAGACTTTATGTTAAAAATCTTTACTATTTTAAAAAGGCACTTGATTTTATTGAGAGAAAAGTCGCTTTTAGGATTGTATGTTCCAGCTCTGATATTGATGTTGATCGTGAAGTTCATGCATGTTGGCTTAGCAGGAAAGAGGTAGCTACTGGCCCCAAATATTCTTTATTTATTTAATTTAGCCGATTTTCACTCTCCTTCTATTTCTATTCCAAAAGGAAGGCTAGAGCCTCTCCAAGATAATATTTCTTCTTTACTATTCTATGCTTGAGCGCGCTGAAATGGCTATAAGCAGGCTACAGCCTCTGCTTAGGGGCAGAAATCTAACATACCAATCCCTCTGTGCCAATTTGACTGAGGGACCAGCTTATTCTTTAAAAATAATTATGAAAATAAACTAATAATCTATTTTTATTAGTATAATTAAAGTTACTGATGTAATATCACTTGATATTCTTTAAAAATAATCATATAAATACACTATGAGTTTAGAAAATCAAAACAAAATAAAGTACTTACTAACCAATTGGCTGGATAAAACCATAGCTACGTCAAATTGGTTGTTGGAGAAAGGGATATCACCGCAGCTTGCTAAGCGGTATGTGGAAAGTGGCTGGATCAAAGCTATCGGGCATGGTGCTTTTAAAAAGTTGGATGATGATGTCTTGTGGCAGGGTGGGGTGTATGCTTTACAAACACAGCTGCATCTACCTATACACGTAGGTGGTTTGTCAGCATTGTCATTTCATGGTGTGGCGCATTATATGCGTTTAGGTAGAGAGAAACTATACTTATTCTCCTCGCCTGATAAGCACCTGCCAAAGTGGTTTAGTGATTATGATTGGGAGCAACCTATAGTTGTCGTCAAAACAGCTTTCTTGCCTGCTGAGATAGGAATAAAGCCGTATCAATATCAGAGCATACAAATAAACCATGCTACGGTAGAGCGTGCCGTTTTGGAATTATTATATTTAACACCGAAACAAATAGATATTCTGGAGTGCTATCAGATAATTGAAGGATTACATAACTTGAGACCAAGCTTGCTTCAAACGTTATTGGAAGAATGCACTTCGGTAAAAGTGAAAAGGCTTTTTTTGTTTATGGCTGATAAAGCCCAGTTGCCCGTCATGAAACATTTAAACTTACAAAAAATAGATTTGGGTAAAGGGGATCGCAGTATAGTTAGCAATGGACAGTATGATTCAAAATATAAATTAGTTTTGCCAAGTGAGTTAGTAAAAAATGAACCAAGTATATAGAGCACAAGTAGAATTGCTGCTAAAGGTTTTACCTTATGTGGCACAAGAAAAAATATTTGCCTTGAAAGGGGGCACAGCGATCAACCTTTTTGTTCGAAATATGCCAAGATTATCTGTTGATATCGACTTAAGTTATTTGCCATTTGATAATCGAGCAACAGCATTATCAAATATTACTGACTCATTGGAACGAATAAAAAAACATATCGAAGAGAGCAAACAGAGTATTAGGGTAGCGGTACGTCCTCAAAAAGACGGGAGTGAAGCTAAGTTTAGCTGCCAAAGGGATAATACACAAATAATAATAGAGGTTAATACTACCATTCGAGGCCATTTGCTTGCTCCCAAGATGCTTACTGTGGCAAAAAAAGTACAAGATGAATTTGAACAGTTTGCCGAAATAATGGTTATTTCAAATGGAGAGTTGTTTGGTGGCAAAATATGTGCGGCCTTAGATAGACAGCATCCAAGGGATTTGTTTGATGTACATTACCTCTTGAAAAATGAAGCCATAACACATGAAATTAAATTGGGGTTTATGGCATGTGTGTTAAGCCATCCTAGACCAATCCATGAGTTGCTTAATCCTAATTTTCAAGACCAAAGAGAAGCTTTTGTGCGCCAGTTTTCAGGGATGAGCTTTGAAGAGTTCACTTACGAAAACTTTGAAAACACAAGGCAGCAACTAATTAACGAGATAAAAGGGTCGTTGGATGAAAATGATATTCAATTTTTATTAAGTTTTAAAAGGGGAGAGCCAGATTGGGATCTTTTCGAGATCAATAAGCTCAAAGATATGCCCGCGGTAAAGTGGAAATTATTAAATATTCAGAAGTTAAAAAATAATAACAAAAAAAAGCATAAAGATATGTTGCTTGCTTTAGAGCAGGAACTAGAGATGGCTTGATCTTAAATTTTGCGGCGAAGGAAAAGCTAGGCAAGCGTTTGAACTAATAGTTTTTGTTTGGGTCAATAGAGCTAAGCTTAAGTTGGTTAGTGGGACCGTATGTGAACGACCATTCTTTGATTTGTCAGCTGGAATTAGCCAAAGGTTTTTGTCAAAATCTATTTCTGACCATTCTATGTGGGTAACTTCTCCTGCCCGCTGACCCGTAACCAGCATAAATTTTAAGGCTATTGAAGTTAAGGGATGTACGCCGATAACATCAAGGTTATGCCAGATGAGTTTAATTTCTGAATTATAGAGAACACGGTCACGGGGGATCTCGACCGTTTTGCGCAATCTATTCATTGGTGTTTGCTCTAAAATCCCACGTTCACATGCAAAGTTAAATAATCTGGTGAGTCTCCCATGAACTCGGTTAGCCATAATTGCTGCACCTCTATCACGGATCTTATCTAGCAACACTACAACGTCTCGGCGAGAGATAGCTGAAACTTTTTTGGAGCCCCACGCAGGTATGACATCTTTTTGTAGAAGCCTTAGCATATCTTTTGCGGACTCTATTTGGGATAGTTACCTTTCCCAAAATTCGTCTACTAATTCATTAATGGTTGGTTCTTGCTTTGCCGATTGCTTTAAAGAAGCTGGATCTGTATTGTTTTGGATGGATTAAAATGCTGCAAAGCATTCATCACGGGCATCAGAAAGTGACAAAGCAGGGGTAGGTACCTAAGCTTAACCGCTTTTTAGTTGGCGAGCCAGGCATCCTATAAGTAAAGGAAAATGTTTTTTTTCCTTTTGGGGTGACTCTTAGGCGTAGATATAGCTCGAGCCTAGTAGTTGTTGGTGCCTCTAACGTTTTTATGTAGCGATCATTTAAAACTTTCTTCATTGTTTTCCCCGAACATCCTGGGGACCACTAGGGGACCAGAAAACATGAAATCTTATGACATTTAGTGAATTGAATTAAACTGTTAATCTGGCATAATGTCAAGATAAATAAAGGAAATCTTTGATATGTGAGGAATCATAAGCGGTCAGGAGATAGCAGGTTTACTTCCATGGGGTGCATGTGGTCGGAGGTTCAAATCCTCTCGCCCCGACCAATATTTCAAGTCTATATAGTATATCGCTATCCGTGCTGAATATCTCTGTAAAACATTCAATCATATTTCCTGTAATACGTCGCTAGATAAGCTGGCTTAAATTATCGCATATTTCAAATATTGTATTAGCATAACTTGCAATATTAGAGCAAATTATGACTAACCTAAAAAAATGTGCAGAAGATAATTTTAAAGTAATTTATCCGTATATCAAACAAATGTGCTTTAATGAACATCAAGAAGAGTGGTTGCTCAACTTCTACTATCTGCAAATTTTGCCTTATGCAAAAGAAATGATAGAAAAAGATTTTATTGCAGGGCAAAATATTAAGTCTCCACTTTTACAGTTTTTTTATATTAAACGATTATTTGATTTTGAGCATAAGGTAAGCAATGAGTTATCTGATGAAGCGCTTTGCTTACATAATCAGCTTAATGATATGTCCCCTTTACTGCATAAATTCCAAGATGCCTATTTTTCCAATGTCTGGCAAAGAAAAGAAGGTTTTTCTCCTCAGTCTTTTTACTCCGATCAGTATGTTGTTAATATTCGTCAATTATTAGAATTGTCTGTACTATTTTGGATGTTAGTCAATTTAGAGGATGCATTACAGGTGGAACCGAGTAATGACGCTTTGCAAGATTACCAGAAATGGGTTACTAGGCGTTTGGTTATTCATAGTAACAATACGACAACGTTCTATAGTCAGATGATATTAGAGCCCTATAAACCCAATGTATTATGGTATTTTTTACATGGTGCCGAGAGATTTTTTATTTTTTTTCAGATGGAGCGAATTCGGTTTAAACTGATTCGGGATAATACGCAACGGTCATTACATGGATTTTTAAATGACAAGCTGAATGCTCAGAAAGTATTAATTGATTTTCCTGTTGCCGCCATATCATTTAGTCTTAATATTTTGTTTTTGATTTTATTACCATATAGGTTTCTAAGAACATTAACGAATGAGGTGTATTCTCGAGTCAAGAACCCGATCACGAGATTGATTGAAAAATTTAACCCCAGATATAAACAAGACACGGGAAGCCATTTATTATATTTGTCTTTGCTAGGTTTAATTTATGGATCATTGTTGACGCTGTTTAGTTTGCCTTTAATTCCATTACCGCTTACTTGGGTGCCCCATATCTTATTATCGCCTGTAGCCGCGATTATTCCTTTGAGCTATTTGTTTTTAGTCCCATGCATCGCAATAGTTAAAAAAATATATTATCGTTATAGAACGGTTGAATCTCCAGACGATAGTATCGCGGTTGAAGAGCAAACAACCAAAGATGAAACACTGAATGTCAATGCAGAGTCTGATCTATCCTTGCTCCATCGTTATAAGACGCAACTGCGCTTAAACCGTGCAGCATTTGTTAACACCTCCACTACAGAGAAAAGTATTGAAGAAGAGGATGTTATACAATTATTATCCCAACGCTTCAGCTAGTATAAGCTTGAGATTATATTGATCTAATGGAACAGGGTTGCCAGCACAAGAGGGGTCCTGTAGTGCTAGCTTTATAAGCTCAGGATCGTCAGAATGGACCATTCCAAGTTCAGAGAGTGTATTAGGAATATTCAACTGCTCTTTGAGATCGAGTACCCAGGTTAAAATAGATTGACCTTGGTTAGACTCAAAACCCAGAAAATTTTCTAATCTTGATAGTTTTTCAACTAGAACAGGCCTGTTAAACTTCAAGACATATGGCATTAAAATAGCATTGAGTAGGCCATGATGATAGTCATGTAACGCACCAATAGCATGAGATAGAGCATGCATTCCACCTAGTCCTTTTTGGAATGCAATCGCACCCATTTGCGATGCAACGAGCATACCGCTGCGTGCTTCTATATTCTGACCATATTGATAAGTGGTCATTAAATTATTTTTAATTTGGCGCATGCCTTCTAAGGCAATCCCTTCGGCACTAGGATGGAAGCTAGGAGAGCAATATGCTTCCAGGCAATGAGACAGTGCATCCATTCCTGTCGCCGCAGTGAGTGTCGGTGGCAGTGCTAAAGTCAAATTGGGATCGGCTAGAACCACTTTAGGCAACAAGTCCGGATGAAATAAAATGATTTTTCGGTTTTGCTCTGTATCATGTAAAACAGCTGCCCGGCCGACTTCGGATCCTGTACCGGCCGTGGTTGGAATAGCGATAATAGGAGGAATGCTATTGGTCGCCTTTTTATAGTTATCATCAATGTCTTCAAGCTCAGACAATGCAAAAGTATGATTAATCAGTAAGGCAATTGCTTTGCCGGCATCAAGTGGGCTACCACCACCCAGCGCAATAACCCCATCACATTTCTTTTCTAAAAACTGCATTTTTCCCTTGAAGGCTTGGGTATCTGTTGGGTTTGATTTTACGTCAGAAAATACACTGACGATAATATTATTTTGTTCTAAGTCTGGGATTAAATTTTGGGTTATTATATTATTAGCCAAAAAAGGGTCTGTGACTAACAGAGGTCTTTTGATATTATATTGTTTGCAAATCTCAGGTAATTTTTGAATTGCACCGCATCCAAAGTATATTTGAGTAGGGAAGCTCCAAGATTGTAATGTCTTCATGAATGCGCTCTCCTGCGAATGTGGTAAGATTTTGGTCGTGTGAGGTTTTGAAAACCCAATTCAGATAAGCTACAGCCGGTACCTGAAAATTTCAACCCTGCCCAGGCCAAAGCGGGATCTAAGTAATCACAACGGTTGATGAATAATGTGCCTACTTCCACATCTTGTCCTAAAGTAGATGCATCTTCTAAATTTTCACTCCAAATAGAAGCGGTTAGTCCGAACTGACTGTCATTGATTAGGTTCATGGCTTCTTGATCTGATTTGACAGATTGAATTTTTACGACAGGCCCAAATAACTCTTGATGCATAATATCCATACTGTGGTTAACCTGGGTTAATATTTGAGGGGATAAATAATTATCCGCAAGGTTATTGACTGGATTATCATACCCATAGACTAATTCTGCCCCTTGTTGACAGGCCTGTTGGACCTGCTGCTGAATTTTTTGAGCCGCTTGTAGGCTGACAACAGGTCCGATGGAGGTCGTAGAATCTAATGGAGAGCCTAATTTAAGTTTTTGGGTTTCATCGATGAAAGCTTCTAAGAAATTCTTATATTGATTTTCATGCACATAAATACGTTTAACACCACAACACGATTGACCGGCATTAAAAAAAGCACCATCGGATAAGCTTTCCGCACTAAAACCAATATGGGCATCAGATTTAACGTAAGCTGCGTCATGCCCCCCTAATTCAAAATTTGTCAACATACACTGGTTGCTGATAGTGGCTTGTAACTGTAAACCCGCTTTGACAGAACCGGTAAAACAAAGTGCCTGAATTGTTCCACTTTGAAGAATTTTTTGGCAAGTGGCATGTTCCATATTTAAAAATTGGAATAGTCCTTGAGGTAAATCGCAGTTTGCGAATGCCTTGTCTAATATATCTGCGCATAAAGCTGTTTGGGGAGCATGCTTTAAAATAACCGCATTACCTGCCAGTAAGGCAGGAATAATGGCATTAATGGCTGTTAATAAGGGGTAGTTCCAGGGGGCGATATTCATAACAATACCAACCGGTTCAAAGTCTATTCTGCGTATCAGAGGGCCGTTTACTTGAATCAACTTTGGCGATAAAGCTTGCTCTACAATTTTTAGCATGTATTCTGTGCGTTCTTGTACGCCACTTAGTTCGCCCGCGGCTTGGTGTGTGGGCCTACCCATTTGCCAGGTTATAGATTGTGCAATACTATCTTTATTTGCTTGGAGGGCTGTGCAAAAGTGGCTCAGATGTCGTATACGTTCAGATAAAGGCGTTTTACGCCATATTTTTTGGGCCGTTTGAGAATCTTTTAGCGTTTGTTCAATCTGCTTATCAGTATGATAGGGCACTGTTGCATAAATAGATTGATCTATGGGACTAATGATATTGAATTCTTTCATACTATATGGCCTCAAAATATCTTTTTAACTGCCAATCAGTAATAGCTTGATTGGCTTGTCGTACTTCCCACTCGCGAGTGGCTGTAAAATGCTCTACAAAGTCATGGCCAAATAATTCTTTAGCCGCTTGAGAATGCTTCAGTCTTTGTGTCGCATCTAGTAAATGACTAGGCAAAGGAATGCTTTGTTCACCTTGTTGGGTATAAGCATTTCCTTCTATGGGCGCTGTGGGGATGATTTTATTTTCAATACCCCATATCATAGCGCCTATAGCAGCACTCAGTGCTAAGTAGGGGTTGCCATCAGCCCCGCCCGCTCTAAACTCAATACGTTGTGATTTTGCACTGCCTTCAATAACTCGGATAGAGCAGGTTCGGTTGTCTATTCCCCAATTGGAATGGGTGGGAGCCCAAAAACCTGGAACTAATCGAGTATAAGAATTAATGGTGGGAGCAAAAAGTGCAGTAAATTCAGGGGCCAAATGTTGCAGTCCCCCTAAACTATAAAGCATAGTTTGTGAAATATTATGCTCTCGTTTGGGGTCATAAAATAAGGCATCATGATTTTTGTTTTGTGCTGAAATATGGATGTGACCACTTTGGCCAGGATGATTGGGAGACCATTTAGCCATGAAGGTGGCCATAAGAGATTGTTGTTGGGCTAAGACTTTGGTAAACGTTTTAAAGATGGCGGCTTTGTCTGCAGAATTAAGTGCCTTATCAACGCCTATAGCCGCTTCTAATACGCCAGGACCTGTTTCGCAATGTAAGCCTTCAATCTCAAAATTCATGGTTCTAGACAAATTTAGCAATGACTCATGAAAGGCTTGTTGGACCGTGTGCCTGAGTACAGAATATCCATGATTCCCAGTGGTAAAAGGCTTTAAATTTTGAAAACCTTTATCCTGGATGCTTTGAGGTGTTTCCTCAAACATAAAAAACTCATATTCTAAAGCTGAGTGAAAAAACAAATTATGTTGGGCGGCACGGTCTAATACTTTTTTTAATATTTGTCTGGGACATATTTTTCCGGCATGGCCAATAAACTCACATAAATATAATAATGAGTTTTCTTCAAAAGGAAGCACTCGTTTTGAATTTTCTATAATTTGGACATGCGCATCTGGATAACCAGAATGCCAACCGGTAAAAGTGGTATTGTCGTAAAGTTGGTCATCAATATCCCAACCTAAAACCACATTACAAAATCCAAATCCATCTCTCATCGAGTTGAGGAATTTTTCTTTAGACATACGTTTGCCTCGGAATACACCGTCGGTATCAAAAACACCTAACATAACCTGCTGAGTATTATCAGGTAATGAAAAATTTTGCGGTGTTACATGAGTTTGAATCATTTACTATGTCCTTATAGATTTTTACCGATAAATTGTCACTAGGGAAGGCTTTAATTTCTAACCCGTATATCGATGTGCTCTGATAGCAGGCAAAAAGACCTCTGGATCGATGCGTACATCGTTTCGTGTGACTCTGTTTTTATTTTTATCTTGTTTTTCTTTGGGCGGCCTAAAGTTTGGGCAAGGCGTTTGGTCAGTCGCTGGGAAAAAGATAGGCAAAGGGCCTTTAATCATGAGTCGTTTTGTTTGATTGTTCTCCTCAAATACAATATTAGCACGGAGGTGGGGCGCAAGTTCCTGAACAATGGCTAATGGCTCACTAGGCGTCAGTGTTTGGCATTTTTTTAGTTGTAGTTCTATATGAGTATGATGTCCTTTTTGGGCTAACATTTCACAGGCTTTTGCTGCAGTGATTTTCTTGATAGAGCGAGTATGCGCCCAGGTCCAGTTAATTTTTTGGGGCGTGTGCTTTAGAATAGGCAGCTGTCTATAACATTGTTTTAAGTGTAAACGTGCTAAATTTAAATTTTGTAAAGCTCTGGAGGTTGATGACGGACGTTTAGACAAAATAGACTGAATGCCATCAGAGATTTGTTTTTCTTTTAAATTTAATTTTGCCGCTTTTAACATCAACATACTTTTTTTGAAGTGTAATTTCTTTAAGTTGACAGCCTCTGCTAATTCTATTGTTTCAGTAGAAGCTCCAATAAATCCTGCTGCTACGATAATTTCTCTGGGTTGCTGTGTATCAAAATATTCTAGCCGTTTTATAACAGAACAGACTTGCTCGCGGGGTGATGTTTTACCTTTTATAAGCGAAGGGTAGTCTTTTATATCTTGTAGCCATGCAACCAATGTCGAATCACATAAAATAGCATCGCATAAAGCATCGATAGTTAGGGTGAGCTGATTAAATGCTTCTAATAAGTTATCTCTAAGTTCATACTCTAACATTGTTGTGAGCTCGCTCTCTAGTTAATTACAGTGCTGGAAACAAACACATATTAAAACACAGTTTGGAGTCATAAAAATAATGAATAATACCATATAGGTCAGTTTCAGATCGGAAATCATGAAAAAAAATGTCTATTCTTATTCTATGCACTTCGTAAGAAGACATGGAATAACAACATAATAAAACACTATAATAATAGGCAGCTATAATGAAAGTATTGCTTTGTGATGAAAACCTTGAGGCCAAGAAAGAACTAATTCAACATTTAAGCGATCTGGGACATGAATGTATTTTGGCTGAAAGTGGTGCAAAATCTATTGAACTATTAACCGCTGATGAACCAGATTTAATTATATTAGACTTTGATATTTCAGATATGTGTGGGATAAAAGTTACCCGAAAATTAAAAGAATTTTGTTACAATATATCGAGTTGGGTACCGATTATTTTAATGAGTCGAGATGCTTCGGTTGACAATATCGTGGCAGCTTTAAATGCCGGCGCAGATGACTTTATACAAAAACCCATTTCATTTGAACTGATTAAAGCGAAAATCAGTGCGTTGAGACGAATTGTCTCTTTAAAGGAAAATCTTATTGACTTTGGCAATCAGTTACAAGATTTGAATGAAAAGCTAGTGACCTCTAATCAATTATTATCAACCCTGTCTTTAAAAGATCCATTAACGTTGTTAGCCAACAGACGAGCCTTTGAAGAAGGTTTAGAAAGAACTTGTCGTATGGCTCTGCGGAACAAAACCTCCACATCGTTAATTATGATTGATATTGATCACTTTAAGCCCTATAACGATACTTATGGGCATCAAGCGGGTGATATTTGTCTGAAAGAAGTTGCTCAAACTATTAAAACATCTTTACTGAGAGATAAAGATATTGCGGCTCGATATGGTGGCGAGGAGTTTAGTTTGATTCTACCTGACACATCGAAAGAAGATGCAATGCTCGTTGGTGAAAGAGTCCGATCAAATATTGAGGCTTTATGCTTGAAAAATGTGGGCTCGCCTAAAGGATACGTGAGCGTGAGTTTGGGGGTTTCATGTGCGCCGCCCAACATAGATTTTGTTTCTGAATCGTTAGTGGCGGCTGCGGATGATGCTTTGTATCGAGCTAAAGAGCAAGGTCGAAACACAGTCGTCGCGTCAATATTAGAGGTCAACAATAAGAAGCCAGGACACCATCTATCTAGTTATAAGACATTGAAAGTGAATCCTAATAACGAAGAAAATAAACCCTTAGAATAATCAGAAACACTAGCAGTCAGTATTTTGCCGCGGCATGTCCGCGGCGTCGTATATTCAATTGGATTGTTAGTGATCCACCAGTCCCCCTTTGGTTAATACAAATGGATCCAAGTATGATTTTATTTCTGACTCAGATAAATCGGTCATCTCTAATGCAACCTCTAACAAAGGCCGGTTTTCAGCATAGGCGGTTTTAGCAATTTTGGCCCCTAACTCATAACCAATGACAGGGTTTAAAGCGGTGACCAAAATAGGATTTCTTGATAGCTTCTCATTAATATTCGTTTCGTTTATCGTAAAACCTGCGATGGCTTTTTCAGCTAAGACAGTAGAGGTATTAGCGATTAGTTGAATGCTTTGTAGAATATTGTAAGCAATCACAGGCAACATCACATTGAGTTGGAAGTTACCATGTTGGCCAGATACAGCAATGGCCGTATCATTGCCTATGACTTGTGCACAAGCCATCATGGTAGACTCACAAATGACAGGATTGACTTTTCCGGGCATAATGCTACTGCCAGGTTGTAGTGCCGGTAGATATATCTCGCCAATGCCCGCTAGAGGTCCACTGTTCATCCATCTTAAGTCATTCGCAATTTTCATTAAGCTAACAGCGAGAACGCGAATCTGCCCTGATAAAGCGACAATGGCATCTTGTGCGCTGAGACTTTCGAAACAGTTTGGACTGGTTTGAAAAGGTAATTGCGTTTCTTTTGCTAGAGCGGTCACCACTTGCTGGCTAAAATCCGGATGAGCATTAATGCCAGTACCAACAGCCGTTCCGCCGATAGCGAGCTTTAGGACATCCGTCATAGCAGATTTAATACGGACAATCCCATTTTGAATTTGTTGTGACCAGCCGCTTAGTTCTTGGCCCATTGTGACAGGCATCGCATCCATTAAGTGGGTTCTGCCTGTTTTGGTCACATTCTTCAAAGATTCTGCTTTCGCATCTATGATTTTTTTCAGTGTTTGAAGCGCTGGGAGTAATTGATTTTGCGTTTGATATGCGGCGCTAACATGAATCGCAGTCGGAATAATATCATTACTGCTTTGCCCCATATTGACATCGTCATTGGGATGAATCTCCAAACCCGCTTCAATCGTAGCGTAGCGAGCGATCACTTCATTCGTATTCATGTTGGTGCTGGTGCCTGAACCTGTTTGAAACACATCAATCGGAAAATGCGGATCCAACTCGCCGCCGGCAACTTTATCGGCGGCTTTGGAAATTGCAGATGCTTTTGTTGTGTCCATATCGCCAAGTGCTTGGTTAGATAAAGCACAGGCTTTTTTAACCCAGCCCATTGCTTGGATAAATTGTCTGGGCATGGGTAAACCAGAAATAGGAAAATTATCGACAGCGCGCTGTGTTTGCGCACCGTATAAGGCATTTTCAGGTACTTCCATTTCACCCATACTGTCAGATACTTTGCGCGTATTCGCTTGGCTCATAGTGATGTAACCTTTTTATGTTAATTAATACTATATTTATTGGCGACGACTTACCCTTTTCTACGTCCCCCGGGGACAAGCCGCGGAACGTAGGTTGTGGAGAAGAGTGTAAGAGATGACGTTTATTGCTGTGCTAAGTTTCTCAATACATAATGTAAGATGCCACCATGTTGGTAATAGGCGAGCTCTTTAGGTGTATCGATTCTCACTTTTGCAGTAAATTGTTTTGTTTTGTCATTACCATTGACTCGAACGGTCACCTCTCCCTGAGGTTTTAAATTTTCTAGTTCTATACTAAAAGTCTCTTCTCCAGATAGATTCAAGCTATCAGCCGATTCGCCTGGCATATACTGTAGAGGCAAAACACCCATACCAATCAAGTTTGAACGATGAATACGCTCGTAGCTCTCCGTGATGACAGCTCGCACGCCTAACAAGCGCGTACCTTTTGCGGCCCAGTCTCTAGAAGATCCGGTACCATACTCTTTACCCGCCAAGACAATTAAAGGGGTGTTATCCGCAGCATATTTTAATGAAGCATCAAAAATACTCATTTGTTCTTTAGAAGGTTGATGCTGGGTCCAGCCACCTTCTGTACCAGGTGCCAGTTGATTACGTAAGCGAACATTGGCAAAGGTACCCCGCATCATAATTTCATGATTGCCGCGTCTTGAACCATAAGAATTAAACTGTGTTGCTGGAATATTGCGCTCGATTAAATATTGTCCGGCTGGGGAATTAGGGGAAATCGCACCTGCTGGTGAGATGTGATCTGTCGTAACAGAATCACCGACTTTCACCAGAACTCTGGCATTATTAATGTTTTGAATAGGGGGGACTTCTTTAGTCATATTTTCAAAGAAGGTTGGGTGCTTGACGTAAGTCGAATCATCTTGCCAATCATACAACTCAGATTTACTCACTTTAATATTCTGCCAGTTTTGATCGCCATCAAATACGGCTCCGTACCGTTGGGTAAACATTTCTGGTTGTAACGATTTCTCAACGTTTTCTTGTATTTCTTTCTGGGTTGGCCAGAGATCTTTTAGAAAGACAGGATTACCTTCTTTGTCATTTCCGAGAGGTTCTTTGCCTAAATCAATATTCATGGTGCCAGCCAAAGCGTAAATAACCACTAAGGGGGGAGAGGCCAAATACGCATTGCGAACAAATGGATGAATTCGACCTTCAAAATTTCTATTGCCTGATAACACGGCAGAAACTTGTAAATGTCCTTGATTAATCGCCTGATCGATTTCTGGTGATAGTGGTCCAGAGTTACCAATACAAGTTGTGCAGCCATAACCGACTAGATTGAAACCTAATTGGTTCAGATATTTTAAGAGATCTGACTTTTCAAGGTAGTCTGTCACGACTTGTGAGCCTGGAGCTAAACTCGTTTTAACCCAGGGCTTGGTAACAACGCCCAATTCGATGGCTTTTTTAGCAACTAAACCGGCAGCAAGCATCACGGCAGGGTTAGAGGTATTCGTGCAACTAGTAATCGCGGCAATCACAATATCACCATGTGTTAATGTGAGTGTTTTACCGTCTATTTCTAAAGGTACTTCGCCTTCTAAAATATTGGCTCCTTCATTAATTGCATTATCGTCAGCTGAACTGCTCTGTCTTTCTGCAAGCTGTTGTCCAATAGTTTTTGCAAAAGCGGTTTTGGCTTCATTTAATGGAATTCTATCTTGTGGACGTTTAGGGCCTGCTATAGAGGGGACAACGGTGCTTAAGTCTAAATGTAAAGTGTCCGTATATTCTGCTGCCTTTTGGCCTTTTTCTCGGAAAAATCCTTGTGCTTTTGCATATTGTTCTATTATGTTGATTTGCGACTCTGCTCGACCTGTCAGCCTTAAGTAGTTTAGGGTTTCTTGGTCTATGGGGAAAATACCACAGGTTGCACCATATTCTGGTGCCATATTAGCAATAGTCGCTCTGTCAGCTAGCGGCAGATTATCTAAACCATCACCATAGAACTCAACAAACTTTCCAACGACGCCTTTTTCCCGAAGCATCTGTGTAATAATCAGAACAAGATCGGTTGCCGTGGCACCTTCGGGTATAGAGCCGGTTAGTTCAAATCCGACCACTTGTGGTATTAACATGGTAATAGGCTGTCCTAACATAGCCGCTTCTGCTTCTATACCACCCACACCCCAACCTAAAACGCCTAGGCCGTTAATCATGGTGGTATGAGAATCTGTGCCGACTAATGTGTCGGGGAATAATAGTGTTTCAGAGCCCTGTTGTTTTTCAAATACAACGCGGGCAAGGTGTTCTAAATTAACTTGGTGGACAATACCGGTGCCGGGTGGCACGACTTTAAAGTTTTCAAATGCTTCCTGTCCCCATCTTAAAAAGGTATACCTTTCCAGATTTCTCTCATATTCTAATGTTGTGTTCTGGCTAAAAGCCATTTTATTGCCAAAGTGATCAACCATGACTGAGTGATCAATAACAAGTTCTACTGGGTTTAGCGGATTAATTTTATTAGGATTGCCCCCTAAAGTTTTCATTGCCTGTCGCATAGCCGCTAAATCAACGACTGCTGGAACGCCTGTGAAGTCTTGTAAAATTACGCGGCTGGGGGTAAACGCGATTTCTTGTGATGGCGTGGCTTTAGGATCCCAGTTCAATAGTGCTTCTATATCCGCATCTTCTGTATGTCCATCCTGCTTAAATCTTAATAAGTTCTCTAATAATAATTTCAAAGAGAAGGGCAGTCGAGTTAAGTCAAAATTGGAGGGTAATGCTTTTAGGCTGAAATATTCATAGCTTTTATTATTAATGTCTAGGCGTTTTTGGGTGTCGAAGCGATCATTCATAAGAGGTCTCCAGCTGGTAATTTATCCATAGTATTTTTATTCAGATCCAAAAAATTATTTAGTAGGTCTTGCACAAGAGCTGTGAGTATATACGCTGTTCTTTCCATTGCGTCATGCCGAATTTTATCCCTTTAGAAAATAAATTGCGAGTAATTGCAAGGAGTTAAAAATTATTTATGAAAACTAACTATTTTCTCCTTGTAAATCAGGGGTACGGGATCCTACACTTTTTTGTGAGGAGGGCACCCAATGGAAGTCAACGAACAAATGAATCAGCATATCGATCCGAAAACTATCAATGCGAGATGTAGTTGTTTCAACTTACGTAGAGCAACACGAGCAGTGACTCAGTATTTCGATCACCAATTAGAGCCTGCAGGCATTCGAGCCACGCAGTTCACTTTATTGGTTTCAATGGCCTCAGCTTCAGCTCGTACACTGACTGAGATGGCAAGTACTTTGGTTATGGATAGAACCACGCTCACACGGAACTTAAAGCCGTTAGAGAAGCTAGGGTTCATTCAGACTATAGAGCCTAGAGATAAGCGTTCTAAGGCCTACGCCTTAACAGAGAAAGGCAAAGAGACGCTAGAAAAGGGGATCCCTTTGTGGAACCAGGCTCAAACACGGATACAGAGTACTTTAGGTGATGAACGTTTTGGCGGGATTTTACAAGATCTGGATGCGATAACAAAAGTTATATCAGAGATGTAAAAAATGCAGCATAACAAGGAGATCCTGAAATGGCTCAGGCGTGGGATGTAGTTTGCGAAAAAAATAAAGCCAGTGATCAAAAAAATACTGAGCAAAAATCTGATATAGAATCAGTGTCGCCACGGGCAGCTGGTTCTAAAAATCAGTTAGCAGAAGTTGTTGATGACATGGAAGAAGTGGAAGATGTAGGAGAAGGACCTTCAGCTAAATCACTTGATGCGACACATTTGTATTTGGGTGAAATTGGCTTTGCGCCGTTATTGACGGCGGAAGAGGAAGTATATTACGCGAGACGTGCATTAGAAGGCTGTGCTAAGTCCAGAAATCAAATGATAGAGAGTAATCTACGATTAGTCGTTAAGATATCTAGAAGGTATATTAATCGTGGTTTGGCCCTGTTAGATTTGATCGAGGAAGGTAACTTGGGTTTAATTCGGGCAGTTGAAAAGTTCGATCCAGAGAAAGGATTTCGTTTTTCAACCTACGGCACATGGTGGATTCGACAAACGATTGAACGGGCATTAATGAATCAGACTCGTACTATTCGATTGCCAATTCATGTCGTTAAAGAAATGAATGTATATTTGAGAACGAGTCGTGAGTTGTCACACAAGCTGGATCACGAACCTAATTATGAAGAAATTGCAAGTGCTTTAGATAAACCTAAAAAAGCCATTGAAAGAATATTAGATTTAAATGAAAAAACATCATCTTTAGATTTACCTGTATCATCTGAGACAGATAGAACGGTTGTGGATACGGTGAAAGAAGAGATTGATCATGATCCTTTAGTTTTACTGATGGAAGAGAATTTTAAAAGTTCAGTTGATTATTGGTTAGATACCTTGAATGAGAAGCAAAGAGATGTGATTGTTAGGCGATTTGGGCTAAGGGGATTCCAGCAATCTACACTAGAGCAAGTCGGCGCAGAAATAAATTTAACACGAGAACGTGTTAGGCAGATACAAGTTGAAAGTTTGGCCCATCTGCGTCAATTATTAACGAAGAAGAAGTTAACCCAAGATATTTTGCTTAATTAGATTTTATTTCCCGCCTGCCTGGCGGGTTTTTTCTATCATAGGTATTCGCCTATGAATCAATAATAATCCTCTCTATAAATTACTCAGAATCATTTTTTATCGATTTAAATTGTTGGGATATGCAGTAAAGATTTGTGTATATGTCAAATAATTTAGAGCTGCCCTAAACCTAAGCAGATATCTGATGAGATTAGCCTTCCATCGCACAAAATTATAATTCTGACAACTAACATTGCTGGAGCAGGTGTCAACTTGTATTCTTTACTCATAAAAGTAAATATTCACTCACAAATGAGGGAGAAGCAATATCATGACCACATTTTTACAAGGGCTTATGCCATGGGCCAAACTGTTAGATATTAGGCAGTTGCCTTTAATTAATAATTATTTAGTCTCAAACAAAAATACAGATCCTGTGTTCAGCAGTGACGAAGTAAAAGCTGAGCCGCAGCCTACAGATAAGATTGGTATAGAAGATTCTTGGCATAAAGCTGAAAATTCAAAATTGTGTATTAGCACCGAAGAGTGGGAAAAAGCAAAAAGCATTATGTATCAGCAAAGTACAACGGGCTTAGCAGAAACTTACATGATTTCTAGAAAGCAACATCCTGAACTAAACCATTCTTTCATTGTCATGCAAACAGAGCAAGGCCCTAAATTGGGCGCTGTGGCAAGAGCAAAATATTTCACAGATTCTCAAGGGAACCTTATAAAAGAAGGCATTATTGCTCATGGGAAAAGCTGTCTTATCAAAACTATTCAATGGGAAGATGGTTCATCTGATGTTGTTAGAATCGCAAATAAATCAAAAAATAATGCCAACAAAATTATGGCAAAAAAAATGGGCTATCACTTAGGCGGCTTTGTCGTTAAACGTTCTGCAGCAACGAGGTGGATAACGGGAAAAAATGGTATAAAAACAATTCAAGATAAAGAATATACCATCATGAAGCATTTGCCTGGAGTAGAGCTTGGAAGTGAATTGGGCAATATAAACTCTAGACATCAAAAAATAGCCGTAGGCTTAGAGGCGGCAAAAGCAATTTTGTCTTTACAAGAAAAAAATATTGTTCATGGAGACATTCATCCAGGTAATCTATTAATCGATGAAGAGGGGCAGATTATCCCTATAGATTTTGATTTGTCTTTTGCATTGCAAGATGGACAAGAGACAAAGGTAACAGGCAAAGCAAGAGGCAGCCGGCGATATATGGCGCCTGAAATTGGCGTTTGGAAGAAAAATCGTGATGCGACAAATAGGAATGATGGACACTGGGCCCAACATGACGGTGTATATTCATATGCTTCTGATATTTATGCATTAGGCGTTTTATTTGAGAGAGATTTAAAATTAGGTCAATGTGACGATGAAATGAAGCATTTGATTTCAAGAATGAAATCAAAAAATCCGGCACAAAGACCTGATATTCAGGAAGTTTTGTCCAGATTGGCGCAAGCCAAATCTTTAAATGAATCGCCGGTTAATAAATATTTTGATCTTGACCAGGAGTCAAACCCAGATGCAAAAGCCCCGATCACGATTTCAGTTGGACAAGCATTATTGTTGTTGATTGACCGATATCAAGATACAGAGATTGAAAAAACAAAACAACTGAAAACACTTTATCTTAATGGTTTTAAAACACAAGCAGAAAAATCTTTGCTGACAGAATGGCTTAATGACTCAGTTTTAGAGGAATACCATGTCTCAAAAGCACCTGAGATTATTAATCATGATGCTTCTAGACGCTATTTTGAAACACATTTGTCGATTAATAGCAGTCAATCGGCATTAGAATCTGCTCAGTTGAAACAGCTTAAATTGCATTATCAATCCATTAAAGATTGTTTTGAAGGATTGGGTGGTGATATTGATGCCAAGGTATTCAAAAAGTCAGGTAAACGCGTACTAAAACGTGATTATGCAAAAGAACAAACTGACAGACTAACGACAGGGGGAAATCCCGATGATTTGATTAAAGGCATTAGCACAAAAGAGCAAGAAAGTATCGATCGTCTATTCTCAGGCCAGATAGCGGATGAGGACTATGATATGCACAAAGAATATGCAGACATGATTAATCGGATTCAAAATAACCCTGAGTATAGTGATGAACTTAAAGAAAAAGCTTTATTGATTGTCAAATCAACACGGTTGTCTATGATTTTAAGTACGAAAATACAAAAATATAATAAAAAAGGCTTATATGATGGTGAAGATTTGCCAGGTAATGAAATTTATCAAGCAGGGATTTATGAGGGCGATAACCGTGGGAGAGTTTCAAAACCAGATGGACAAGAAAGTACCAGGGCGGGTCATTTGGGCATAATGCAAGGTCATATGCCACTAGCTGGAGATGATGCGGCGTTATCAGAGGAAGCCTTTTGTTACTTTAAGCCAAGTGACCGCTCTACATATAGTGTTAATGCTAATTGGACAAATTATGCTATGGAACAATTGGTTCACCCTTTTTCTAATAGTATCTCTGGAACTCTATTAGTACAAATGAAAATGATGATGAAATTGCATGATGATGGAAATCTACAATTTAAAGATAAAGCGGCGATCGAAAATTATTTTAAATCTATGATTTCAACCATGTCAGCGGTGAGTGGTGGACATTCATTATTAGAATTTACCGGGCCATTTCTGTTAAAAGATATTCAGGATAAATTTAAATTTATTGACGGGTTTGCGGATATATCTTTAAGATCTATGTTTTTGGAAAACAATGATGCTGCTTTTGAAAAATCACTGCAAGATACTATTTTATATAATAACCAGTTGCTTCATAAAGCTAAATTGCATCAAGAATTAAAAGCAAGCGTGGAACAAGAGAAAGATCTATCCATACACGGCGTAGCGCGTAATGGCAATACGGCTCAAATGCAAAAATTGCTATTGTCTGGTTCTGATCCAGCTTTAGAAAATGCAAGAGGGCAGTGTGCCTTGGATATAGCTGTAGAACATAATAATACCAGTCTTATTTTACTATTATTAAGTCAACATAACCTAGGCAATATCAAGTTAAGTGAGGATAAGTTTAAAAATCTTCTGGTCGAGAATGCTGAAATAAAACAGTTGCATCTTAAGCATAAAAAGGATGAGGATAACGTCAGGATTTCGAAAACAGTTTTGTCAAAGCGAATTGATAAATTATTACAAGCCAATGAGAAGTTGAACAATCACGCTACACAAGAAGAGATTACAGCTATACGCAGAGATTCTGATAAGATTCATCAAGAACTAATACAGGTGGAACAAGCCTTATTTATTTTATCAAAACAAGTTGGGTTTTATAATCTGGCAGATGCGTTAAATCCATATTTGGATACTGCTAGGGAATTCAAAACACTAAACAGCCAATATAGAAGAGCGCTTGCCGAATTGCAAAACAAGAGAAACAACATAAAAGGTGGTTCAACTATAGAAGATATAGTAGATACCGCAGAGCAGTTGTTCCCTGAGGTGCCAACGATTGGTTCAATGGGCGTGTTAATGCAGTATTTGTCCAAAAGAGCGGATAAGACTCACAAAACGTCTATTCCTGAAAAATTAGAGCCAGAGAATTTTTCATTTTTAGATAGTCGAAATATTTATCAAACACCTGCTGTTATTGGGGCGATGATGGAAGCTACGAAACAATCCCCTATAGATTTGGTTGCTTTTAGACCTGAGAGGCAATTACTCCAGGATGTATCGGCATATGTAACCGTATATCTTAAAACAGCAGACGAACAAACACGAAATGAAGTTGTCGAAAAAGTTGTCGCAAAATTAAAACCTGAAGTGAAGGAAAAACTGAGTGATTTATATAATAATCTTGAGTCTAAAGTTTCTGAGCGAATGAAGTTAATAATACAGGGGGATATAAGAGGCAATTGTCATGAGCGTGCCGCTGTTTGTGCCGCTCAAAAAATATCGTTCCCGATACCGTATTGCGCTGAAATATCAAATGTCCAACAGTTGGCTACTAAAATTGAGACACAAAGAGCTTATCAAGAACTGTTAGGTCAGAAATTAGATGGCATGATCACCCAATATTTCCGGTTTAATCCATTTTATCAATACAAGTCGTCTGCGGATAATCAGGAGCCAGTGGTTATGTTTGTCGGCGGCGGTCAAGCATCCGGAAAAGGTTCATCTATTGGTAATTTAATGAATGATGCTAAGAATGCGGGATTGGAACCCAATAATCTTGTATATTTAAATAATGATTCGTATAAGTCATTATTAAAATTTGATGATAGCCATCCAAAATTGTTTTCTCAATTAACACATGATGAAGCAAGGTTAATTCGAGACAAAGCCTTTAAGATGGCGAAAGAAAGCAACATGCATCTATTGATGGATCAAGTTAGCTTAAGCAGAAGCGCAACAAATTATGCTTTGCGTAAAAACAGTGTTGTGAAGGGGACGATTGTTTCAACAAAGGTGGAGTCTGCAATTGAAAGGAGTTATCAACGTGCACTAGAGACAGGGAGATTTGAAGATACAGTAGGGCTGTTAGAGTGTCATCAGGCGGTACCAAATAAGGCATTAGCCTATATAGATTATTATAAAGGTAAAAAAGTGCAGGTTAATTTTGCGGATAACAATGTTGATGCAGGCCAAGCGCCAGTGCTCTTTATGTCGGTTGATTGTGCGTCTTCTCAGATTGTTATTCATAATGAGGATTTATTAAGAGAGTTTGTTAAAAAGCAGCTAATCAATACCTCCGCGAAGACACCCAGCGAAGTATACCCTTTTGAGCCAGTGTTAACTGAGCAATTAGACGAGGCAGTAGAAACCTACTTAGAACAGTTAAATGCCATGGGATACCAAATTGAGCAAAAAAACAAATCAAAATTAACTGCAAGAATGGGAGCTTGAATGAAATGTCAAAATTAAACACTAAAGATTTGTTATCATCTTCAGAATTTCTAGGACTAGATAAGTTGCCGATAGAAATAAAAGCTGTGGTCAGAGGAATAGATAAACGTGAAAAGGAGCAAAGCGCATCCTTAGATGAAGAAAATGGTAGTTTAACAAAAGGTTTGTTATTTAACATGTTGCACCAATGTTCTAAGAATATAGCTTAAGAGTGTATTATGTTGATTTTTAGAAAAAATGTATTACCATCCAAAACAGGAAAATCAATTGAATTTGATTTTCCTGAATTTGGAAAAAAACATACAAAATATTGGGAAAAAACGCTTTTGCTGGAATGGGATGTTTTACAAACCATATCAGATGTAATTATCAACATTCCCTATAAGCTGGATATCTCTGATTTTAAAGTCGGTAAAGTTAATAGTAAAGAATTTACTGTCTTCCATCCAAATCATGATAGTACGCATGCAACTAGACAGTGGATTATCTCACAGAGATTACTAACCAGCATTAGTGAAATGGGATCAAATCGCTGGAGAAATATTGCAAAAAGTTTTACACGAGAAGAAAATGCCTGTGTTCGATTGGCTGCCTTTTGTCTTAGAATTGGCAGATTAAATGAAGACAGTGTTCATCTTGGTTCTCAACATGTATTACGATCTGCTCAAATGTTTCAAATTTTGGCAACTCAATTGGGCTTTGGTTTATCACTATTAAGGAATATCGCTGAAGCGATGAGCAAAGGCAAGCCTAAATTTATTGCTCAAGAGCGTTACAATGGATTTGAAGGTGAGGAAGACGAGCAAAAACTTGATAAGGCTAAGTTGGCGCGAGAAGTTCTTAATATGACTCATAGAATGGATTTGGTACGCTGCTGGGATTCAAAAGGAACTAAAAAATATAAAGCTATAAAAGAACCTATTGTAAAATCTTTGCATTATTTGCTAGAAGACGCAGAAATGGCAGAAATATTGTCTGTTGCGTATTTGCGTTTTGCATGTAAGTTGTGTGAATGCACTGGAAGTAAAGTCAAAGTGCTTGAGTTAGATGTGCATGCGCCATATCAAATAGATTTGAAAGCGTCCTGCACGCAATCATTAGGAGATTGCGCTGAAAAATTACTCAGTCTTAATAAACCTAAAATCTAAAGCATTAACCCGTATCAAAAGATACAACCAAGTCGGCGCTACTACCAGTAGTGCCGGTTTGTGCTTCTACACTCACATTTTTGCCCAATACATATTGCAAGCCAAAGGTATTGCTGGTGTCTAAAAAGCCTAGGCTATAATTTAAATATAATCTGTCAGATAACTGCTTGCCAACGGTGAGTATCGTATCTTCTAAACTATTTGAGTTACCTTTGGATAGGCCAAAGTGATCTAATTTTAAACGTTCAGCTAAATCAAATATTCCGCCGCCTTTTTTGCCATTTCCAAACATATTTGAGAGTTGTGAGACAGCCTGAAACAAGAGTTCTGCTTGAGCGCCAGAGGCTTCGCTTTGTGGTTGGCCTAGAATCAAATAAGACATAATATCTGCTTCAGGCATGGTTGGGCTCGAGAAGAACTGTACAGTAGGCTGGCCGATTTCTCCAGATAGTTTTACGCCGACCTCAATAGGCTCGGATGGTAATGTCGATTTTTTAGTGGCAATCAGCGGCATAATTTTTTGCTTAGCTTCTACCTCGATGAGTGGCTTATTCATAGGCCCACCTGAGAAATGTAGCTGCCCATGTGTCAGCTCGAATACACGGCCTTGGAATTTGTACTTTCCATTAATAAGATTTAACTTGCCTTTTAAAGTAGGGATATTGTCCGGCTTTTGTTGTAAGTTCAGTTGGCCTGTGATTTGGCTGGATAAGCCTTGATCTTTATAGAATATTTTATCCCCCAATACAATATTTAAATCTTGGTAGATAGATCTAAAGTTTTTCTTTGGGTTTATTTGTGGTTTATTTTTACTGACTATCACAACGTCATTTGTTCGTATGGCTTTTTTAATATGCTTGTGGCGATTAATTTGAGCTTCTGGAACAAATATATTCCCTTCAAGTTTGGGAATATTATCTTGGTAGGATAATGTCAAATTAGGGGATGCTTTAATAAAGTATTCTGGTGTGTTGCTGACAATGAGATCATGGCCCTGTAGTTTGAGTATCAGGTTGGGCTGAGGTGTCATTTGCGCACTACCTTGCACTGAAAAATTACCACCATGGCTCATTGAACCCCTGCCATCAATAGTGATTTTATCACTTTGTTTATTGAGGTGGATATCATTAAATATCGCTGTCACGCCGTACTGAGGGACAGGGTAACTTAATGTTTTTATCGTTGCATTGCCGGTTAATTTGGGCGCTGCCATCGTACCACGAATATGAACCAGCCCCTTTGCTTTGCCTTGCGCCTTGGCTAGCCCAGGGATAAACGCTTTTAGGCTTTCTAATTGATTGACTTCAATTGTAAACTGACCTTTCAGATTAAAAGGGGCATTGTGGTTAATGGTTAAGTCGCCATAAACTTTTTGGCCTAATAGCTTTAAATCAGAATGTAGATACCAATTATCTTGATAAGATATGCGAATAGCGCCTGTATTTTTTGTATGCGCTTTTAGACGAGGATCGTCTATTTTGGCGTGGGTGATATTTGCTAGCCAACTGTTTTTTTCCAATAGCCCATTTATTTTAAGATCAACGGGGGTGTTATTAGATGTGCCCTTTATGGCAATAGAGTGTTGAATCAAAGACCCACTAAGATTGATACTCATATCTTTAAAGTTATACTGGTTGTGCTTGAATGATTTTGCTTGTAAAACAGCTTTAACTTGATCTTGGTCGTCATCCACATCATCAATTAATATAGAAATATCACCGTTAGATTTTACTTCACTCAGGGCATATATATGAGCTAGCTTTTCAGGTAATACAAAATCCCAATGTATGTTTAGCTTTTTATCGTGCTGGGCATGTAAAAAACCATAATGGCCTTCATAGTCAATGAGGCTTGTTCGAATAATTTTTGAAGACCGAAATTGAGATATTTTAAATATCTTAATTTCTTGTTTTTGTTCATTTATATTTAATGTTGCTTCAAAAATCTCTGCATTATCAACAATGACTTCAACGGGTAGCCATTGATTAATATCATGTTGAATCAGCTTAATATCTTTTGGGGGGGTCGCATCAGTTATTGTATTCGATACTGAGCTGTCTATGTCATCTTCGCTTGCACTCGTATTTGTTTTGAGTTGCAGCTCGGTTGTTTTAAAATCTGTAATATGCAGCTTTTTATTGAGTATTTTCAGCGGTTGCCATGAAAGGCTTAATTTATTTGTTTTAATTTGGTATTGATTGATATCAAGTGATAAATGGGTCAACTGAAAGTTACCTGCCAGATATCCTGAAAATTCCTCAAATTCTATAGTGTAGGGCGTGAAGTCGTTAATTAAGTTTAAGGTCGCAATACTACCCGTATTGGTAAACAAGCAAAATCCTAGGCAAGCCGTGGCGCCCAAAATAGTATAGCTAATTGATTTAATTAGTTTTTTATATAAAAAAAGAGGTTCTACGTGTTTAACCATTTATGTGCTAGTCCGGTAAATCAGAAGCCATTCTAACCCGTATTGTGGTTATGTGAAACCCATATAGGCGTTAAATAATTAAAGCCCTATAAATCAACCTGCTAGAAAAAATTAGCTTGATTCATGTAGAGTAAGTACACATTTATAATCCTGCTAAAATGTTTGTAATTTAAGGAATTTTCCTTGTTTTCTCTCACCTACAAGTCATCTGCCTAACAATATTGCAATCCACATCCTTACAGAAGTTGAGAGAGTCATTCACAAACGATTCACCAAATATTATCTGATAGGATTATTTCTCTGCAATTTTTTCTAAAGTTAATAATAGTGCAGCACCTAAAACAGACGAACCCCAAGGTACTTCTTTGTGGTCTAAATTAAGCGATTTATTTTTTACTCATACTGCAACTCAGAATCATGCTGACGAAGACGAAGCTTTGATCCCAGTACAACACTCGTGCAATACAGCGATAGGAATAGGGTAGGGCAAGCTGAAGGACAAGATTCACAGGAGCTAGAGGCAAACGTATCTAGTCGTATCAAAGCAACTCGTTAAACTTCTGGCCCAAAGGTCGCATGGATGCGCCAAGAATTAGCCGCATTGGTCAAGGGTTTTGCAACAGAGAATTTTATGGGACCAAAGCGCGTGTCATAATTTAGACCAACACCCACACCCACTTGCAAGTTATCTCGGCTGCTTCTAAACGCATTACCCGTATCGACAAAGACATGGCCGCCTAAAGGGGCTTTGATGGGCTTTGAAAACTCTAAGCTGCTTATAAACAAATAGCTACCACCCACCGGTTGGCGTACATCATCTTTGTCAATTTCAGCAGGCAAACTTCTATAGGCAAAACCTCGTATACTAGTATCACCACCGGCAAAAAAGCGTTGTGAGAGTGGCACTTTGTCTTCTGTTTGGGGCGTTGTTGCACCGAGTTCAATCCGGAACAAGGATTTGATGTCATTCTCAAAAGTATGCAACCAGCGATGTTGGTAGTATATTTGGGCAAAAGAGATATCACTGCCTATATTTTCTACACTGCCTTTGACTTTAAATATTCGTGTTGTGCCATTTTTCGGATTATTGGGATCGTCCCGAATAGATTTTTTGACCTCGAGCATAGGTATTAATAGCTTGTCTTTTCTTTTTGTATTGGTACTAAAAGAAACAGATTGCTCTTTGAGGAAAGTTAAGTCCAGCGTTCTCTCCCAGCCATAAATATCGCGTTTTTCACTGATACCTAGTTCAAAGCTGTCTACAGGCTTATCGCTGTACTCATCTTCTATGTACTCAGTATGTAAGGTGATTTTATCTGAGTACGGTCGTTTGCCAGGGATAATATAATCTGCTTCAATTTTTTGAAAAATCTGTGATAATTGAACTTCTGTTTGGAATTTGTGTCCGCTTGAATTAACACGACGCCTTAAGTAGCCTGCCTTGCCTCGAGCGCCTGTGTCGGTGCCATAGCCAATCCCCAAAATATAGTGATTGGGTTTATTGTCTTCAAGTTCAACCAATACAGGAACACGGAATTGCTCATGATCAGGTAAAGACTGAATATTCACTTGTTTGAAATAGTCACTTTTTCTGAGGCGATCTTCTAGTAATACTAATTTTTTAGCAGAAAATGAGTCGTCTATATCATATGTGATATAACGATTGAGTAAGCTGTTATTTAATTGGCTGTCGCTGAAACGCGTTTGACCAAAATAATACATGGCATTTGTGTCTAATTGTAGGTAAATTTGAGCTTGCTGTGAGTCGACGTCAACTTCAACACGGTGCTCGGTAAACTCAGCCGACAAGAAACCTAGCAGCACGGCATTGCCTAAAATATTCTTTTTGCCCAGCTCATAAGTCTCATGGGAAAACACATCGCCTATTTTGAGCGGGAAGGCTTGGACTTTTTTATTGAGCTCCGCATTGTTTTTGCCTTGGCCTAAAAGTTGGATATGGATATTTTTTATGACGACAGGGCTACCCTGCTGTATGTTAAAAACAATTTGCCAATTATTATTTTCAAATTTTTTATGACTGTGAATAATAGGATTATAATATCCATAAGGTTGCAATGCTAAAGCAATTTCTTCTTCAGCTCTATCAATATAGACATCCATCAGGGAAGGGCTAATAACGGGATCACCCCGCAAGTAGTATAAACTAAGATCTGATTTGACTTCTTCTTGCAGCACTTCAGAAATCCCAGTCATTTTGACCTTAATTTGCATAGGCGCGATAGCCCAGCTAATTGGGTTGGGTAAAATGAGCAGTAATGTTAGCAAACATTTTGGTATGCTTATTTTTAGGGGCATTATTTGGGATTTTCCAAACTGAGGATCCCAGTGTCATAGTCATAGGCAAATATTTCTGCATACCGTCCCCAATCAATCATTACGGTCAGCACTCTTTCTGCTTCGCCTTCAGTGAGATAGGCCTCCAGCTCACTTAAAAAGATATCTTCTAACTCTCTGTTATTAGGGCTTCGTTGTAATCGGTTGAGAATGTGTTTAGCTAAGGGAACATGTGCTTCTAGTTGCTTGGCAAATAATTTTTTACGCTCTAACATATCCGCTTGTGCGAACACAATGCCGGCGGATGTTAGGCTAATATCACCCTTGGAGACAGTCGCTAAGTTAAGAATTTCAAGCGCTTCCGTTAATTGAAATAAATGATCTGCTTCTAAATGTAGGTCGTCGGCTAAAGGGGGCAAATCCACAATTTCTTCTTTTAATTGATCGAGCGTATCGACCAAGCCTGTTAGCTCTGAGATACTGGCGTCTGGCAAGCGATGGCCTAAATCCATAGCATTATAATCTGTTCCTGCATCTTCTGGGCGGACTTTATCTCGCTCACTAGTTGTCATGAGAGTGTATATGTCATCAACTAGTTTGCTGGTGTGCAAATCTTTTGGATTTCTTGGAATGGGGGAGGTGGGTTTCAGTTCAGCACGAATATGGCCGGGGTCACTGGCAAAAATAATAATACGATCGGCAATTTGTGCTGCTTCTTCAATATTGTGGGTGACAAACAAAATGCCTTTGGTTCGGGTTTTTTTAGATGTCCATAAATCTAATAAGTCGCTTCTGAGGTTTTCTGCGGTCAGCACATCTAAAGCTGAAAAAGGTTCGTCCATTAATAATAATTCTGGTTCCACGACTAATGCTCGGGCAAAGCCGACTCTTTGTTTCATCCCTCCAGATAATTCTTTAGGATAGGCAGATTCAAATCCATCCAGCCCGATATTATCAATTGCTTTTAGGGCGCGTGTGCGCCTTTCTGCTCTACCGACACCTAAAGCTTCTAAACCTAATTCAACATTTTGTAAGACGGTTAACCAAGGCATCAGGGCGAAGCTTTGGAATACCATGGCTATGCCTTGCACTGGCTCTGTTACAGGCTGCTGGTTATAGATAACTTGGCCACTTGTGGGGTTAATTAGCCCGGCAATAATTCTTAATAGCGTAGACTTACCTGAACCTGATTTGCCCAGTAATGCAATAATTTCATTTTCACGCATTTCGAAGTTGACATCATCTAAAACGACTAACTCTTGGTTTTCAGATGATCTGAATGTCTTACGGACATTTTTCACTTCAAAAATAATATCTTTTTTATTTGTCATATTTAACCTACGTTATAACGTTCTTCGGATAGCGTATAGAGCTTATGCCAGATTAATCTGTTTAAAACAATGACATAAATGCACATCACGGATATACCTAAAGCAATTCGAGGGAAATCACCCGTGGTGGTGAATTCTGCAATATAGCCACCAATACCAGCGGCGTGTAGAGTTGTTTGTTTCCATTCAACCACATCTGCGACAATACTGGCGTTCCAGCAGCCCCCAGCTGCAGTCATTGCCCCTGTAACATAATAAGGAAATATGGCGGGTAGTATAATTTTTCGCCACCATAGCCAGCCTTTGACCCCATAATTTTTTGCTGCAAACCGATACTCCGCCGGAATAGAGGTGGCACCTGCGATGACATTAAATAAAATATACCACTGTGTGCCCAAGATCATCAGAGGGGCAGTCCATATATCAACGTTGAGATTATAAGTCACAATTAACATGAACAAGACTGGGTAAACCAAATTTGCAGGAAATGCGGCAAGGAACTGTGCCATGGGTTGCACCGCTTTGGTTAACTTGGGGTTTAAACCAATCCAGACGCCTATAGGGACCCAGAATAAAGAACATAATATAATTAATATGGTGACTTTGATGGTTGTGATAAAGCCCAGTCTAAAGACATCAATGACTTCATGAAGGCTCAACTCAGTATATATAAAGCGAATGAGCAAGAATGTAGAGCCCAATATACCTAATAATAATATTGTGTTCCAAAAGGTGATCGCCGTCCAAGATAGGGCTTGTTTCACCTTGGGGGAGATACTAGGTTTGTGGACCTTTGTTCGAGGTTTGCGAATTGTGAGCAAATCTCGTAGGCGCTGCATTAAGAGCGTAAGCCACTGTGTGACATGTGAGCGCTGAATCAGAGTGAGGAACCAGGTTCCAGTTGATTCAAGTTCAAGATTAGGCTCAAGCTTAAATTTTTCTGACCAAGAGACCAAAGGCCGAAAAATAAGCTGATCGTAAATTAATATCACTAAGAACATCGTCAAAAGCACATAACCTATGGCGGCATAATCTGATTCTTGTGAAGCTTTCATGATGTAAGAGCCAATGCCTGGAAGCATGATATTTTGGTTATTAACAGAGATGGCCTCAGAAGCAACCACAAAAAACCAGCCAGCGGATAATGACATCATCATATTCCATATTAAGCTCGGTGTTGCAAAAGGGACTTCCAGCCGCCAAAATCTTTGCCACGCACTTAAATGAAACATTTTTGAGGCTTCGTTCAATTCTTTAGGGATGGTTTTGAGTGATTGATAAAAGCTCAATGCCATATTCCAAACTTGTGAGGTAAAAATCACGAATATGGCCGCACACTCTGGGCCTAGCCGACTACCTGGGAAAAAATAAATAAACGCCAAGATACTGATAGACAAGAAACCTAAAATGGGCACGGATTGCATAATATCAATGAAGGGTAAAATGAATTTTTCTGCGCGTTTATTCTTTGCTGCGAGTGTCGCAACGGTAAATGTAAATAGCAGGGAAAAAAATAAAGCAATGGCCATTCGGATGACGGTACTGATGGCATATTGGGGTAGCATACGCGGATCAAGGGAAATATAAATAGATTCACCTAGTTGATAAGGCGCAGTCATACGTTGCCCGCCCCAAGTCAGGGCCGCAAATAAGCCAAAAACAAGCAATAGAATAATAATATCCCATTGATTAAAGAAAAAACTGGTTTTTCGCTGTGGCTGGGCATAATATTGTTTTTTTGCCATGACCTATTCCATCTTTATTTATTTCAGTATTTATTTTGAAATTATGTTAACTAAATAGCATTGTTAAATCAACTGATTCGCTAAATTGGGTATTTTTCACGTCTCTGATTCGTTATCCTGAATTCTAACGAGGAGCGAATTCCATGTCGATTGAAATTTAAAGTTATAGCTGATTATATAGTTGTCAGTAGTTTCTCTGATAGAATTTCACCAAAAGAAACCCTTTTGACTTAGTTAACTTAAAAACATTTTTAATTGAAGGTATAATTGAGTGAATTTAAAACACTTATCTTTATTGGCCCCAATCACTAGTATTATGTTATTAGTGTTAGGAAGTGGTTTTTATACCACATTTACTTCTATACAGCTGCAAAAATATGACATTGCCAACTGGTTAGTTGGCTGCGTGTCTTCGGCGTATTTTTCGGGCCTGGTTATAAGTGCATTTCGATCTCAGCATTTTATTTTTAGGGTTGGGCATATTCGTGCGTTTGCAGCTTTTGCTGCGCTGATTGCTGTGACAACGCTGATTCAAGGGTTAATATTTTCGCCTACGCTTTGGATTGTAATCCGTTTTATCAGTGGTTATTGCCTGGCAGGCTTGTGTATTGTGATTGAAAGTTGGTTGTTAGCTGGCAGTCAATCAGATAATCGTGGCACAATTTTGGCTATTTATATGGTCGCTTATTATTTGGCTCAAGCATTTGGGCAGCTATTAATGAAGATTCCATATGCCTATGATCTCATGGCTTACTGTATTATTGCGATTTGTTCCGCATTGTCTGTTTTGCCCGTAGCCATGACGCATTTTAGAGCGCCTAGCCCAGAAGATCCTAGTATTTTGTCTTTTAAATATTTGTTTAAAAAAGCGCCATTAGGGGTAATGGGTAGTGTTTTAGCTGGTATGATGTTAGGTCCGCTTTACACACTGATACCTGTTTATTTGCAGCAAAATGCAAAGCCAGAAAATGAAGTTGCCTGGGTAATGATGGCAATGATCTTAGGTGGCACCTTATTGCAATATCCAATTGGTCGTATGTCTGACACGGTTGATCGACGGAAGGTCATGTTAGGGATGAGCGTGGTTTGTATTATTGCCTTCACTTTATTTATTCCTGATATTTACTCTACACCCTGGCTAATGATTTTGGGTATTTTCATGGGGGCGGGGGCGTTTATCATTTATCCTCTATCCACTAGTTATACGATTGACCAAGTTGCGCCTAATGAAATGGTCTCGGCCATTTCAACGCTATTATTATCTTATGGTGTGGGATCCACTTTGGGGCCTTTGTTACCATCCATCTTGATGGATTGGCTTGGGCCCAACGGACTTTGTTATTATTTATTAGGTATATCTGTCATTTTAAGTATTTGGATATTTTATTGCATAATGGTTGGACCTAAATACAAAGAAGAGGATAGCACGCACTTTGTTTCGTTCCCTAGAACAACGCCAAACGCTTTACCCAGTGAAGAGCAAATTGAAACCGAGAATGATCTTGGCGAAGCCGCAGAAGTGAAATCAACGACATAAGTTTCATTCTAATTTGTGCCGTTACATGCAACCATGCCAGACTTTTCTGGTATGGCTGGGGTGGAATAGTTTAAAGAAGCAATATAAAACATGCCGGTTAATAAGCCTCTAATCAAAAAACTCGTTTACCAATCTCCTACCATATTCGCAAACATGTTTAGGGATGAGGAAGGTGTGGTGTTATTACATAGCGCTAAACCTCATCATCAAAATGGTCGGTATAGTTACTTGGGGGTGAGACCATTTTATACCATTATCTCCAAAAACAGCTGGATCAAAACTTCTGAAAATCAATACAAAGGCAATGTATTAGAACTATTGCAGCAGCACTGTCATAGTATGGATTTAGAATGTCACGCAGGTTTGCCACCATTTCAAGGTGGGGGAATGGGGGCATTCAGTTATGACTTAGGCCAAAGTCTAGAGATGTTACCACCACCGCAGAGTGATGAATTTGTTGTGCCAGATGTTATGTTTGGTTTTTATGATTTGGTTATTTCCTGGGATCATAAAGCGCAAAACTGTTACTTGTTATCAAGTGGCTTGCCCAAGTCTACAGAACATAGAGCAGAATATGCACAAGAACGTATGGATGAGGTTTTACACTTTATTCAGGAATCTTCTACACAACCTGCTATACCCCAGTCTATCAAGGCGCATTCAGAATTACAGCTTAACTTTAAACCTGAAGATTATATGGCAGCCATACAAAAAGCCATAGATTATATTTACGCAGGTGATCTATTTGAAGTGAATATCTCTCAGCGTTTTCACATTCAATCGAGTTGTCATGCTTTTGATCTATATTTAAAATTACAACAAGAAAACCCCGCACCATTTGCGGGATATTTAAATTTTAATGGTTTTCAAATTATCTCATCTTCACCCGAGCGGTTTTTGAAATTACAACAAGGCCAGGTTGAAGCGTGTCCCATTAAAGGGACACGTCCTAGAGGCAAAACTGAAGCTGAAGATAAACAATTGGCTGAAGAACTCATTAATAGCATTAAAGATCGCGCTGAAAATATTATGATAGTGGATTTGATGCGTAATGACCTATCCAAAGTTTGCCTGCCTCATAGCATTAAAGTACCTGAAATTTGTGGTTTACATAGCTTTGCTACAGTACACCATTTGATTTCTACGGTTCAAGGCACATTAGCACCAGAATATGATGCGATTGATGTCATCAAAGCCACGTTTCCTGGTGGGTCTATTACGGGGGCGCCTAAAATTAGAGCCATGGAAATCATTGCTGAAATAGAACCAACGGCCAGAGGCGCCTATTGCGGCTCTATGGGGTATATTGGTTTTGATGGCGGCATGGATCTATCTATCTTAATCCGTACTTTTGTTAAAAAAGGCGAAGATATCACTTTTCAGGCGGGTGGCGCCATTGTTTCGGATTCTGATCCAGAAGCAGAATATCAAGAGACTTTAGATAAAGCCGCTGCCTTAAAGCGAGTTTTATGTGCTCAGATATAAAACACTAATGTATTGGTATATTCGTGTGTACTAACATAATGGTGAATTGAGCCAATGTTGTCAGATGGTATTTTGTTACCGACCAATTTTTATGCTGGACTTACTCTCTTGTTCTGGCTCTGATTTTTTCATTTCCTCAAATACTTCTTTTAAGGCTTGCTGAAATGTGACCGAATTATTTTTATTGATGGGTTCCATGGGGGACTTCTCCATCTCGTTAATTAATCTTGCCATAGCCGCTTCAGTATGAGGTGTATCTAAGTTCTGTTCAATATAAGCAATAATTTTCTCTGAGGGATTGTGCGTACTGGCATCTTCTGGGTGCTGATAGTCATTTAGTAGTGTTTGTAACAGATCTAGATTATTCATTACATTCTGACTCAGTTCACTTTGGCCAGCGCTTAAGGTAGTAGGCTGAGATTGCAGTTTGTGGTTTTTAAAACCGAATAATACAGAGCTAGAACTCGGAGTTGTTAATCCAAGATGAGAAGGCTTTGCTGAAGAAGTTCGCGGCTTTCTCATTTCGATAAAAATATCTTCCAGGGCCTCTGAAAAGGTTTGATTATTGCTTGGGTCAGTTACAACAAGATCTGTTTTTTTCATTTCATCTTTAAGTCTCGTGATAGTCGCTTCAATATTGGGGGTTTCTTTTAGCGCTTGTGTAATATAGTGAATGATCTTCTTCGTGGCCTCTGGGTTTGTTTTGTCAATGTATTGTTTCTCTAATCCATCCAGTTTTTGGAGGTTTGCTATCATATTTTGTTGGGTAGATTTATGTTGCGGCTTAGGATCCTGGATTGAAGTAGTTGCCACTGTTTGTTCTGGCTGAGCTGTCGGTACAGTTTGTTCTAGCTGAACTGCCGCTTTATAGTTTACAATAATATCATGAAGTTGTTTCTTGACTATGGCGGCTTCTGGCCTTTTTTCAACATCCAGATTTTTCATGTCATTTATAAGCTCAATCATTTGATTGATAGCATCAATATGTGGATTCTTTGGCTCATTATCTAAGCGAAAGTTTTGTAGATACATATTTTGCATTTTATCTACTAGCTCTCTAGGAACATTAGGTGATGGAATATCCTCTTTATATGCATCTGCATGGTATTTTCTTAAGTCTCGAATCATTAACAAACCAAAAGTTCTTGCGAGTCCATAGATATCTTGTTTGCTGGATATTTTTTCTGTATAGTCGTCATGGAATAGTTCGGGTGCCATATTAGTCGGGCTACCTTCACACATGTCAAAAGGTGTCGATAATTTTGGGTCGTTCATCAGTCGTGAAATTCCGAAATCAATAAGCTTCATTTCACCTGTGTCAGCATTATACAAAAAATTCTCAGCCTTAATATCTCTATGTAGAACGCCTTTGTTATGCACTTTTTCTACTTCTGCAGTCATTTTTTCAAACATGTCTAAATAATTAAGGACATCAAATTGAGAGATGTCTCCTTGGTGAGTAACTTGTTTAGCATCGGGCTGGTTCGCGGCGACCTCAGCTAGAGTTTGATCTTTAGAGTCTAGAATAATATCAGGAGGGGGGACATAATTAGCAAAGAAATTAAGTGGCGTTTTTTCATTCTCTTGCCCAGCTGATGTAGGGTTAAATGTTCCTGTTTCTTTGGGGTTAAATGTTCCTGTTTCTTTGGGGTTAAATGTTCCTGTCTCTTTGGGGTTAAATGTTCCTGTTTCTTTGGGGTTAAATGTTCCTGTTTCTTTGGCATTGAATGTTCCTGTTTCTTTGGGGTTAAATGTTCCTGTTTCTTTGGTATTGAATGTTCCTGTTTCTTTGGCATTGAATGTTCCCGCTTCGAGAGCAATGGATGAATCTAAAAGTGCATCTTCATCACTCGTCGAAATGCTTGTTGGGTTATGCTCTTCAGGAAACGTTTGTGTTTTATCACTAGCAAATGCATATTCAGGTGGGGCAACCATTACCTCATGTTTTATGGTCAAGCCCCCAAAATGTAAACCAAAGCGTTCATTGATATTCATTTCTGCTTTAATACTTGCTAAAGAATTACTCTCAGTGACGTCTTGAATTTTTACGGCATAAAATTCTTTTTCATGAACTGGATTATCGGCCCCAGGTGTTTCAATGGCTTGAATGATTTTGACTGTACCAAATGAACCTTGTCCCAATACGGCTTGATTCATAACATAGACATTGCCATGATTATCTTTAAAAGCTGCGCACGACAGTTGTTCGCCAGCTAAAGGATGGTCGTCAGGGAAGGCAGTTCCTTGTGCGATTTCTTGTAGATTTGGATCGTTTGAAAATAATTTAGATATGTAGTCTCGTTCTACTTGATTCACTAGGTATCCGTCATTATGGATAAAATTATTTGCATCGACAGTCGGAGGTATACCTAAATCTTTATGACGTTCAGATTGTTTTGAATTTGTTTCTTGGTAAAAATAATACCCTTTCATTTGGTGGGCTAGTTCTTCACCTAATATGGGCATAACTGAGTAAAATTGCTCCTTTTCCTCATATTCAGCTTCTTTTATTTTAATAACTTCGTCGTTATTATCTGTGGTGAGAGGATGGGAGGTAGCTTTTTGTTGTGATGTGCCTATTTCAGCTAAAAAAGTTTTCTGTATAGATTCTACTCTACCAATAGATTCTAGGCACATGGCCTGATAACGTTGCCTTACTCGCTCCTGAGTTTCTTTATTTTTTATCTTATTAATTCGTTTATTAACAAGTTTTTCAGTTTTTTTATCGAAAGCAACTGGGCCAGCAGTTGCCTTGAGTGCTGTTTGAAATTGATTCAAAGCATCTGTTGGATTATGGCTGTTCACATAGGTTGTGTGTGCTTCAAGTTCACTTTTGATTTTTGCCTCTATAGAAAGACCTTTGCTAATGTCCTTATCTTGTATATCAACATTGTCTTCTATTAATGAGCTTTGTTTTGAACTTGAGAATCTTTTACGAATTGAGGATGCAGCTTTCCCAATGCCGGATATTAATTTTTTCCCTGTAAACTGAATGCCTGCAGGTATTGCCATAACAGCAATGGCAGGGGCTGCTAAAATAGTGGCGCCAATTTTGAATCCTGTTGAAGGACGTGAATGTGCATACTTTACAAAGCTCGTAAGCTCATTAAAACTTTTTAAAGGGTTTGCTAGTTTTTTTCCACCGGCGATTAAGCCGGCTGCGAGACTGATAGGGACTGCAGCAAACCCTGCTCCAATTTTTTTAGCAGGGGAAGCTTTATCATCAAACAATAGAGTTTTGATGCACCATCCACCAGCAACGGTAATGGGGTTAAATCTAGATATCTTTTTTAAAACATTATCGTTAGGGCTATTGATAGCCTCATTATAATGCTTAGCATTATTATAAACGATTTGTGGGTTTCCAATTGCGCCAAGTGCTTTGTTTTTAAATTTTGACTTTAGGTGAGGCCCTGTTGTCCCAGCCTCTAAAACACGACCAACTGTTATAGAACAATTATTAGTCGCCATAGAAAAATCGTTATCGTCTGTTATTATTTTTTGCATTTCTTGCAGCATTGCTTCGACATTCATACCCTGCTCTAATCCTTGAGTAAAACCGCCTTCCTGATTTATTCTCATATGAATGTAATTATCCGGTGGTTTTCCAACTGTTGTAAAATGCTCAAAATCACTTTGCTCAAAAGTAGTTAGGCCTGGGTCTAACTCAAGAGACTTTTCTTTTGCGAGTTTAATTTGTGCTTGCGCAAATGCTCGTAAAGCGATTGCTTCTTCTTCTGAAATTTGATTATACTTACCCTTTTTTGGCTTGATGTGATTGTCTTTCCAACCAGTCTCAATAATGGCTTCTGCTTTTGCGGCTTTTCTCAATTTTTCATTAATTAAATGACCAAAAGCCATATTCAGATCTGCATTAAATGTATAAGTAATGTCAGCCACATTGTTATCAGCGCTGAACTTTTCATTTGTAGAGTCTAACATCTCATCTAAGTGATTTATGACATCTTGCCAATCTCGAATGTCTCCATTTTGTATTGCATTATATTTGTATTCATCTGTTTCCTTGAGCTTGTCTTGTTTGGCTTCTAGATTTTGTATGTCCCTTTCTGTGATTGTTTTTTTTATGTGCAATGTATCGGATAAGGGGTGGGATTCGAGTTGTTCTTTAATCTGGTCAAGTTCCCGAGCTTTGAGGTCGAGTTCAACTTTTATTTTTTTAATTTCTCCTAAAACCCCTTCAGTTATTTCTACTTCTGAGTCCTTTAAATAATCAGTAACCTCGTTAAATGCTTGTGATTTTTCATGTTGTTTATTTTTAACCATACTTAAGAGGCTATCACGAAGCGTTTCACTTAATATTTGTTTATTTTCATATGGTAGATCTTCCCGCCATTTTGGGACTAAGCTGTCCAGGATTAACATTTCCGTTGGGCTAATAGGCGTGGTAAATTCATTGCGATTTTGTAATTTATTAGCAATCACGTCCAAACTTTTTTTCTCTTTGTCGAGCAGAGCATATTCATTTCTAAGATTTAAATTTCGTTTTTGTGCGATACTCAAGTTGCGTTCATGAGTCATTCTTGAGGCGCCATATGTCATTAATTGCGAGCCCAGCGCTCCTCGATGATACCGTTGTTCGGGTTGAATAAAGTCTCTATATTTCGGATCCCACTCGCAATGAACGCCACCTTGTTCACTAAGGCCATCACCATTAATCGAGCTTGATAAAGTGAAACCGCCAAGACCAGGAAACCAGCTAAAGTTCACCACATAGACTTCTTCTTCAAATACGGTTTCATCGGTTTGAACGTAGTTTCCAGATGCATCTAAAATTGCTTTTTTAGTTTCAACTTTATGCTTTTCGAACGGTATAGGGGGGTCTAAACAATATTGTCTTATCCACTCTTTAGTTTCATTATTGGCAGGGAAGGTGACAGATAATGAGGCGTGCCCTGGATTGCCGCCAAATAGCTTTGTGTCTATATGGTGCATTACGCCATTTCCAGCACCATCTTGTGTGCCCCATGTGGCAAGCCTAACCCCGCATACAGTTTGTTTTGGCATAAATGTGTCTCAAAGCGTGTATTTCATTGTAAATAGGAATATCTATTTACTATTAGACTTAGACAAAAATTATGCGATTAAGTTCCATTGTATTTACATGACGAATTGGCTCAGATTAAAGGTAACCCAAGGAGGAAAATAAACGGT
>TARA_R110002110_G_scaffold119309_2_pt1 | contig 76713 bp, 59 predicted proteins | sample TARA_R110002110 | Tara Oceans TARA_R110002110 (sample SAMEA4397330) | marine metagenome | biome: Polar Biome; feature: [SRF] surface water layer (ENVO:00010504); material: water (ENVO:00002006), including particulate matter (ENVO:01000060) such as... | depth 5 m | reverse complement strand
GCAAGTGATTCCTTTAGCTATACCCTCAATGGCGGCAGTCAAGCCACTGTGAGTATTACTATTAACGGAGTTGTTGATGTTAACGATGCAGTCGACGATTTCTTCTTTGATGTAGAGAGTAATGTTCCTGACCCTGAACTTGACCCATTTATTGAAGATAACCTGTTAACCCCTACCTCAACTGTTTTAGCGAATGATTTAGGCGGTGGTAGCGGCGTAGTTACAGCCGTAAATGGAAGCGCAGCGAATGTTGGGCAAACTGTTCTATTGTCAACTGGCGCTACAATTATTATGCAATCAGATGGCACATTTACTTTTGATAGAAATGGTTCAGAAATCGCACCAACTTTTACCTATACACTTAATGGCGTAAGTGTCGGTACAGTTACAGTAGGCCTTATTACCATAATAGACAATGAAGCCCCTATATTTCCTGTTCTGATCGACTTAGATGGGGATGGTTTGGAGCTGACACATGCGAGTTCAGGTGTGGCTATGGATGTCGACAATGATGATATTAATGAGAATATGGCTTGGGTTGAGGCAGATGATGGGCTGCTTGCAGTTGATTTAAACAGTAACGGTCACATTGATAGTATGGATGAGTTTGTGTTTACCAATCATGATGATTCTGCTCAAACTGATATGGAAGCCCTCCGCAATGTTTTTGATACAAATCAAGATGGTCTACTTTCCAATGAGGATGATAACTGGAGCGATTTTGGTATATGGCAAGATTCAAATCAAGATGGTATTAATCAAGAAGGTGAGTTTTTCAGCCTGAATACACTTGGCTTTGTTGTGCTAGATTTGAACACAGATAATCAAGCTGAAACAATAAATGGTAACTATATTTTTGGGAAATCCCTGCTAACTCATGAAGATGGTCATACTTTAGATGCATATGATGTTGGGTTAGATGTCAACGAGGTCCAAGCATTAACTGAACCGTTGAGTCTTGATGATGTATTAGCATCTGACCCTCTATTTATTGAAGAAAGTATGGGGCAAAATGACAATGCTGTTTCAGAAGGTTCTGCAAGTTCAGAACCTGTTATCATGGAGGTATCTAACGTCCTATCTGCACTAGAGCTGGATAATAGTCAAGCAGATGGCAGCATTATGTAGGGGGCACTATTTTTTAGCAAGCATTTATGAGGTTGCGCAATAATAATCGATTCTGCCGTATATACGAATGATTCAGTTGGAAAATTACAATATATATTCCAATAATCATGCAGCCTTGGTATATCGTCATCCTCTATGAATTTGCGATAATTGCTATACCAAGGCTGCATTGATAAGTGTTAGGTTTATGTTCTATCGGGCTCTTTGCCGTTGCTTGAATGCTTTCCATTTTTCCATATCAATATTGGTTTTATAATGTTGCTTCTGCTTTTTAGGTCGTGATTTGCTTTTTGACTTGGGAGCAAAATTAAAGTCGGCCTGCACGGTCTGACCATTATTTTTTAGTTTTAATGCTTTAAACAAGGCACCGTATTTGTTGTTTGCACTCCAAACATACCAGCCATCAGAGTCATTATCTTCAACGGCTCTTATTTGTTCTAAAATATAAGCAATCTTTGTATCTGTAGACATTTTGTATCTAAAATTTGTTGCTTCTATATAGGGTTTTATTTTAAATGGGGGCTTATTGTTGAATTGCAAGCGCATAGCTTTAAGGGATTTATTAATCGTTTCATATGGGCGATTAGAGTGGTAACTATATGGCTTATAGTGACTTGGGTAAACCATTGGACATACCGCATCTACAGATGGGGCGAACAACCGAACATCCTGCCCTATACGTGTGGACGGCTTGAAGCTGGCTTCTCCAAAAACGTCTATTTGTAGGGGGACATTATTCTGACTCTTGAACCATTTAATCACATTGTGAATATCTACTGAATTTTGACTGGAGGGGCGCTGCTTTGTAGAGTATCTTATGTAGTCTAATTGGATTTCATCAGCACCATATTTAATAGCAGCGTCAACTAGATGATATTTTTTCTTCCAGTAATTTAAAGAGCGAACTTGGTTAATATTTCCGCCTTTGGCAAATACAACTATACGTGCGACATAGCGTATACCATTCGACTTTATCAGCTTAATATTTTTACTATAGCTTCTTGTGTCTTTTTTTAAATCAACAACAAAAGTATTAATGCCCACTTCTTTAGATTGGTTAATCAGCTGCGTGAGATATTGTGTATTTGCCAGCGTTGACTGGGTAATATAGATACCCTTATCAAACGCTTGTGCAGATGTTGCGTAAATTAGCGAAAACTTCAGAACCAAGCAAAACAGCAGTGAATAAAATTTCATTTCAGATACCCGAATAATATTACATGTCAATTTTTCGACACATACTAAAATTAGCTTAACTATATTTATAAGCAGTATTCAGTTTGAAACCGAAATGGTATAAAGGTAAGACTGCTTTAAGGAGAATTTTATGGGTAGGGAAAGGAAAAAAAATCACAATGTAGAACCAGTTGATATTATTATCGACACGCGAAGTTCACCCCAATCGCAAAAAGACAAAATTCACAATGTTGTCAAAGACTCCAATAAAACTGCGCATCGTATTTTGGATATAGCTCAAGACACACGCGACATTGCAGATAGCACAAATGATAAAGTTCATGAGCAGGGTGAACAAATAGACGATATTGCTGGAACAGTAGCTGATACTAATTTTGCTGCACATAAAGCCAAATCACATGCAAAAAATATTAATAGTGTCTGGCATGCAATAGGGCATGCCATCAAGAAGTTTTTCACCCCTAAATGTTTGCAATCCCAAAAGACAGAAATAGATGATACCGTCAAAGATGTCTTTCAATCTACACGAGATAAAGAGCGCGCTGACAAGAAAAAAGGGCATCACAAAGATGAATCTGGCGATTCTAAACCTGCGATCACTATTTTATTCGATAGTCAAACTCAAGTGGTAGATGCAGATACCTTTGAGACATTAACCACGGTGGAAGATGTATTAGGTCAAATGAATAGTTTGGCTAGACAAACAAATAGAGAAGTACGTCGTCAAAATGGTGTTTTAGATCAAGTGAAAGATATTGCTATAGACACGAATGAAACTTTAGATGACACCAATGCTGTCGCAAAAAAATATCTTAAAGCTTAACGAAAATACAGAGGTTATTATGAGGGCGATACCCTTTGTTAAAGCGGTAACAAACAAACGATCAGTTTCATCTTAATAGAGAACCTTATAAGCTGATTTTTTATCAATATAATTCTTTGGGTGATATTATGGCTAATTATTTAGGTCAGAATAATATTCAAGCTGGAATATCCTTAGGTGTTGCCAGTCTTCTTGCCGGTTATTGTTATTCTTTTGGTTGGTCTGCCCTGTCTGGATTAGGGTTGGTTGTGACCTCAGGAGCCGGTGTCTATGTACTTTTTAAATTGGCAGAACTTTGTGTCTCGCTTAAAACTTTAGTAGACAGTTGTAACGATACGGTGAATCAAGTCAACATGCATTTACTATCCGAAGTCGAACAAACCGTTAAAAAAGCAAATGACTTGGCTGACAAATTAGATGGTGCTTTGGGGACGGTTTCCACTGATATGCTGCCTGAAGCGCATAAAACTTTACTGAATGTCCAAGCCATGACGGAAGAAGCCAATAAAGCTGTAGAGCGTGCCAGCGGCAAAGTGGATGAGATGCTGTCTGGCCAAATGGTTTTACAGCTAGGAACTGCTTCCTCTCAAGCACATATTCATGCGCTTAAGCACTAAAAATTAAGACACCGATGTCACAATACGATATTAATGATATCAATTTAGCTCGGGACAGTGGCTTATTCCTACCTTAATATAAGTAATCGATTCAAGATCATCTGCATATACACTAAAATCCCACCTTAATATTTTTAAAGTTTACTAAATTACTGTTGACTGTTGTTGGATAACAGGTATAATGCAGGCAACTAAATAATTGATATTAATGAACCTTCAGAGGTGTTGTATGAAGCTTTTAACATGTACTGATATATTGCTAGTCAGCGGCGGCTATGGTTCGTCAACCACAGGGACAGAAGCACTTAAAGTCAAAGAAGATGGATTTAAAGTCCCAGGCTTGAGCCAGAAGCAGTGGACGCAAATAGCCGGGATGATAACATCTGCTATTGTTTCCCATAATATGGCAGCGGGGCCACAAAAATCAGCAATAGCAATTACTGGATTTGCGGCCGTTAATTGGCTTTGTAACGTTGGTTTCTCTCTGCTTGATTGAGATATTCAGGATTATTGCCAAAGGTTATTATGGGATAAGTCGAGGGTGAATGATGGACGCGCAATGGCTTGTAGCTGGCGACCTTTACCTTCGGGACCAATTTTATTTTTAGCGAGTATTAAATGTTTAATGTTAGAGTTGGTTGCATGTTTTAAAAGCTCTAGTGCACCTGGCGCGCAAATAAAATTTCTCGTTAAATTGACCTTCGTGACCCCAGTTTTTTTGATGGCATTTAAAAATTGCTGCGCACCATTGGACCCTAGGTAGTTGAAAGCTAGACTGATAGACTCTATTGGTGTTTGTTGGATAGCTTCTCCAATAGACTCAGCCATAGCACTGTTGATTCCTTTAAATGAGAAATCGACATGCTTATATTTATATTTCAGAACAACCTCTCTAAATTTAGTGAAATCACCTTCTTTGATTTGCTGAATAATATATTTCGATGGGAAATACACGGTTTGCATTAATTCTCCCCTATGTGTGAACTAAAGTTCTAACTATATTTTGTATTTAGGCATTTTGTCATGTATGATTCATAACTTCCAGAAGAATCAGATGGCCGCTCAATATTTCCTGCTAAGCTTTTGTTTAAGAAAGCAAAGGAGGGGTTTGATGCATATACGCCAATTATTGATGTGCATATAGGGATGATAAGGATAGCAGCAGCACCGCTATCAATTTTGTAGGACATAAAGCTCATCGGGCTGGTGAAAAGGGCAGCGAGAAAATAATTTTATCACTATTATTTCGGACTTGCCTATTGAAATTTCTGGGGCTGCCGATACTTAGTGATAAGACACATTTTTAGAGTAAATTACTGTCCTATGGAACACTCAGAACCTAAAACTAAATTACAACATATTAGACATTTTCTTTGGCCTATCTATGGTATAGAGCATAAGAAATTTCTGCCTATGACCATTATGATTTCATTAATCTTGTTTGATTACACGATTATGAGAAATACAAAAGACGTATTGGTCACCTCTGCTACAGGCGGGTCGGAAATTATTACTTTCCTAAAAGTCTGGATCGTTTTGCCACTCGCTGTCGTTTCTTTCTTCATTTATTCGAAGTTGAGTAGCATATATTCGAGACAAACCGTTTTTTACTCTACTGTCTTATTTTTCTTAGGGTTTTTCGCCTTGTTTGCCCTAGTTTTGTATCCCAATCAAGCATTAATTCATCCTACGAGTAGTGCTGAATGGCTAAGCCAGCAATTACCTGATGGCTTCAACAATATTATCAATATTTATAAATATTGGTCATTTTCGCTTTTTTATGCATTATCAGAACTTTGGGGTTCTATGATTGCGACGTTACTGTTTTGGCAATTTGCCAATAGTATCGTAAAAGTTGCAGAAGCTAAGCGTTTTTACGCCCACTTTTACTTGTTAGCTAACTTGGCGACAGCGTTCTCTGGTATTGTCTCAAAATACTGTGCTGGTATGGGTAAAGACATAACTGATCGCACATTAGCCTACGGCGTGACTTTGAATTATATGATGGGAATTGTTGTGGCATGTGGTCTTGTGCTTTTAGCGTTGTACTACTACATGGATAAAAAGGTACTAACCGACGAGCGATTAGTCGATTCAGGTGACATTAAAAAGACTAAGAAAAAGCTCAAAATGAGCATGAAAGAGAGCATCAAGTTCATCGCAACGTCGCCTTACCTGTTATGGGTGGCTGTATTAGTGGTGTCTTATGGTATTTCAATTAACTTGGTTGAAGTGGCTTGGAAAAACCAAGTACATGCTAACTTTAGTGATCCATCCGCACAACAAGCATTTTGGGGTACTTTCGTCAGTTATGCAGGCATATCGACTTTTGTTACCATCTTAGTGGGTAGTTCTTTGATTCGAGCATTGGGATGGAAAGTAGGTGCATTAGCGACGCCTGTTATTATAGGTATCACGGGCTCACTATTTTTCTATACTATTATATTCCCGGATTCTGTTAATCCGCTCGTATCTACATTAGGCATGACAGCCTTAGGATTTGCCGTTATCTTGGGTGCGGTTCAAAATATCTTAAGTAAGAGTACGAAGTACGCACTCTTCGATCCAACTAAAGAAATGAGTTACATTCCTTTAGATGAAGAGTCTAAAGTGAAAGGTAAAGCTGCGGTTGATGTTGTGGGTGGACGCTTAGGTAAAGCAGGCGGCGCACTACTACAACAAATGATGTTCTTGTTTATTGGCCCAGTAATGGTTATCGCGCCTTATTCTGCAACAATAATGGTTGTTATTGTTATAATTTGGATTATCGCAGTTCTAAAACTATACAAGCTATTTGTGGCAGCAGGTGGAGAACACGCACCTGATACCAAAAAGTAGCCTTAAACCCAAACGCTAAATATAATAGGCAGTTGCATACTGCCTATTTTTTTTGCTGGGTATTTTCCCTTGGGTTTTCTTTTTAGTCTACTTGCTAATGTGTTAATATTCAGCATTGATACTTTTTGATGTTACATATTCAAGACTTCCTATGTTAAACAACGCTTCTACCTCTGCCTCAAGTACAAAAAAATCTAAAACTCAAACCCAACCCAATCAAACTGGGATGAAGGTTATTCATGCAGGCACAGCTTTGAGAGGCCTATCTCAAGAACAGGCTATTCAGCGTTTATTAGGTTTTTTAAATCCAGAAACTCAAGATAAAGCTTTAATTGAGGCGAGCCGGGTAGAGTTAGCCATATCTGAGTTTCATACTATATTAGATGATAAAAATATTTCGAATAAATTAGATTATTTGGATGAGCATTTTGATTTAAGACATCAAGATGCGCTTCGCCATGATCCCATATTTCTATCTCAGCTCTCACAGAACCTTTCGGCATATTACAATCGTTTTATTCATCCCTCGAGTACGACACAAACTCGTAGCCAAAAAGACTTATATCAAAACATTATTGTTCGTGAGAAAAAAATAATAGGGACTCTATTCTTAAAGCAATATATTGATAAAAACAACCTAAAATATGGCGATGTATATTTGTCTTTGAACATAGTCTTAATCATGAATAATTTGGAGCTGATTAGAGAGTGTTCAAAGCTATTAATGGAACCCTCATTAGAACCTATAGATTCTGATTATAAAGCTTGTTTACGTCGAGCCATCAAAGCCATCAAAGCCATTCAATCAATAGAAGAAGAGTTAACCCCTATTTTGAAGGTGGCATTTATATATGCCAAGAATGAATCTGTAGAGGGTACTCAATTTGCTTTAGAAGAGGCAGGTAGATTTTGGGTGGAAAGAGCAGAAGATGTTGATAGGGTTTCACAGAATCTGTACCAACTTCATCTCAGTTTTTTACATTACACTGTTTATAATGCACAACTACTATCTATTTTGGGAGACTACAGCGCTGCAAAGGATGCCGCTCAAGAAGGGCTGTTGAAAGCAAAATGGGCTATTTCAAATGTGCGGGCGTTGCTGCAAAAAACGGTTGTGTCAGAACAGAATACACTTTCTGAATTGACTCGCAATGAAAAGCAATGTCAAGATATTATAACGTTAGTTCAAAGCCCGAAAGAAATACACATAGTTCAGTATGGTTGTTATCTGAGTCTGTTCGATCAAAATACTAGAGACTCAAATACATTAAGTGATAATGTTTTTGAGCAATTAAAACAATGCTTACCCACAGGCTCGTTATCGACTTATCCTGAAAAATTTTCTACAAGTTTACAGTTGTGGCCACTGTTGGCAAAAAGTAAAGATAAATCTTGTCTCGAAGCTGGATATAGGCATTGGCTAAATTGGCAATTATGGATTTGTAATTTAAAGTCTGAACAAATTTTGAGTGGGAAGATATGTCAAGTTAGCATGGCTGGAATAGGGTTGACGTTTAAGGATAGATTGAAAGAAATAACAGTTCAATTAAAAAAAGAAGAAGCTGAAGCGGAAAGACAACATAAAGAGATTTTAGCAAAAAAAGCGGCTGACTCTTTGCTAAGAGAAGAGAAAATACGCAAAAGGCAGCAAGCAAAACAAAGAGAAGAGAAAAGAAAGCGCGCCCAAGCAAAGAAAGCGAATTTGCGAGAGCAGAATAAACATAAGCAAGAACTTCGGAGGCTTCAAAAACAAAATGAGGCATTAGCGCGAGAAGCAGAAATTGAGGCGCAAGCTGGAGAACAAGCCAAACAAAAACTTGAACAGCAAGAAAAGCATCAAGTCGCTATGGAACAGAAACAAGCGAAAGCAATAGGAAGAAAGAAAGCAAAACAAGCGCGAAAAAGATTTAATAAAAAACTTAGACAACAACGCGATAAGATTGAGTTGGGAAAGTGTCAGCCAGAAAATGAGGGTGAAAAATTAGCGTTGGATGTTGATGTAACCGTTATATCTGAAGGGTTGAGTTTGTTATCAATTTCTAAAGAATCTGAGTCGGCAACTAAAAAAACAGAGCAAAATTTAGCCGTAAAAGTTGAATCGCTTCAAAATCTAGCGCAAGATTCGGAAGCAGAGAAATTAGAAAAATTAAATGTAGAAGCAGACAGAAGCGCGCTCGTAAAAGATGTTAGCGGGATTGCTTTAAGAGACAAGCCGGAAGAATGGGTGGCCCAACGATGTGCGGAATCGCTCTTGCCATCAATACTCATACCTGATTCTATCTCTACTCTGATGTCTCAAATAGAAGCAAAAGGGTACATTGTTTTGCTATATGGTGGTTTTGTCAGGGATAGCTTATTAAAAATTCGTGCGAATGATCATGATTTTGTGACAAACTGTCCTATCAACATATTAAGAGAAATACAGTCTTTTTCTGCAACGCCAATGAAAAATTGCTATACATTGGGTCCATACATAGATATAACTGTGATGTCAGACTTTGACTTGGTTGCCTTTTCTCAGCCACGTTATTTGGCTGATAATGCGCTTTTTGCAACCAAAGAAGGAAAGACGTTTGCGGCAACCGATGAGATATACACATTGTTGAATAGTCCCTATTTATTGCCGACAAAAACCAGGCCTATAGAATCAGCCTTAATACAAGATCCGAGCAGAATTCTTCGGTGTGTATATTATGCAAGCCACACCCAAAAAGCTTTAACGCTTGATACTATTGAGGCAATGAGATCTTGTGCTAAAAAGATTATGCAAAAGGTACCGTTTGGTGTGCTAAAAGCAAGATTAGACGATTTATTTTTAAAAGGGCATAGTTTACCCAATTTAACTTTTTTATATGATAATAAATTGATGAGTTATATTGTGCCTCAACCAAATAATGAGATTGAACACTATGTATACCAATTTATTAGCAATCAGCTGCATCAAATAGATATCTTTGTATGTCAAAATGGGGTAAAGATCCCAAGGCTCAATATTTTTGCTTTATTGTTGTTTCCATATTATCAGTATCTGTTAACGCAACAGAACCTCAAGCAAGAAGAATTAACTGACAAAACGGTTCAGGTATTTTGTGATATGTTTGCTGACAATTTATTTCCTCAAATTGATCAAAGACCATTTATTAAGCAAGTGGCTGCCACTATTTCTCAGTATGAAAAGCTTTACCTACATTTTAAAGCAATGAGAATAAGAGAGGAGGCATTAGCAGTGGTGGCTCAGAAACAGAATGAGAAGACTACGGCGGCGTCATCAGCAGAGCCTCAAGATAGACCGGCCACATTGACTGTTCAATATAATGCGAGATTGGAGGAAAGGCCTAACAATACAAAAGGGGAACGAACCCTAACCTATGCTCAAGCCGCCTTAAATGGGCACAAGCATAAAATTTAAAATAATTTTTCATTTGCTTGAAGTAAGGCTAAACGGCTTTGATTATTCTCTTGTTTGGATAAGGCGGAAGTCCATTTTTTAATGAGTTGGTCATTCTTAATTTTTTTAGGGTGAAATCTTGGGTGGTAATAAAAAAAGTATGGCTTTAACAAACCGCGCCATAATCCCCTTTTTCCCCATTGGTACTTAAAAACTTCTTTGTAAGCTTTTAATTTTCTGTGCTCATTGTCGTGTCGCATCATTAGCCATATGGGCTTGAACATAAATGTACTAAAAACGAGAGTCATGATAATCATCGCTAAAATTCTTTGTATGTAGTTCCCGCTGAAATGCTGGTAAACATCAAAGGCAACTGTTTTATGTTCAATTTCTTCTATTGCATGCCAACGCCATATGGCAGAATATTCTGGCGCTACATTTTCAAAAATTTTAGGGCGTCTTAAAAACAAGTCTGCAGAAATAGCCGTAAAATGTTCGCCTGCAGCAGATAGTGCATAATGGAAGTTGGGCAGGACTTTATTTATGCTAAAGGCCAATGCCCCTAAAAATTTAAATTTATATTTTTGATTTAGATTAGGATAATGCTGATAAACAAGTGAAGGTAACATTTTTGCAAATTCACTACCATGATAAGCCTCTTGTGCAATTAAACTTTGCACCTCTTGTTTTAAGACCATATTAGGCAAGTTATTTAAACTTTGTTTTAAACTTAAAACGACCATTCTTTCTAAAATGGGTAAATAAAGCGCTAATGTATTAAAAGTATAAGTTGGCGCCGCCATATGACTGTGCCAGTATTTAGGAGTGTTATCTGAAAGCATGAATTTTATGGCTCTGGGGGTAATGTGACTTGCATATTTATCCATAACACTGCTTATTATATTGTTTTCACGGTGGATTTAGAATTAGCCCTAAAAGCGATCGACTTTTTAATTATGGCAATAAATTTTGGCTCTGCCAAGCAAGCCCCTAAACTTACTAACGTAGCCGCAATCCATAAATGATCACTCGCCATAGTATATTGAAATTTAACTAATAATAATATTGATAATATTGGTGTAAAGTATGATAGCGTACAAAGCAAATAGTAATGCCCTGATTTTATACCGTAATCCCACAATATATACGCAAGCCCTTGGCCTGTTAGCCCAATGGTTATCATTGTAACTAATTCTTTGTTACTTGGCAGCAAGAAATTTTCTGTATAACAATGAATTATAAGAGAGCAGATTGCGCCAATACCACAGTACAGTCCAATCATTTCATTCGGGACAGTAGAATTTTTTTTGCTAACAATAACATATGTGCCCCAAAAGATAACATTTAACAAAGCAAGCAGAAATCCTGGCCAGTACTGCATTTCAAAGCCTGCCAAACTTGCTCCGTTTGTTAATACAACAAATATGCCTGCAAACGCAATTGCAACACCTAACATAGATAGAAAGTTGACCTTTGCTTTAAAAACCAAAGGAGATAAGATTGTGACCAGGATAGGCCATAAATAATTAATCAAATCTACTTTTTCTGGAGGGGCGCACTGCATTGCGTAGACAAATGACAAATTTGCCCCGTAGATACCCATAATTCCAAAAGCCCACATTTTCCAGGATACTTTTTTTATTTTATACCATGAGCGATTAACTGATATTCTACAAATAGATAAATAACAGCTTGAAGCAAATACAATGGTAACAAGCTCAAACCTTGGTATATTGTTTAAAGAAACAACCAGTAGAGCACCAAAGCCCCAGATGATAAGGGCTATGCAACCCAGAGCTGTTGCTATCCATATTCTCTTGTTATTATTGAGCATAATAGTGGAAACAAAAATCAGAATGTAAAAAATAAAAATTATACGTTCAAGGCGGAAGGCATGCAAGCTAACTAAGAAATGATGTACTTACAATATAAAAATCAAAAAGCAGATCAGTAGGACTCAGTATGACAAACATAAAGCTAAGTGATTTACGGAGAGATTATGGTGGCCAGAAACTAGACGAAGCTCAGTTGCCCGAATCCCCATACCTTATTTTTGAATCTTGGCTAGCGGAGGCCATACAGCAGAATATCTTAGATGCGCAATGTTTTGTATTATCAACAACCGATGAAAGTGGGTACCCTGATTCTAGGATTGTTTTGCTTAAAGAAATTAATAAGAACGAATTGATTTTTTATACCAATTATAGCAGCCAAAAAGGCAAACAGATTAAAAGTGAGCAGCATGTAGCGCTTAATTTTTATTGGGCGGCTCTCTCTAAACAAGTTCGTATTTTGGGCACCTGTAAAAAGACCTCAAGAGCGGTATCAGAGCAGTATTTTAAGACGCGCCCTCTAGAAAGCCAAATAAGCGCTATTATATCCAATCAAAGTGACCAAATTAGGGATCGGGCAGTCTTAGAAACTGCTTACAAAGAATATAAGAACAACCACCCTGCAGATATAACGTGCCCAGAAAATTGGGGAGGTTATGCTATTAAGCCTAGTCAGTTTGAGTTTTTTCAGGGGCACCCTAATAGGCTACATGATCGGATTCGTTATAATTTGGCGAAAACACAATGGGAAAAACAAAGGCTAGCCCCATAGTTGGTCGACTAGCATGACGTGGTGTGTGGTTTAGTCGATAAATGGTTTTATTTAATAGACCAGTGGTCAGATAAGGGCTAGCCATCTTTTTGAGCTTCCGTTATCATTTTCCTAACTTTTGAGAGAAAAAGTGTTTTATATTTTTAACGAAGTGAGGAAAATATTATGCGTCAATTAATGACTGAAGAAGTGAACAATGTATCAGGCGGTGCTGATTTATATTACCCAATTCTGTGGGCTGATGAAGAAATGGTTGGGTATGGTATCGATGTAAGCTACGAAACGACTTGCTGGGTTGAGCATATTGGGTTATTTACAACTGTTGAGCATTGTAATACATATCCTGTTATTAGCCACTTTGAAATTACTGAACCACGTAGTGTTGTTTACGTATACTAATACAAAGACATGCATAAAAAAGCCTGCTTAAGCAGGCTTTTTTATATGGCTTATGATTTGCGAATTAAAAATACACCCGTAATCAAGAAAATAGCCCCTATAACTCGGTATAGGTTAATTTGATTAACTTCAAATCCCACTAATCCAAAGTGATCTAAAATTAAGCTGGTGAGCAATTGGCCAGTCACAATAAAAGCAACCATCTGTGCGGCACCGACTTGGGGGGCGCTGACAATGGCTAATGTCACGTATGCTGCCCCTAGCAAGCCACCAGACCACCCCCACCATGGTATATTTTGCATATGACTCATTGATATGAAGAAAGTTTGCTTTGAGGTTAATGCATAAGCTATTAAACTCAGGGTACCTACACTAAATGAAAGTAATACTGCCATATAACTACTCTGGATCGAGTTGGCGACCGTTGCGTTTACACCAACTTGGAGCGCCAAAAGAAGACCTGCGGTAAATGCCAAAATAATATAGATATTCATGATATGCGATAACTCTTTGATTATAAAGTAGATTATGGGTATATATCCCATTCTAGTTTAACATTATACATTTATCCGAATAATTCTGGGTAGAAAGTCTCTGTATAGATAGTATTTTCTTTTGTGCATTGTATTGTCCAATGCAATTGCACGCTATTGATAAATACGCCTAAACATATTAGCTGAACTATCAGATAATTTTAATGTCTAAACAGGTATTCAGGCTGGGAGTAGAGAGCAGTAATAATGAGTGAGTCGCCACTTAACTGGCAAACGTTTTCAATTGGGGAATGGAACGATTACCTTAAAGAACAAAGTAAGTTAAACAGACCTGATATCAACCAAGAAGAAACCAATCATTCAAGCATACTCGCGACTGTTTTAAAGAAGAATGAGAAACCCAATACTATTATCGATTGGTTGAGACTTATTTGCTTTGTTCAAAGTAAAAACCATATTTTAACAAGTTCTAGCGAGAAAGAGCGAAGGCTCAGAATATTTGAGTTAAAAAATACTATTCAGTTGCCGCTTGAGTGCTTAGGCCCAAACGCGCAAAGATTTATCAAAACAGCGAAGTATAACTATAAATACGGAGCCTGGGCGCCACCTATTAGGCCTGAATTAATCTATACGATATATACGTTATTTGATCAGCTCAATGCAGATTTAACAGAGGATCTTGGTTGGCGTGATTTTTGGCTTGAACAACAAGACATCATTATTTCCAGATTAGATGGTGTTTCTAGTTTTGATACTCATAAATATTTTTGTCTATTAAAGGAAGATATATTATCAGCGTACCGTTCTATTGTTATCAAAAATACCTCTTTTTTAGAAGCGTTAGAGGAAGAAGATGATGTGGAGCAGGTAATGAATGATTCTCGTGTTATCGAACATTTTGAGGCTATCAACTACTACAAGAGTTTTGCTGACGAAAAGTCATGTTACAAAGCACTGAGCGAGACTTATTATACAACTCTAGAAGCGCACGTATTAAAGGCAATGACGAAAGCCAAAAATAAGCTACTAGCAGGGGGCTCGATTACAAAAGTGGTTAATTTTTTGAAGCGCGAGATTTTAGAAGCTCGAAGTTTGAGTGCCTATGCATGTTTGCCTCTGGAAAAAGCTGAAAGCACGTTAAGCTCATTAATATCAGTAAAGAAAGATTACCAGCAAATTATGCGCGTTATTGATGGTCACCTTGATTCCATTGCGAATCAGTTTGTACCCAGTTTTGATCAAGACTCTGGCGTGAGAGTTTTAAACTTAATTTTGCAAGCAAGGGAAGCAATATTAAGTACAGATGTATTTGAGAAGAGGCAAGAAGTTGGTAAACTTACGTTGAAAAAATATTTGGGCAGCACAGAGGCGATTACAAGGACTTACAACTTAGCTTTAATTGCAAGAACTGATTTCTTCAGTCAATATTTACCTAATGATATTGACAAGTTAATAAATGATGAGGTTTGTGGTATCAAATGGATTCGATATCCAAGAGCTAGAAGAGAGGTTTTGTCTCATTTGTTCAATGAGGTGCTAACCAACAGCTATAAATATCCTAAGCCGCCATTTCTAAAACGGATTTTGGGTTTGAAAATCTCACAGGAGCAACAAGAGACATTACTCAAGCTACAAGAGGCTTATTTTGATTCTTATGTAAGTGATTTTAAATTATGCTTGCCAGCTGAGGCTGAAAAACTTTTATTGATAGCGCAATCAGATAAAATATTATCTCCTATATCTCACTCTATTTTCACCACCCGTATCGTCGGAGCACCAAAAGAGAAAATGGCACTATTAACAAAAATTGTAGAAGAGAAAAAACAATTAGATAAAAATGCTACCGATACTTTATTATATGAGAATGACGCTCCCCCAGAGCATGATATCACCTATGGGTTGTTTTATGAGCTGAGTCAAATGCTCGACAATGAAGAAGATAGATTAGAAACAAATGATCTGGCACCAGATGAAGAAGAGAGTGCAATCAGTTCATCACAAGGAACAGTGATAGAATTTCCACGAGATATTGATGCTGTTGATGTGCCGATAGAAGAGCTTTTGTATAGTAAAATTCAACATACAGTCTTAAGTGTTCGGTTGAATAACATTGTTAATCCAGAAGAACGGTTGGGGAGAATTAACAGCCTGTTTAAGCAGATAACCTGTCCGGATAATTATCATCGGCATTCTAAAGGCTTAGGTCGACTACTTCAGCATAAATATAATGTGACACAAAAGTCAGCTATCGCAACCTTACAAACATGCTATATTCAAGCATTGCAAGAAGCATGGGTATTAAAGGCACAATCTTATTACCCCAGCTCCCAGTCAAATGAACTGCCCGAATACCTTGATATCACTCAGAAAAATCAAATTTTCATGGAGTACATGCGAACGGCCAAAAAATCCAAAATTATGAATTGTGAGATTTCACATGGCAGCGTAGATCAGTTACACTTCCAAATACACCGCATGATTATGGCATTAAACAATATACCGGAAAAGGACTTATTCATCCAAAATATGTACTAAAGCATTAATGTATATTAGGATATGACAGTACTATAAATTAATAATATGACTTCCAGTAATGAGGAAAGGGGAATACAGTGAGCAATATTAGCGAGAATATAGAACACAACAACTGGGCTAGTTTGTTATACATCTCATGTCTGAGTGGACTGTTCATTCCATTTCTGAACCTGGTTGCCCCATACTTATTATGGCTACAAAAAAAAGGGCAGTCTGAATTTTTAGATACGCATGCAAAGAATATCATCAATTTCCAAATCGGCATGACACTGTTTAATCTTTCGCTCATCATACTGGGTGTAGCGCTTAAAGCATTGGGTGCTGTATTCTTTTTATTTTATATTTCTTGCTTCTTATTTGTCTCAATTCTGATATTGGCTAATTTGGCGATTATGATCAGAGGATCTACTTTTGCCAAAAGTGGGGAGGCTTACCCTGTTCCATTTACATTTCGTTTCATAAAATAGGAGCTGATTTAGTGGATAGTCTCTTTTGCTTGGCGATTTTATAAATACCAATAAAAGCGAGAGGCAAAACATAACAGCCAATCATAATCCAAGTAAGGGTGCCATAACCTTTGTCAATTAAAGCGACTAATCCAAACTTGGAGATTCCAAAAGCGACTAAAAAGCACAACAAGGCAATACCCGAACGAACATATCTAGGCATTATTTTTTGTCGAACTTCATATGCTTTGCCGACACGCTGATTAATTGCATGCACCATACCAACGCCTGTACCTACCAGGGTACCAAATAAACCAATATAAAAAACAAAACCAAATAATGGGGAGCCTATGTTATGGATAAGGACAGCTGCCGGCACTGTTGCATCTATAATAGAAGGGTAAGCAGAGCACATCGCTAAAATAAAGAAAAATGCTGGTACAACTGCAATAAAGCCTGCAAACAAGCCAGCACTGATTGCCTGGGTACGTGTTTTTAAGGCAGAGAGAGAAAAGAATACGGCAGGCATGAAACATAAGTTATAAAATCCATACTGCATGCCTTTGTGTGTCCAGCCAGGTTGAAGTGTCGCGCTGTCCATCACTGCCGTGATATTTTTCGAGAATAATGCATAACAAATAACAAAAAAGGCGATATAGATAAGCAATAAGAAAAATGACCAATATGACAGCATGAGTGCAATGGCTTTGCTATGAAAGTAGACAACTAGGGCAATTAAGCCCATCAGAGCCAGTACACCGGCCTCATATGGCCAGCCTAGAGTTAATTCGACTATACTGCCACTGGCGGCCCCTATAATAGCCAATACGAGCAAAACAATTGCCCAATAGGTTACTTCGAATATCCACCAGAAGCGACCCAATAGTGCTTTGAAAAAAGTGTGGTAATCAAAAGCTTGGAAACATCTTGCAAATTCAAATGTGAGCGCGCAGAGCAAAGACCAAATTCCGCCCGTGACTAACAATGCCAATATGGCGCTCTTAGGCCCAAGAGCAAGAAAATATTCAGCCAACTCTCTTCCAGTGCCATAGCCCCCAGCCATAATTACATTTTGAAAAACAAAACCGGGCAATAAAAAGGCACTAAAAAAACGGACAAATCTTTGCATATAAATTCTTTATTTTAATTTTATGTTAAATATTTGGCTAACTTGGTATGCTATCAAAATGCCTTGGTATAGTAAACATTTACATCGTAAATTTAACTTAATGACTTACTGAATTTATCACAAGATTGATTTTTCTTATCGTAAATTAGACAAAATGCTGTGAGTGACTGCAGCCGCTTGTCCACGAATATCTGGCACAGCAATGATTTCCCAAAAAGTACTTTTGGTTAAAGGCCCTATGGCATATAAATTTTTAGCCATCTCACTTTGATCATTCATTAGTAAACTATTTTTATTGGTATTAAATCCGAGCTTGAACTCATCCCAACCAGTTAAATTTTGTTCTACAAGAGATTTGACCAAGGGGTGATTTAGATAAGAAATATAATTTGGGCCTGTAGCATTAATCACATAATCAGCAGAAACTTGTTTAGGCTCATTGTTGTGCTTCGCTATATAAGATATTTTGAATTGACTATCGATTAGGCTTGCACCTGTGATATTGCCCGCTTTAACATTCACCTGATTTGCTTTAATCAATTCTTGAATAGATTGCATAATTTGAGGGGCAATGCGATGCCTATGTACGTCCCAATAAGCTCTGAGGTGCTTTAGGAAACGGGCTTTTTCTTTAGTAGACCAGTGTAGCCAAATATCTTGGGTAACAGGGCGTATAGAGTCGATGACTGCACGCCAGCTGGTATTTTTCTTGAGTTGCGATTTCATATAAGAGAGCGATGCTAAGCAACTAGAAAAGCTTTTAATATCATGCGCAATTGTGACAGGCTCATAAGGCTCATGTGCTTTGGGTAACAAGCCATGTCTAGATAGTATATTGATTTTGCCTTGGTGCTTGTTGTGTTTGAGTGTTAAAAGCAAGTCTACTGTGGTTAAACCAGAGCCAATAATAAAAATATCTTTGTGTTGTGGGATATTTTTTATCTTATTGAAGTCCCATGGGTTGCTAATATAATCTGTTGTGTTTTCGTTGAAGCCATATTTTTGTAATAGATTATAAGGTAAGGCGTTCCCTAGGGCTAATACAATGTGTTTAGATTCTAGTGGAACCGGTTGGCTTTTAAGCTGGATGCTATACGATGAGTTAGCATTGCCCTGTATCTCAATGGCCTCATCTTTTATAACCTCTAATTTTGAATGACTGCTTTCGATTTGGGCGCTGAGTAAAAATTGAATATATTCGCCATATACCTTTCTTGGTACAAATATACCTGACAAATCATCATTATTTTTAAAGTCTGGGTGTTGAGCAAGCCAATGAATAAAATCGTTTGGTTTATCCGGAAACGCGCTCATCTTTCCTGCGGGAACATTTAGAAGATGGTATGGCTCTTCTGTACTATAAGCTATACCTTTACTTAAAGGCGCATTATGGTTTATTAGACCAATATTGATATTTTGTTCTGCTCTATTTAGCAGATTAATGGCTGTGATGGCGCCAGAAAAACCACCACCAATAATTATGACATCAAAGTTTTGAGTATGGTTCATATTATATTTTTAAATTTTATGGTTGTTGTAGAATAGGGGGCATTGGCGTGTCAAGGCATTCCGATATCGCTCGTAAGAGTTCTGCCTCTTCCATTTCAATCTGACCATCTGTCAAAATCAAATCGACACAAGCTGAAATTAGTTTTGACTTTAGCTCGGGTGTTAGTCCATTCAATCGCTCTAGTGTACACCGAAATTGTATGGGTTTAAACTCTGTTATTGTGGGTAATGTGACATCCTGTGGTGTCAGTGTAAATAGGACCTCACTAAAGTGGGCTTCAGGATCATTTAATTCGTGACTGAAGAATAAGATAAAGGCAAATAACTGAGCTATATCGTTAATTAAGGGTTCAACGGTATGATATTTGGGTCTATCTGAGACTGTATTATTTACGGTTAGTTTTTTTCCTAAGATTGTTAACAATGCAAATCTAAAGGGCGATGGCTCAAGATGTTGAACAATATTTTCAAAATTATTATAAATGTTCTGTCTTTGATCGGGTGAATTTTCCATATAAGCAGGCAAGCTCAGATCAAATATAGGGATTAGGGAATCAAAAGGCAATGGTTTTAAAATCTCAGTGATATTTTTTACCTTCTGTAATCTGTCATCACTTAAAGTCTGGGCTAGTTTCTCGTATAGTGAAGTATCTTCTGAAAAACGTGTCAAAATGAGTACATAATACAGTAGTTCAACTTCATCCGGATTGTGGATGATTTGCATTAGCTCTGATGGTATCATTTTGAATATATGGGCAGCATATTTCAAGTGTGCGCTAGATGGATTTCCTATACTTTCTTTTATGGCTTCTTTTGTTGTTTGTATTTGAGCATTTCCTGCCGTTGCAGCAATAATGGCTATTGGTGCAATAAAATTACCAAAAGGATCTTGATTCTCGTCTTTAGTTTCTTGGGCATCCGTTGAAAGTTGGTTATCGGCACTGTCGTCTGCCAGTATGTCGTATTGCGCTTTAGGATCAATGGCTTGTATTCTTTTTTCTAATGCCGGATGTGTTGCAAACATACCTTGAAAAAAAGTAAAGTTTAAAGCCTGCCCAAAGCAAAGATGGCTGATATCTTCCACTTTATCCGTATTGAGACTTGAGCCTGCCTGATGCATCTGCATTTTCTTAAATGCCGAAACTAAGCCTTGGGGATATCGCGTATACTGTACGGATGAGGCATCGGCTAATAATTCTCGTTGCCTAGAAATAGCCGCTTTAATGAGCCTACCAAAAAACAAGCCAATATAGCCAATGATTAATACCCCGACGCCCAGTAAGGCTATTGCGCCACCCCCTTTGTTGCTGCGTCGTCGATAACCTGTTTGCGAACGCATAATAAAATAACCTACTTGGCCAATAGCCAGGATCCCGGCAAGTATGCCAATTAATCGCAAGTTAATACGCATGTCACTATTAAAGATATGACTAAATTCATGCCCTATAACGGCTTGAAGTTCTGCACGATTAAAATTATCAAGAGCACCCTTAGTAACGACTAAAACTGTATCATTGGGCTTAATGCCGGCGACAAAAGCATTAATCGCTGGTTCTGTATCTAAAATAAATAACTTCGGCATTGGAACACCCGAAGCGATTGACATTTCCTCAACGACATTAATTAGGCGTTGTTCCTTGAAGTCATTGCTAGACAGTCTGACAGCTCTGGCGTTAACCATACGGGCAACAGACAGTCCACCACCTCTGAGTGTGATCAATTTAATTAGGGAGCCAATCGCAATAACAAAGACAATAATAGGTGTGATATACATCCAATAGGGGATATTATTTAAATTAGAGTAAGCGGGATCATACTGCACTAAATAATGAACACCGGCATATACAATGGCATTGATCGCAATAGTGATAAGCGCAATGGCCAAGAAAAAGAAAAAAATTAACTGCTTGGTTTTGCGACGAGCCACATCTTGATTGGCAAAAAAATCCATGTCGTTACTCTAAAAATATCTGTTAATCATAAAGACACTAATCAAAAGAGACTTTAACTGCTTTTTTAGCTTCCTCATCTTCAACTTCAAAGTGCACAGCCTCTTTAAAATTAAACATATTAGCAAGAATGTTACTTGGAAATTGCTCACGGCCTGTATTATAAGTCATCACCGCATCATTGAATGACTGCCTGGCAAAGCCGACTTTATTTTCAGTAGCTGTTAGTTCTTCCATTAACTGTTGCATAGTTTGGTTAGCTTTTAAATCTGGATAGTTTTCTACTAAGGCAAACAGACGTCCCATTGATCCCGTAAGCGTTGTTTCAGCCGTAACCAAACCTTTCATAGCCTCTGGATCACTTGGATTTTGTGCCGCTGAGGATTCTGCTGATGCAGCCTGATTTCTGGCTTCTATGACCATTTGTAGAGTTTCTTGCTCATGAGCCATGTATTTTTTAGCTGTATCAACCAAGTTAGGTATCAAGTCATATCGACGTTGTAACTGTACGTCTATTTGGGCAAAGGCATTCTTAAAGCGGTTGCGTAAATTAATAAGTCTGTTATAGATTGCAATGAAATACACAAAAGCCACTATAATAACGGCCCACACAGCAATGAGAGTTGTAGAACTGGACATAAGCAATCCTCTTTAAATTTGTTTGGTCTTTATTATAGTATCATTTCGGCCTATATTGGGCATCTCTTAAATTAATAAGCCTGACCTAATTTACAGTGATAATTTATGAGGAAACTTAGCCGCATTTTGATGCTGAAAACTAATCCTGGCCAGGTTATGATTTAACGAATGGATAGGGTTGGGTAACCTATTATGCCAGCCTTCGCTGGCATAACAGTGGGTAAAGGCCTGCTTATTTTAGCTAGACGCCTCTTCAAAAGCATTCAGCGCTTCTGCTGCATACATTAATGAAGGGCCGCCGCCCATATATATAGCCATGCCTAAGGTTTCTACGACTTCTTCTCGTGTCGCACCTAATTTATGCAATGCTTGTGTATGAAATCCAATACAGCCATCACAATGTGTCGCTATGCCTAAGGCTAGCGCGATAAGCTCTTTGGTTTTTTTATCTAATGCCGCATCTTTCGTGGCGGCTTGTGCCATTTTATTAAAACCATCAATCAAATCGGGCATTTCTTTTCTTAATGTACCGATAGACTTTGAAATATTTCCGGTGATTTCTTTGTAGTTTTTAGGCATTAGTGTCGCTCCTGTAATCGATTTAATTTTTCTGAGGTTGTGTTTGCATTGTTAAGTTCTATAATCCAATTCTGAATTAGTGGATAAGTATCTTGATGTGAAGGATGAAATGAGGGCTTAAGATAGGCCCAGTATGCTTTGATGCTTTCTAATCGAATCGATTTAAAATGTAGCATGATTGACTTATAAAAGCCAAAGGAAAATAAAAGCTTGTCGTGTTTTGCCATGTGGAAAAAAGGTCTAATATAGCTGCTGACTTGAATGACAGTCATTAGCAGAAAAGCGGTTATTCGAGTAAGGTAGCCAATTTTCAAAGGTTTTAGCATATTAAACACGACTTCTTTATGCTCTAATTCTTCTATCGCGTGCCACTTCCAAATAATGGCTATATCAGATGGCATTTTTTCGAATCCCTCTGGGTATTTTAGATAGGTACTCGCAACGACGGCAGTATAATGTTCACCTGCCGCAGCCATCGCGAGCCTAAATTTTTTACCAGCCAGAAAAGCCAGTGTGCCGGTTAACCAAAACTTATACTTACTCACATCAAGGTTTGGGTAATGTAAAGCAATCGTATGTTTAAACAAGCGGGTATGCTCTCGACCATGATAAGCCTCTTGTTTTAAAAAAGCATTGATACTTTGTTTTAAGATGGGATCTTTTATGCAATGAGCAAAGTTTTTAACGCAATGAATAAAAAATTTTTCACCATAAGGTAAGTAAACAGCAAGCACATTCATATGGTATGTTTGAACAGGTGATTGATTATACCAATATCTTGGGTAATCTTTTTCTAATGTGAAGCTTATCGCCCTTGGTATGATGCTCATTGATCGCTTTCTACCTTAATAATTTTACTTTCATTCGCCATGCAAAGCATATCATATTAACGACGCCATACAGTGTTATCATGATCCAAGCCTTCTCAGGGGAGGCGCCTTTTATGACCACAAAATAGTATGTTGGAATTAGGGCAAAAATCCAAGAGTTGAGCGCATTGGCAACCAATATAAACACAGTATCTTTAGCGGCTGTTAAAAAGCCTGCGCTAATCCATACAACCCCATCAAATATAAAGTATAAAAATATCCATGAACACGATAGGGCTGCGTAATGTAGGACTAAATCAATGGTTTCTTGGTTAGTTTCAGCAGAAAGAAAGTCTTCTAAGAGCCATTCAGGATGGAATAATAGTGGAGCAATTAAAATGCATGCAATGCCTAAATGTAAGACAAATGAGGAAGTGAATACTTTTGGTATAGATTTTACATTTTTTGCCCCAATCAGGTTGGAGGCAATAGCAGTAACGCCTTTACTTAGGCCTTCTGATGTGAAAGCTACCAAGCCAAAAATACTTTGTCCGATTGCAATAATTGTTGCATGAGTATGGCTTACCATAGAGAGCATATGGAACTGAATGCTCCACGCGGCAATTTCAACCATATGGCCAAGCGCGCTAGGCAAACCTATTTTAATACACTCAAAAAGTTCAGAAAATTTTATATGTGCTTGATGCGTTTTGTATAGCGCTCTATTATTCTTATTTAAAAAAACACTTAGTAAAATAGCAAACTGTATCATTTGTGATGCGATTGTGGCTAGAGCGGCTCCCAGAGTACCCAATGGCTCAAATATGCCTTTTATACCAAATACTAGTAACAAATCGCCAAAGACATTTATGATGTTACCCAGTATGACTATGGTGGTAATTAATTTAACTTTTCCTTGCCCCACAAAAAAAGCAGTCAAAGCAGTGTTAATACCTACAAGGGTGCTAAACGATAGGAGCCATTTAAAATAAATTCCACCTTCAGCATGATATCGTTCGGGAATAAAGAAATGCGGGATCAGCTGAGCAATTGGTAGTAAAAGCATGCCTACGAATAAGGAAAACCAAATCATTTGCCAAACAGGGGAGGCTATTTTGTCAAATTGCTTTGCGCCATTGTATTGACCAACAAATACTTCAGCGATACCCGTAATGCCAAGTAATAATACATGAAAAATCCAGATTGATAGACTGGCGCCAGTGACAGCATTCATAGATTCAACAGAGTATTGTGCCAAGATGTATCTATCAAAGAACATCATTAAAGCACCTGATAACGCAGAGAGCATCAGAGGGAATGAAATAGACGAAATTTCTCTTAGACTGCCAACTGGGTAGCGAGTCAAGGCCGAGACTGTTTGGGTATCTTGCATGGATTCAGCAGACATAATAATCCTCAAAAAAAGTTAATCTTTAAGCTTGTTTGTTAACTTAGATTATGAAGACTCTCAAAACTTTTGCCTACTAAAAATATCATTATTGAATATTTTGGATTCTGTGCCCTAATGTGGACAATGTCAAGCTTGTTTTGGGTGATAACTGAGTGCTCGTCCTTAAATAACGGCTATACTGAATAATATATTAAAATTACCTGGATAACCGTATGCTTGTACTTAAAAGAATTATGTTATTTGTGTGGTTGTTGGCTATAGCTAAAGGGGCTTTTGCCACTGAAAAAAGGCCTACTGTAGACTTTGACAAACAAACATACTATTTAGTTAATTTTTTTAGGGGATCGACAAAAACCGTTGAAACCTATATCCCAAAGGGACAGAATTTATCTAACTTTACCTCTCAAATAGAGAGGGTAGAATTACATGATATATTTAATTCCAGCGTTGCTGCTGAGGGTTTGGCCTATCAATATGATAATAATCGTTTACCCCATAAAATTATCAAGAATGAAAAAGAGCCTATTTTATTAGGTACTTATTACTCACCTATGCATACTGTCGTACTGGATAAAGAGATTTATATTTTTAGGGTTTTAGAAAACTCTAGCCGTGTTGTTTACTACACTTATTTAGAGCGAGAGTTTGTGAAGCCCGGTTCTGATGATATCAAAGAAAGAATGAAAGATACCGCGCGGTTATTGATTAATGATAAATATATTGATTTAATCAAAAAACTAACAATTGATTAGCATTGTTGGCTTCGGTACATAAATATGAAATTTTTAAAGAAATGGCTTGATAAACATTATATTTTGAAAAGGGATTTAAAAGTTCTAGCAAAGTTAGTTTGCTTTGGTGTTATTGTTGCTATAATTGCTTTTTTTATCAAAAGTGTATCAGGAACACTGAATATTTTGTAAAAATTTGCAATTACCATGGGTTGTTGCTTATCATGGTGCAATGAAAAAAAATGATTTTCAAGCAATGTACGGTAGTAAGCTTCCCCTTATACTTTTACTCTCAATTTTAATTAAGATTAGCATAACTAGCTCAATATCTTATGGTTGTATAGAGTACTCCCAAAACCTTGTTGATTATGGTGCTGAAGCCGTCCAGGCTTATGCACAGTGCAAGCATGGACCAGATGGCAAGTTGTTACTTGATGACTTCATTTCGCCATTTTTTGAAGATTTTAACGATAAAATTATATTAGACGCTGGTTGTGGCGCTGGGCCGTGGTCTAAACTGGCTGCCCAAAAAGGTGCCATTGTGCATGGCATAGACATCCAAAGCAAAATGATTGAAAAAGCCGCAAAAGATGTCGAAGATTATGGGTTAGAGAAAAAGACATTTTTTCAATTGGGCGATGTTCGCGCCTTGCCATATCCCGCTAGATTCTTTGATAGGGCTGTGAGTATTAACTTGATCTGTAATTTACCGGGTGATTCTGACAAGTGTGAAAGTGGCAAAGGGCTTGAAATGCATTTTACTGAGTTATTCAGAGTTTTGCAAAATAAAGGCCGAATAATTATCTCGGGCCCAAGTTCAATGGATAAGATTTTGACGAACGGAAAACGGCCTAGGTCTGAAGTTATCAGAGAAATACAACTTGCGCTAAAATCCCACCATCAAACCAGCTTTGATGAATTCATGGCCTTAAAATTTGTAGAGCAATTCACAGACGTATTGCGCGCTAGCTTTATATTAGAAAATGGCCAACTGGCATTAGTTGAAGATAATTTACAGCTCAAGCCTGGACAAAAAGTTTTACGTAAAATACCAGGGCTGGCCTTGTTTATGTACTATCATCCGGAAACTGTTGTTGTAGCGGAGTTGCAAAAAGCAGGATTTGTCATTACTAAAATACAACGTCCTGTGGTTCGTTTCGAGCAGCTTGATACCCCAGTTGATTTGGGTGCAGAATACGCAAACCATAACCCTTTTTTCATTATAGAGGCAGAAAAACCGAAAGCATAATAAATTAGGCTTACATACTTTACAAACTTTTGTAAGATGGCTAGATTCAATTTATTATTTTAATCTACTTAATACCAAAGAAAAACATCTCTATATGTCAGGTTGGGAAGTCATCTTTTTTACTTGACATGTCATCCATTAAGCAAAAGGATATTGCCTAATGATCAAAGCACCAGAGTTAGCTCAGGGCAGTAGTGCCTCAACAGGCACGAGTGAGATTATACCCCCACACTTTTCTTTTTTAGCCCTCAAAGGAGGCGGTTCCAAAGGGCTTATCCATCTTGGCGTAATGATGCTATTGGACAGGCTAGGATTGCTGGACGAAATTGCCATGATAGGGGGGACGTCAGCAGGAGGAATAGGTGCGCTGCTTATTAGTTCTGGCTGGTCTGCAGATAAGATTCGACAAGAGCTGGACGCATTGGATTTATATGATCTTATTTATCAAGAATATACAGTTACAGCCCCATATCGCTTGTACATGGGGCTGGGCTTGCATAAAGGTCATAAAATACACGAGTGGTTTCAGCAAATCATTAAAATGGTGACTGGAAATGAAAATACGACTTTTTTAGAATGGCATGAAATTGTAGCAAGTAAAATAACAGCAGAAGGCAAGTATCCAATGAAAGATATTTGTTTAGAAGCCCATAACACCAGCACGGGTTTGAATGAAGTATTTTCCCATGTCTCGGAACATAAGCATGTACCTATAGCGGATGCTTTAAGAGCAACGATGGCCTATACAGGTTTTTTTACACCGTGGGATATTGACGGTCATTTATATGCCGATGGGGGATTACAGGCAGACTGTCCCGTTAGACTTTTCGAGTGTACAGAAGGTGCTCCTAATCCTAACATGTTGGCAGTGTGGATGGATGAGCCAGATAGACTTCATTATTTACTCAATAAAACACCCTTAAAAGTTCAGACGCCTAAAAATTTATCTGAGTTTCTTTATGCCAATATCGTTGGCATGTATAACTTACAACTTAAGTTATTAGCTCATAGTCCGTATAAAGATAAATTCATGTTGTGCGATACAGTTGGTGTGGATACGTTTGATTTTTCTAATACACCTGAGAATCAACAAAAGTTAATCCAATCTGGTTTTTACGGGGCTCTGCGATATTTCTTATTAGCCTACCCCGACTTCACCAAGCAATTTATCCCACCAGATTTAATTGCTCATATAGAAGCGTTAGATCATCCTGTTTCTGTCGCGACATTTGAAAAAACACCGATGATGACGAGTGTGTCCGGAGTCGGTCCCTCTGCTGCCTCAACTTCTGCATCGGTAGGTGAAATTGAAGCGGATGAAGAAGAGCCATGGGTTGTACTTTTGCCATTATTTGAGGCTATGAAGATATCAACCACATCTTCGGACTCGACTTCTAAAATGGATAAAGATAAAACAGACGTGAGTAAAAACGCTTCAGAACAAAAAAATGAGGCGCCCAAAAAATCGTGGTGGTACCCGTTTTAAGCGAGTAACCAATACTATCGTTTTGTTGACTTATTTGCTTTGTTCAGGCAAATTGCCTTAACTATTTTTTTAATGTTGTAGGCCTCATTTTGAAGTTGTTTGTTGTTATGCATCAGGTTGATATACTTAAATTATCCACTCTCAGCCTTGTAGAAAAACTCAAAATCATTCAGTTTGGTTTTGATAATGCTTTAGCCATTTTTGAGCAGCATAAAAGCATTAATCCTAAAGCAAAAATGCTATTTATCATGCCAGAGAATACGTTTTCGGCACGGGGCGAACTAAGCCATTACAGCGTTCAGGATGCCGCGTTTATTTTTAATTATTTTTTAAATCTATCGCAAAAGTACACAGACGTGATTATTCTACCTGGTAGCATTAAGCGATATAAACAGTCGACCTCGGAAAATGATGCGGAAGCGATTAGCGCAACTAAATTAACAGGTCAATGGTTTCATGAGGTTTTAGACCTGCATGGCAAAACACTGACACCAAGCTTTAATGAGAGGATGAGCCGGCTATCGATTAAAAATGAGCGTAGGCTGTTATTGCAAAATACAGCTTTTCTTGCCTGTAATGGAAAGATTGTGTTCATAGATAAAAAGGTTCCTTACAAGGAATTAGTCACGGACAGAGAGAAGAGAGACGGTGTTTTTCAATTTGGCGTTACAGAAAATGAAGTAAATATTGAAGGTTTAAACTTTGGCGTTGAGATTTGCTGCGATAATGACTTTGGCCTATTAGCTTCTCATGCAAGTTTACCGATTGATGTCCATATACTCATTTCAGCGACAATTCCCACGTTTACTGATGCTATTGCATGTCATAAAGATGGGTTATATATTCATTGTGATGCCTCACCTTCTGAAAACTCAATTGTGATTAAATTTGAAGATGGCAAGGGCATAGAGTTAAAGCCAGCTTTGAAAGCGCAGGAGTATGGCCTTATGGCATTTGAAGTCGATTTGACCGAATTAAAATACCAAGAGAAAAAAACAGCCTTAACAAACATAGAGAGAGAGGATATTACTTTTTTTAAAAGAAAAAGTATAAAATACTAGTTTTTAATCTTTAGACGGTGCTAATGTCTAAGGGTCTGTATTCCTTGCTTGTTTCTGAATAGCTGTAAATCTGGCCGCTTTTTATGTCAAAAAACCATAAATGAATAGCCAGAGTTTCTTGGTCTAGAGCTTCTTTAATCCAGGGGAAACTTAAACAGTTATTATAGGATTGAATTAACGCTTTTTGGGCGCAGCTATCTGTATCAGTCGTATCAAAGTCATCTGTGTTAATGATAGACATCCAGTTAGCAATAAAGTCACTTTGATCTGCATTCTTGCTGATAGTGTTGTCAATTAATGCCTTGATTCCACCACATTTGCTGTGACCGAGCAAAATAAGGTGTTTAATTTTTAATGATCGTATACCAAACTCAAGTGCCGCACTGGTACCATGATGGGAGTCGTCAGATTCAAAAGGCGGAACGATATTGGCGACATTACGTACAACGAATAATTCGCCGGGTGCGCTCAGTGTTAACAAGCCTGGATCAACACGCGAGTCGCAACATGAAACAACCATGACTTTTGGGTTTTGCCCATAATTTGATAGTTGTTCCATAGTTAATTTATTGCCTTCAAAATATCCTTCTTTGAATGCTTTGTAGCCTTTTAATATTTTCTGTAAACTTTCTTTCATATTACTTGGTCAGTATGTTTCTTGGTAAAAGTTATATTATTGCGTATTTATTTCTTTAGCGTTTGTATGCAGAGCCAAACTAATTTTTATCTCGTAGTCTTTCCATAGCGGTAGGCTCCTTATGGGAATGCTTGTTCCATGTATCGCTTTCATCTACACCATTGGGTCCTGTCACTGGATAACCTTGCGGGAGATTTCGTTTTTTTCTCAAATAATGGGCCGAGTGAGGCTCCTTGTGTGTTTCGACTAAGCCAAATTTGCGTTCCATTCGCTCATTGGTGAGACCAATAGCAGGAAAAGCTAGCGAAATGATAATTAGCGGAATTTGAAGTTTCATATCAATATCCTTATGATTGCTGTCTGACTTAAATATGCACTAAACCCATACTACCCATAATATAAATAATACAGCAAAATTGAATTAAAATCTGAGTCAGTTCAAAACAAAGCTAAACAACTAAAGTTGTGCTTTCACTCTAAGGATTGCCTACTCAAGCTTAAAGTAACCTGTCTGTTGCTACATGGTAGTGTGGATCTTCACTAATATTTACTTCAACTAAATTGCCCGCCGTTTTAAGTAGATCTTTGCATTCTGGGCTTAGATGAATTAAATGTAATTGTTTATTCTGCTTAAGATAACGGGATGCTAGAGCATCTATCGCGTCAAGGCCAGAGTGATCATGAACCCGTGTGTACCGAAAATCTATGACGACCTCTTCTGGATCTTCCTTGGGGGTAAATAGTGCCATAAAATTTTGTTTGGAGCCAAAAAATAGCGGCCCATGCAACTCATATACTAGAACACCAGCTTTATTCATATATTTTTTAGCGTCTAGTTGACATGAAGCACGCCATGCAAAGACGAGAGCAGACACAATTACGCCGACCACAACCGCGATGGCAAGATCCGTGGCGACTGTAATGGCTGATACTAAAATAAGTACTAATGCATCAGATTTAGGGATTTTGCGTAATATTCTAAAGCTAGACCATTCAAAAGTGCCTAAAACAACCATAAACATCACACCAATGAGTGCGGCAACAGGAATGATTTCTATAATCCAATAACCAAATAAGATATAGCTTAATAAAAATAGTGCCGCAGAGATGCCTGATAGTCGACCTAAACCGCCCGAGTTAATATTGATCATACTTTGACCAATCATGGCACAACCACCCATACCGCCAAAAAAACCAGTGATAAGGTTAGCCGCGCCTTGCCCTACACATTCCCTATTACTTTTTCCTTCTGTTTCAGTAATTTCATCAATTAATTGCAATGTTAATAGTGACTCAATTAAGCCAATAGAAGCAAAAATACAGGCATATGGCAAAATAACTTTTAGTGTTTCAAAATTGAAAGCAACATCAGGAATATGAAACTGCGGCAGTCCGCCTTTAATTGAGGCAAGATCACCAACCGTTTTGACCTCAAGACCCAACACACTGACCAATCCAGTAACCGCGATAATCGCTGCCAAAGAGGATGGAATAATACGTGTAAGATAAGGTAAAAATTTAATGATTGCCATCGTGAAAAATACCAAGGCGAGTAATGTGTAGAGGGGCGGCCCTGTCATCCATTGTAATGCACCGCTACTGTCTTCTACTTTAAACTGTTGCATTTGCGCTAAAAATATAACAATCGCTAAACCATTCACAAACCCTAACATAACGGGATGGGGAACCATGCGAATGAATTTACCAAGCCTGAACAATCCAGCGATTATTTGAATGATGCCCATCAAGATAACGGCCATAAATAAGTATTCAACGCCATGACTGTGTACAAGCTCTACCATGACAACCGCTAAAGCGCCTGTTGCACCTGAGATCATGCCTGGACGGCCGCCGAGGGACGCGGCAACTAAGCCAACGATAAATGCAGCATATAGAGCGACTAGAGGATTCACGCTGGCAACAAAAGCAAAAGCAACGGCTTCTGGGACTAAGGCTAAAGAGACAGTTAACCCAGACAGAATATCATCCAGTTTGTTTCTGTGGTATGAAAGTAAATTAAACAACATAGAAAACCTGTATTATTTCCACGGTTAGGTATATGACCTGATCTTGGTGTAAAAGTTCATGCATAATAGTGATTATCAAAAGCAATATCTACACATAAAGTAAAAATAAACAGTGGAAAAGGCTTTGTTAATTCGTTCTAGATAACATGAAACACTAGATGGATATGCAGAATATTTTCCATTGTACAAAAAAAATAAACTACAATATATAGATATTTGTGGTTCTTTGGACGATAAGATGGCCCCTGAAGATAATAAGACATCCAGTGAAGGTGACGCGACCACGAAATTTGTGGCCGTTAACTTTGTGTATAATGATGAGTCAAAATGTCTCATGGCTGATCTACACCATGTGGATAAAGATCCAAAATTAAGCCTTTCAAATTTACAAGCTTTATTAAAAGAAAAAAACTTTGAATCCTTTAAAGTTTCTGGAACGATGCTTCAAGAATTATTACGACGTTCCTCAAAAGATATAATTGGCACAATTAATATTGCAGAAAAGCCTGTCTACTATGATCTCAAGTTTGAATACTCTGAAGAGACAAAAGCCCTATATGCAACACTTGAAGAGACGAATAAAGAACAACACATTACCATGATGTTTATTCAAGAAAAACTACGTGAGCATCATTATGATAAATATATGTTGAATGTTAAAGCGCTACAAGCCATTGTTGAGCAAGCTTCACTCAAACAAACGGGTCGATTTGAAATAGGCAAAAAACCAGAGTATACCAAGGTTGAGTTTGAGTTCGATGCAAAAACTAAAAAATTAATTGCTAATGTTATTGCCGCAGAAAAAGATGAATGTATCACGCTAGAAGTATTGCAAAAATACATTAGTGACAATCATTTTAGTAATTTCTACTTCAAAGATAATGTTTTAGATGCTTTGTTAAATAAAATTCAAAACAATCAGCGTGGACGTTATGAAATAGCCCAAAGAAAAGATGCTGAGGTAATAATAAAAATTGCCAATGATGAAATGTCTGCAAAAATGACTGTGATGGCGTCATTTGGAGGAGATGGGATTTCCATGGAGCTTATCAAAAAGGCGATTAAAAATGAGGGTATTGAATATAAAACATGTGACCAATCCGTTTTAGACTCTATCGTGAAACAGCAAACTGTCCAAGATTGTGTTTTTGCGAAAGGCATTAAACCAAAAGATGGATTAGATACGACGTTTGAAGCATTGTGCTCATCAACAACAGAACATGCACCAGTCAAAGATGATATGGGAAAAGTTGACTTTCTACAAGTCAAGGACTTCACTAACGTTAAACCTGGCGAACCGTTGATGAGGCGTATACCGGCTTCTAAAGGGGTGAATGGTTGTGACGTGCTAGGTCGATCTGTGCCAGCAAAAGCGGGTGTTGAAAAGAAATTTTCAGAGCAGTGTAAAGGGGTAGAAGTCGATCCGAATGATGAAAATCTACTCGTGGCCGTAGAGCGAGGTTATCCTGTTATACTTGAAGACGGTGTCAGAGTTGAAGATATATTAGTTTTTGATAAAGTGGATTTACAAACCGGTAACATTAATTATGATGGTTGCGTTTTAATTTCTGGAAAAATCAGCCCCGGCATGGTCATCCATGTTACAGGTGATGTCGTGATTAAAGATACAATTAATAATGCCACTATTATTGCAGGCAATAATATTATTATTGATGGTGGTGTCATGGGCTCAGATATCAAGGGTGAGGTTAACGATAAAGATGAAGGGACTAAGCATAATAATTATAATGCCCACTTATCTGCCGGTGGATTTATCAAAGCAAACTTTATTAGTCGAGCTGACCTGGTTGCTCAAGGCAATATTGAAATTAAAGAATATATAGCACACTCCATTGCTTTTTCGAATCAAAAAATATTATTGGGTCAAAAGGGGGGTAAGGGGCAAGTGATCGGTGGCAAAATTACGGCAAAACGCGGTATTGTTTTAAATATTGCTGGCGCGCCCGCGAGTGTTCGAACAAAAATAGTTGTAGGCTATACACCGGAAGCTAAGAAAGAGCTGAAAGAACTACAAATGGAGAAACTGCAAAAGTCAGACAGATTAAAACAGATGCTATATTATCTAGAGCATAATCCAGAGCAAGTTTATGCTATTAACGATAACCCAGAAAGTCTTGAAAAATTCAAAAAATTTAACACAGATTTGTTGGCCTTAACAGACAGATTGTCACTTTTAAACAATAGATTGTATGAATGTAAATTAGATATTTTAAACTCTCACCAAGAAGGCATAGAAGTCAAACAGCAAGTATTTACGAATGTTTCCTTTGATATCAATAATACCAAACGCCGAATTGAAAACGATATTACTGGAGCAGGGACATTTGTGTTTAGTCATGATGAAATTAAATTAATCGTTAAAAAATCTTAAACGCCCCCTTTTATTTGTCTCGTTAAGTAAGTATTTATTCACAGTCCATATTAATCCAGTTAAAAATAAATCAATTAAGTCTGTGATTAGTATGATTTATTAGTCGCTTGATTAAATACTAAGCTTTATTCAATTATTATAGTTAATATTTTCTTGCAAAGAGAAAAAGATGGCGTTAGGTGGCTGGAGAATAAGAAAGCGGGAAAATGCGTTTGATCATTATTGTACCGCTGTTAAAGAGGCATTAAATCAATATATTGATGATCCGGATCGAAAAGACAAAAATGACTGGAAAGACGCGGCGATCAATTTTCGAGATAATACATTAGCTCGCCTGGAACCTACTAAATCATTAATTGCACTACACCAACAAGTATACGAGTTTTCTGAATCGCTTCGTTCGACCTATAATTATGTCACATCCTCTATTTTTGGAGAGTCATTTACCAAAACATTGGGTAGTTATGTCGGGGCGACTGGTTCGGATTTGAAAGCTCAATTGTCTATTATTTTGGAGTCTATCCAACCATATCATCCTAGTTACATAAGTGAGGAGTTATTTAAGATCAAATTACGTTTACAACGAGAAAAATTCTATCAGCAGATATTTTATTATGACGAGAGCAAATTTGATTATATTGCTTCTTTCTCTTCTGAAGCGGTACAAGTGCTGTCACATGTTATGTCAGATGATGAGCGACTAAGCGAGTTTAAGCTTAAAGCACGGGATTCCATGTGGGTTGTGCCCGTGCAAGAGTTGATAGATAAATTTAAAGAAAAATTGCAATCAGAAGAGAAAACTAGAATACGATATTAACAAGCTTAAGAATATATCCTAGTTGAGCTGCATTATTATTTAAAACGCAGCATATCTAAATAGATATCACAAAAAATCCGACGACACATATAAGTGAGCCCAGCCATGATAGGCTTCGGAGTAAAGACTTATCGAATAAATAGAAAAAACCATAAAGTATTCGGCAACCTAAAAAAGTTAAAGCTAGAATATCGATTCTATCTTGTGGTGCATGAAGTTGGTGGGCAATAATGATACCTGCGATAAAGGGAGGGAGAATTTCATAAGAATTAAGTTGAACCCAATGAGAGCGTTTGCGCCAGCCTTCCACACTTTCCAAAAATTCCCTAGGTTCCGAATTATTATACCCAGATTTACTTTTAGCTAAAATAGTAAAAAAGTAAGGTAGAAAAATTACAATAAGCAAATACCAATAAGCATATGTCATTTATCACGCACTCATAAATTTATTTATATTATCTTTATATTACTATTGGAGCAGCCAAGTTGCCACTAATAGTATCAGGACAGCCCTGTTAAGTTAAACATCTTAAAAGGCCTGTCTTGATAATGGCCTCTGTTAAGTTAAACACCTTAACAAGGCTGTCCTGATAATGGCCCGTAATAATACTTTGCCGGATATTGCTGTTTAGCTAATTAGCAAGGATAAGTTGAATAATGTTAGTTAAACGTCAAAACTGGTTTTTTAATTAGCAGGCGACTAGAATAGTAAATTTTGCGGTATATCTATTATTTAAAGCAAGGATATAAATTTTATGAAGCAACAAATGGCGACATTAGCAACTCAATATGAGAAAGCTTACTTTAATCGTTTTCCTGATCTAGGAATGTTTTGGGGAAAAGAAGATATTCCATTGGACCGATTTACTGATAATGCTTTAGATGCCGTTTCTGAATGGGAAGCCATTGAAGATGAATTTTTACTAAAGTTAGATCAAATTGACGAAAAATATCTAATAGATACACCTGAGCATATAACCTATAAACTGCTCAAGCAAAGCTTGGAGGCTAATAAGGCTTGCCGCCAATGCCAAGATCAATTATGGGATCTCGACCCTTTATTTGGCTGGCATATTAAGATAGGTTTAATCGCTGAAAAGCAGCCATTAGGCAGCCCTGAGTATAGAGCGTCTGCTTTTAGAAAGTATTCAGGTCTTCCAACTTTAATAGAAAATGAGATACAAAATTTAAGCTTGGGTATTAAAAAGGGCTATACAGCGCCCAAGCCAGTTGTACTGCGCATTATTAATCAAATTGAAATTATGCTGGAATATGCTATTGAAGATAACCCTATTTCTATACTGACGACTAGAGACACAGATGCTGATTTTAAAAAGCAAATTACAGTCTTAATTGAAGAGAAGATTAACCCGGCCTTACAGAAATTTCTCTCTTTCTTGAGGTCAGAATATTTAGATAATGCTCGTAACAGTATTGGTTTATCTGAGGTGCCTAATGGCGCAGCTTGCTATGAAGCCAAGATAATGCGGGAGACAACTTTAGCCGTTACGCCGGAGGAAATTTTTGCTTTCGGTGAATCTTGTATGTCACACATACATGCTGAAATTCAGTCAATCGGGGAAAAGATATTTGGCACGAATAATATTTTAGAAATATTTGAAAAAATAAACACTCATGCCGAGTACTTGTTTGAATCAGAGCAAGCAATGCTAGATTATAATTTTGCCGCATTAAGCCGAGTGAAAGACAACATGGAAGATTGGTTTGATTACATGCCCAGAGCAGATTGTACAATAAAGCCTTATCCAAGCCATAGAGCAAAAACGGGTGCGCCGGGCGAATATCACCCTCCTAGTATAGATGGTTCCCGACCTGGAACGTACTATATTAATACCCATGAATCTAAAAAGCGGTCACGTGCCGATCAAGAAGCGACGTTATTTCACGAATTAATACCTGGGCACCATTATCAAATTGCCTTGACCCAACAAGATCCTACACACCACAGTCTGGACCAATATTTGTGGAACTGCGGCTACGGGGAGGGTTGGGCATTGTACACTGAGCGTTTAGCTCAAGAAATGGGATTGTATACTGATGAAATATCAATATTAGGCATGCTTTCTAACGAAGCATTACGCGCGGCACGTTTGGTGGTGGATCCGGGCATACACTACATGGGGTGGAGCCGTCAAAAAGCAGTGGATTATTTGAAAAAGCACACGGCTTTTGATGAAAATATACTTCAATCGGAAGTTGACCGGTATATTATGCTACCAGGACAGGCCACATCTTATATGTTGGGACAAAAGGAAATATTTCAATTAAGAGATTATGCGGCACAAGCGTTAGGAGAGAAATTTGATATTAGAGACTTCCACCATCAAGTATTAAAAGATGGCGCAGTGACATTACCCATGCTGAGAAATAATATTCTTGATTGGGTTGAATCATGGGACGAACAGCAGGATGAGGGGTAGGTTTTATGCGCAATCTAGTACACATTCGGAACGCTATATTCCGGATAGATGTTGTAGGATTTAATCAAGCGCTCGATAGAGCAATATACGAAAAAGATAACTTGAACCTATTAATAGGCAGTCGAAATAATCCTAATAATAAATTTCTGTTAATTGACTCATGTTATTACATGTTGCAAAAAAAGTACGCCTTGGGCCATGAAGCGCAAATAAAAAGTGTCCTTTATATGATTTCTCGCCTGTTTTTGGCTGGTTCAGACTTGAGTTTAAAATTAAGGCTCGATCAGAGAGCTTATTTGTCAGGTTCGGATGACGTTGTACTAATGCGAGATAACGACCCCCTGCGGAGACGATTTCCACGCCGCTATTTGGAGCAAAGGCGTATATTTGCAATACAGGAAATTTTACGTTGCTTTAGTGAGTACCCCTCTAGATCATATTCTAATGCTCATATTTATATTGGGCAGAAATTATTATCTCAACTTCCGCCAAAGCCAATAGAGGTCAGTCGCGCAATAGCCTACACCGGCTATATGAGAAATGAGCGCCATATAGATGCAGGTGGAGAGCAAAGTGCCCACTTTAAAAGCGCCCATGAAGCTGCTGGTCAGGCTATTTTACGCTTAAGTAAGCGTTATCCAAATTTAGATGCCAAACAGACTTTATTAGATTTATATCGACACCTGATGAAGTTATATGATTTGTCTTTTAAGCAAAAGTTGCCGTATAACATGACACGTCATAAAATTAATGTGGCGTTGAGGTATCTTGCTTGTATAGGTCTTATACCACTTGAGGGGCAATATAAAGACATGGTGACTCAAGTAACAGAAGCCGATTATATTGCTTTAATTTGGCAAGCATCAAAGCATGATTTTGTTTACATTGATGAGACCCATGAATTCGCTGACTTAGGCATGTTTCAACCTGGTACTGAAGATTTTCTGGATCGGTTATGTGAAATTACAAATGAATTAGTTAACATAGGTAGAGCCTACAACGTAGAAGTGGATAATGGTTTGGCATTTCGACCTGGTGGGGATGTCGCTCGCTCTTTTGATAATCCAACTTGTTGGGGTGGTGCATTTACCAAAATCCACTCAATATTAATGGGCAAACACCCTGATGTGCCCATTGAGTATTTGTCTTACAATCATCGTGATTTAGCAGGGTTACGCAAAGAAGTTTTTCAGGGTATTTTTAATTCCTTACATCCATATACTCGTGCTTTAGTACGAGCATACTGGTCTGACAATCCTTATAAATTAGATGACTACATTCACACGAATGAAAAAGGATTGTTTTCAAAAGTAGCAGACCAGGCTAGTCAGCCTGGGCTTGAAGTGGGGCATGACGATGCCTTAAGTTTTTTGATACATGTCAACCATGCCTTAAGGGCTGAAATTGAGAATAGACATGGTATCCAGGGTGAAAATGCCGTTGCTGTTGTCCCAAAAGATGTGGCTGATACAGCCATTAGTATCTATGCCTTAGGGGCTGAGATATTACCTGATATGTTAGCAGATGAAAATACAAGTGCAGTCAAAAGCTTCATTGCTCAGTTTGAGGCGGTGATCCCTTACCCCACATTAACATTACAATATGCCCAGAAAAAAGCAGAACAAAATAAAGAGGAGAAGCCCAGTGTCGCAGTAAATGCCTTAGAAGTTGAAGAGCAGCGTTTTGGCGAGAGATTAGGTACTTTTTAAATTAGCTAAGCCTTGCGGGTTGATAAATTACAGATTGCAAAAGTGCCAAGGTGGGGGTAAAATGCTTACAAGTTATTCATCTAACGCCCCAAATGAGTTTTTCATGCATTTAAACAGTCATTTATTAATCGCAAATCCTTCGATTGTACGAAAAGCAATTTTGCTCGTTTTAACGCTTGTACTTACAACAGTATTATATGCGAATGATTATAATTATTGGGGTGAAAAAAATATCCATCAACCGGATAATTATATTTTTGGATATGGTTCGTTGGTGAATGCAGAGTCTAGGGCTGCCTCTTTTGAGAGCATGACAAGTGTGGTGGCTGCACGAATTTCAGCTGATTTCGGCTATAAGCGCGTATGGAATTACCAAGGTCCAGGGTTTACTGCTTTAGGGCTAGAAAAAACTAATAATGCTATGTCTATCAACGGTATCATTTATTCTGTGAAATCAGAAGATATGGATGTTTGGGATCAACGTGAAAGGAATTATGACCGTATAGAGTTGCCTTGGGAGTTTGTTGAGTCTGTTGATTGGATGGATTTACCTAAGAAGGGCAAGCTTTGGGTGTACGTGCCTAAAGTGAATAATACTGCTTCACCAAGCCATCCCATCATTCAATCTTATGTCGATATCTGTGTGACAGGTTTCTTAGATTATAGTAAAGAATTTGCCATAGAATTTTTAGAAACAACAGGAAATTGGTCTATGTATTGGCTCAATGATAGATTAGTTGCTAGAAGACCATGGGTACATTTTAAAAAACATAGTCGAGTGGATAACCTGTTAGATAACCATCCAAAAGAAAATAATCTGTATCATTTTCGGGCCTTTCCGTCTTTTCCATCCGAGTGGCATCGAACGGATTCACTCCCAACTTCCCCAACACCGCCACTTTCTTGAATATATCCCCAGTGAGGAATTTTGATGAGATTTACTCTTGATGCCGGCCATAATGATGAAATGATGCCTTGGCTCATAAACTGTAAAGTAACAGAAGTAGAGGGTATTCTAGAGGTCAGGATGCTGGCGTCAAAAAATTATCAAAAATATGCTGACGTAACGGTCGTATCCGAGATAAGATTAGTTAAAAATTAACGGTGTGATAATTTTTTTAATATTAGGTGGTAGGAACTATACCCTGCCACCAGACTGGACTAGCCACTTATGTGTTTCGCTTCGTGGTAAAGCTTCTATATTATGCCCATCAATAAAAGCGACCAAAGCCCATCTCGCAAAGGGTTCTCCAATAATCGCCTCATCTAATTGAACGACATCATGCCAAGCGGGTTTTAATTCGTTATGGCACATGACTTTTTCAAAGTTGCTTGATAAGAAAAATATAGCAGTTTGTGCTTCATGTTTGACAAGGTTTAAGTTATCAGGCGCAGTCCCTATCCTTAAACCTGGGCAGCTTTCAGCAATGGCAAGGGTAAAAGAACCAGCATCATAGTGGGGTTTTGCAAGATATCTGCCTGATTTTTGCCATTGATATTTTAAAAAGCGAAGTGAAAAATGAACCTCATCTGTATCAAAAACGTTATTCGTTATGTTAGGTGAAATGGGTTCAAGGCTTAATAATATTTGCCTGACCGTTTCAAAAGCTAACTGCCATATTGGGTAAGCTTTTTGAATAAAACTCTTTACCACGGGATTTTGATTGATGAAATTTTCATAACGTGGCATTAAGGCTGGGTGAAAATGGAAAAATTCTTTGTCATCGTTATAAATGTGTTCGTTTGCTTTACGGTGTTTGTAGCCCACATCTCCTCGTCTATGTAAAGGCGCAATTGAAAAGTCTATTTCTTCTTTAATGTGGTCTGGCTCTTGTAAGAAACGCATAAAAGCATCCATTGCCTCTTGAATGCATTTGGGATCTATCGAAAAAGGAACGCTGACAAACCCTTGGTCTAAGAGCGAACGATATATATCAGTCTGATCAAATAGCGGTTGGTTTGTGTTAATCATACTTTATGGAAAATTCCTATTATATCAATCAATATGTTTTACTTTTTCATAGATGTTATTATTTTTGCAGGTCTCAAGAAGTTGTAGCTTTAAGGTGACTGACAATTTTTCTTTAATGTTAGCTATATAATGCTCTACTGTTCGGCTTGAAATATTGAGTTCCCGTCCAATTTCTTTATATTTTTTACCATCTAATAGCCGCTTGAGACACATTGACTCCATGGTGGTTAAATAAATATTTTCATAAATGCCATCTAAGTAAACGCGTTCAAGTTTTATATCTTGTTTAAATAATTCTCGCTTGCCCGGTGGTAGTCCTAAGTACCAGTTATCAGACAGTTTAAAACTTGGATCCACTGGGTACGTGAAAGCACTTTTGTGAGCGGTTTTGATTAGTGTTCTGCCTGCGTCTTTAAAGTGTAAAATAAATTTTTTAAACATGTCTAAATTATTTAAAAAAATATTTGTAGCAGAATGATTGGATAAGTCGGAGGCAAAATTACATTGCTCAAAATAGGTGTCATAACGTTGGTAGATAGTAAAGACAGCTTTATAGTTTCCTAATTTACTATGCTTATTCCAGAACTCACAAACTTTATGCTGATTTTGACAATTACCACTGTGGATACTGATACCTTTAGAGCCTGGGGGATGTTTACGAAAGTCGGCCAATTCCGTTTTGTAAAAATCCTCATTAAAGTATGCTTCAAGCCATTCTGGATTTGAGCAGATCATAAATTTTTTCCCAGAAGCATCAGATCGGATAAACCGGAAAAATGTTATGTTAAACAATTTAAACAACGGCTGGCAAATAGACTCTACTTCAGGGCACAAAAGCATGAGTTGTTGTTTATGGGCTTCAAAAGTATTCATTTTTTGATTTATGGTTTAGTCTGTTGTTTTTCTAATACTACCATTAAACAACACTCAAATCCCAGTAGTTTACTGGCTAGCTGCCGGGGTAAGTCAGTCTAATAAACATGATGTGAATAAAGAAGTAACTAAGTTGCGTACTTTTCAATTAATTATTTACAGTGTTTCTATTTTACGGAAGTAGTAGGAGATGTAATGAGTTTACAGGGTGTAGGTGAAGATGAGGGTAGCGTTGTTTTGGCCGTTGAAAGCAGTATCGATGATGACGAAGCCACTTCTGAGAGAGAGGCAGAGCGTAGAGCGGCGGATCTTAGATTTGATGCTGAGAGATTAGATGAAGATGAGGCTTATCTTATGGCATATGCTAGACCCATTTTTTCTAAGTCTATAGGGCCTCTAGCCGTTTTGATGGGGGTCGTAAAAAAGTATGGTACGTATCCATTGAGTGTTTACCTGAAAATGATTAGAGATTTAGTTTATTTTCGAAAAATGGGTGTTACTCATACTATCAAAACGATTATATTAGGCATTTTAACAACTTTAGCAGCCTTGCTTGGGGGGTTAATGGAATTTATCGCGCCTTCTTTTTTTCATAATATTAAAGACAGTGTTCACAGTGTACTCTCATTTCTGGGAGAACAAGCGGCGCATGCAGCAACTATTATTTTTCTTATTTTTAGTGGGATTAGTCTAGGCTATCCTATATTAAGAAAAATTTTAGACGTTTGTATTAACACAGTATTAGGTGTGGCCGATCCTGCATTACATATGTCTGATCGAGAAATTAACAAATGGGTCGAGCGTTTTCCTGAGGAACAACGAACTGATATGGCTCATAGATTAAGGGGAATTGTAGAGCTATTTAATGGCAGGTTTACACAAGCGGATGGCCAGTATGATGGTTTTCAACATAGCGGAGATTATCGATATATTTTAAAGGCTTTTGAAAATCTTAGGATAGGCAAAGTTAGCACATGCAGAAAGTCTATTGGGGCTCAAATAGCCAAGTTAGAGGAATCCATATTGGCCAATGCCACACCAGAAAAGCAAGCGCAAATGAGAGTGTTAAGGCATGCTATGAACGATCTTTATGCCTTAGAGCCTGACTTGGAGGCTGGTAGAAATAGACTGGCAGCATAAGGTAGATAGAACAGCCTGACACAGTTTGAAATTTTATCTGAGTCAGGCTAGCGCGAACAGCAGATGCTATTTTTTAGGTATATAGGCCCTTACTCGTGCAGCAGAACTTCCTGCCTCGGGTTGCTGTTCTTGTTGTCGTTGCTGCAGAGCTAGAGCTGAAGTAAACCCTGGGTGTATTGGCGCTGCCGGATTAAGAGGTTGCTTGCTATTCTCCGACTTTTTAGTGATAGCTTTTATATCAATCAATTCTAATTTTTCATGGATTTTTAATAGGTTCCCAACCAGGGTTTCTGTTTGGGCAATATGTACGCGCGCTTCATCACCTTGGACGCCATCAGTTTTGATTTTACAAATAAGTTGTGTTTTTCCAGTGTTATCAAAACGATATTGTGCCAATTCTTTTGCCATAGCTTCTTCTTGAATTAGAATTGTGTTTCGTTGTGCTTTAGCTAATAATGTAAAATCGTTGATAGAGTAAACATCTTCTTTTGGATTATTTTCATGTAGTACCACGTAGAAAATATTTTCAGATGCTGTAGATGTTTCAGATACTTCAGATACTTCAGGTGCTTCAGATACTTTATTAGATTTATCGTCTTGTGCTGCTTGTGGAGAATGTTTGTCCTGTACTTGCGATTGACTTGGGGATAGCATAGGAGAGGTGTGCTGTTGTGTATCTTGACGCGCCTCAACAATGGAGCATACGGCCAAATAGGATAGCTGTCCTGCTCTAACTATTGAGTCAGCAAGATCTTCGTTATCTTCGTCATTGGTCACTGTCACCCTACAAATGATATAGTCAAAAGACCTATCAGAATTAGTCTCAGCCTCGGACTCAGCTTTACTTTCAGTCTCAAATAAAACCAACTCTAAACCCAATCCTCTTTGTTTTCTAGCCAGACTATAGAGATCATCTTCAGAATACTGGTCTGTTCGGGGAGATGGTTCTTGAAGAGCGATGTAATAATCAATAGCCATGAAATTCTCTCTATGTTAGTTTGATTGCATTTAGGTTGGCAGCTAGGAACAATACCATAAAAGCTGACCAAATCATACTTTATTATGTTCGCTCAAGCCGGGGGTTTTAGAAGGGGGGTAATAAATACATTCCAATAGCTATATTTTCTGAAATTTTGCTTGGTTGATTTGGTGATTTTTATAGGAATGGCGCAAAGGTGGTTTGTACTAAGTCGCAAATAATGAGTTTGATGTATAGCTTGCCTCGGTGTTTGCTTGTTTTTTTGCCTGCCATTAAATAAGACAACTTTCTCGGTGCTGATTTAAATGAGTGTCAACTATTTTATCTCCAAAGGCTAATTGGAGGGAAAAACTACCACAATTTATTATGAGACAGGTCAATGTCTATTTGATGTCGGCCAAGAGCACTTAAAACACTGGATACGCTTCTCGGGCCTATATTGTTATACGCTAAAAAAAGAGTTTTGATCTTTGTACCAACCATATATCTAAATGCTTGGAGCACACCATCAAACCCTAACATATTACCTGCTAAATTCACGGCGAGGATATTCGTTTTTTTAATAGCGCGAATAAAGGCAAGGGCGCCGTCGGGACCCAAATTGTTAAAGGAAACACTCACGCTTAAAATATTAGTGTTTTGTAATGCTTCACCTATTGCGAAGGCATGCATTTGAGCGATTTCTTTCAATGAGAAATCCACCGAAGTGTAATTATTATTATCTAGAATTTGTTTGAATAAGTCAAAATCACCAACTTTCACCTTATTAACCACATATTTGGATGGAAAATATACTGTTTTCATTCACTTGTTCTCATTATTTTATGCGCAGCATTACTCTGATATTCATATACTGATATAATTCCATAAATTAAGCTCAAAAACCAGAACTGAATGCTCTGGTTACAAGCGAGCGCACGGATGCAGGGATTTTAATTTTAATTTTAATGATATCAGTTAGTTATTATATTTTTTTGATGTTTACTGGCTACAACAATAGGGCGTACGAATATGTAATAGAAATGGTATAATAGAAGCGCCACAGTTAATTGTGGTTTGTTCAAAAGTTTAAACGGAATTGCTTATCATTTATGATACTTAGATTAGGTGATAATAAACTAATTAGGAGTGGGCACAATGCCAGATCACAAGGATTCTGCAGAGCAGAGCAAGTTAATATCGCAGGTGGCTGCTAACATTGGGCATGATAATTTTAGCTCTGAAGTCATTAAATTAGTTGCATCGCAAAAAATTGATCCGACTGCGTTTCTCTTTGATGATGTTTTTGGTCAAAAGTCTTTATATCACCTGGCTGCCGAAATGGGTAATTTTACAGTCGTTCAATATTTAATTGATAATGGACTGGTTGATATTAATCAATTAACAAATGGAGAGCCTCCAAGACATGCGTTAGATTTTATGTGTAATGGTTTGATTGAAGATAAGCATGAAGCCATCATTGAATATCTGTTATTACAGCCTAATTTAAATATTGATGAACTAGATGAACAGGGGTTGAATCAATTAGACCAAGTTTTGTACCACAATAACTGTGGTCGTTTGTTATTATTGCTGACCAGTAGGCAAAACTTTACTTCGGTTGGAAACAAATTAATTCAGCGCGAGCTTTTTAGCTTAAAATTTGGTTTGGATGATAGTTGCACAAGGATGCAGGACAAAGCACAAGCATACTCAAGCGAAATGAGCATCCCTTCAGATTTAAGCTTAACCTTGCCATACTTGCAAAGTTCTTTGGTTGAGTTTGCCTCTCTCTCCAATGATACCAATTTACAAAGCATTAGCAATGTCTTTTTACACAATTCCATTTGCCATTTCGGTCCTAATTCAACTGTTGGCATTACAGATTTTTCAAATATAGTCAAGCGCTATCAAGCGGGACACATGGTCGTAATACATGGACGGGAAAACAGCCAAACAGCTTCTTATGTGCTTGAGGGCGGAACACTATATCACTGTAGTTCCCAACCTGATGATTTAGGGCAAATGATTATCAAAAACTATATAATTGATGACGCTAAAAAAATTGATAGTAAAATATTTGATATTTTATTACATACAACAGCACCTGAAAAAGCTTTAAAATTAACCCTGATTCATAAATCAATTGGACCAGCACTCATTGGCAATAACCAGCTAAATGCCCCTCAACAAGCTTTATATGCAATGATTTTACATGTCATAGGGGGGGATGGGGATTCTGATTCATTAACATTACAAGTGAAAGGATTATACTCATCGTGGCTTAACTGGGATAGAAAGCAACAAATTGATCACTTTGGGCAATCATTTTCAGATAACCCCCCATTATTGGAAAATATGTTGCAAGAAGCATTGCCAAAATTAGTAAACGAGCCTGATTTAATAGAACATTTAAATGCCGTTCTCAAGAATGGTGCTAATAATGAGCCCCATGCTAAAGGCAAGCATAAACATAGATAAGGATCATGCATTTTGCCAATCAATGTTAGTTTTTGAGCGCGCTTTTTCTCAGATTTTATTAGGATGTGTTGACAAATGTTTGTTGAACAACTTGTTGTTAAACTGATTCCAGTAATTTTAAACATACAAATATAACGACAAAAGAGATAGACTATGAAAAGATTATTTCCTGACGTCAATTAAAGGAATCCTTATGTCTATATTATATGATTCATTGCGTTGTTATAAACAAATAGAGCTCACCCATGAGAATAAAATCAAGTATTTTTTAGAACAACATAGCACGAAAGAAGGAACCTGGGGGCAATTGATACTAAATTCAGGCGCTATTGATTTTATTTTTTTGAATGGTGAAGGCCAAGAATTATCTAAAGTTAGTTTAGATAACACAAACAAACAAATTAAGTTCCCACCTGCGTGTTTACACAAGATTGTGCAAAATAGCAAAGAATTCTCCGCAACTTTAAAGTTTTATTGTATGCCCCATCGATATTTTAATAAGAAGCATAAGCTGGGTCATATTCATAGTGATTTGTTGTACATTTCAAATAACTATCTTAAGAATGCAGGAAAATTAAATGTCCTGGATATAGGCTGCGGATCAGGCCGAAATATTTTTCATTATGCCGCAGAAGGGCATCATGTAATGGGGGTTGACATCAATTCAAAAGCATTGGAGTCTATAAACGCGATTGCAATACAAGAAAAAATAAACAACATTAAGACGAGGGTTCACGATTTAAATAATAGTTTAGAGCTTAATGATGAGATGTTTGATCTTATCGTTGCAACAGTTAGTTTACAGTTCTTAAATGCAGAACGCATACCGGTGTTATTAAAAGAGATGCAGCAGCATACGCGTGCGAAAGGATTACATTTTCTTGTTTTTCCGATAGATTCCCCAGAATTCAACTTGCCAGAGTCGTTCACTTATTTACCTCAGAAAGATGAAATCTATCATTATTATCAAGATGCTGGATGGGGTGTATTGGAATATAATGAAAAAGTTGGCAACTTACATAGGCTAGATGAGCTTGGGAAACCCATTCAGGGAAAATTTGGTCTTATATTAGCGCAGAAGCATTAGCATAAAAATATTATGTCATAAAACTTTGGAGTCTGCTTAATGAAAATTAAACATTTTTTTGATACCACAACAGCGACATTTACCTATGTTGTTAGTGATGACAAAACGCTCAGTTGTGCCATCATTGATCCCGTGTTGGATTATAATATGTACTCTGGTAAAACCAGTACTACCTCAGCTGAAAAAGTTATCGCGTATATAGAGGAAAATAAATTAAAGGTCGATTGGATTCTGGAAACACATGCACATGCCGATCATATTTCAGGTGCGCAGTTTCTAAAAGCCAAGCTCGGTGGCAAAGTTGGCATCGGTGGTAATATCGCTGAGGTTCTTCAGTATTGGGTTCCTGTTTTTAATTCGGCAACAAATACGCCACTAGATGGCTCTCAGTTTGATTATTTATTTAATGATGGCGAGCGCTTTACAATAGGCGCTGTTGAGGTAAGCGTTATCTATACCCCTGGCCATACACCTGCTTGTATTAGTTATTTAATTGAGGGTAATATATTTGTCGGTGATGCGCTTTTAATGCCACACATCGGAACGGCTAGAACGGATTTTCCAGGTGGTAGCGCCGAGACATTGTATAAATCCATTCAAAAGATATTTTCTTTGCCTGACGAGACTAAAGTCTATACTTGTCATGACTATCCTGTGGCTGGCACAAACGCAAGCTCAGTAGCAACAATAAAAGAACATAAACTTAACAATAAAATGGTGAGGGTTGGAATTTCTCGGCAGGCTTATGTTGAGGCGCGAACCCAAAAGGATAAAACAATGCCTGTTCCAAAGTTACTATTACCCTCTGTTCAGGTCAATATCCGAGCAGGCCATTTAAACCCGCCAGAAGAGAATAAGATTTCTTATATAAAGATACCAGTAAATCAACTATAAGGTTATGTGACTGAAGCGTTTTAGCTTTGAGCACAAACCTTAAAGTTTATATGCTCAGCAACAAACTTAATTTTATACGAAGTACTATTAATTTAGTTCGAATAACTGTTATTGTTTCTGAGACGTTTGTGATTTAGCAATACAATAATAATGACAATAATAAATGCAAGTTAGGAGAGTGATATGATTAAGGGATCTAAACATAAAGGTTCAGGCTCTGGAAGTGATTTATCTGGCTCTGATAGCGATACTTTTAGCCCAGACAGTGGCATTTTTAGAGCTGAATTTGGGCAACCCAACACTCAAAATGCCATGCTAAGAATTTTCAGAGCATATCAAGAGTCTATTATTAAATTACTATTGGCCAGTCAACGTATTGAACATAGACTGACAAAAGTCCAGTTTCTTGCAGATAGAATGCAGGAAGAGGGTAGCGCAGTGATGGATAGTGATATTACGGATGCCGCAAAAATTCAAGCGCATCATATCGGTGCTTATCAAACCCTAAATGTTTCTTTCACTGAAAAGCAACGCATCATTCAAGAATATATTCAGCTCATTCGATTTGAGATAAAAGATAAAGCAGTTACACCTGAAAATGTTAAGCATGCGATGCAAGCTTTGACGGCAGAAGTCTCACCTGGAAAACTTTTTTCAACGTTTATGAACCACTGCGCGCACTCATCTTTTGTATTGGATGCCATTGTTTATGAAGTTCGACATGCTAAAAAAAATACTGAATTAACAGAAGAAGATGTTGAGATTGCAAATGGAGTATGGCGACAGGTTGAAGAACAGCGGTATAAGCGATTAAAACAAAAAGTTACAGATATTATGGCCAAAGTTGAAAAATGGCATGACATTATACCTCAGCCATTAACAGACAAGGAAATGGTTGAAAGAGAACGCTTAAACCCTTTTGAGCCAGGAGAAGACAAAGAGTATAGAGCTGAACGACGCAGGTTAGTTCCGGGGCATGCTGCGAGCTTAAAGCAAATTCAAGATAGGGCGGTCGCCAGAGAAGCGGCTAGCTCATATGCTAGAGCAAAGCAGCCTCTTCACAAACAACATTGTGAGTTGGGTGATCAAGAGCGGTTAGAAATGCAATTTAAATTGGGTATTCACCCGTTTTCTAAAAGTCGTCAAGGGTATGGAGAATTAGTGTTAAATACTGTTACGGGGAACCAGTCTTGGCTTTCAAAGTTTGAAGGAGCACAATTAGACCCGGATCTGCCAGTTCTTTTTCCAGCTCGAAAAGAGCACGCGATTAAAACATTAACCCCTTTTTTGCAATTGCGCCGTGATGCAAGTAGAAAACTCGCAGACGACTCATTTGAGCCGGAAGCCAATAGAGAAGAAGTTGATACTTTGATGGACGATCTAAAAAAATTAAAAATTAGCACTTATTAAACATACCGAGCCTACATGGCTCGGCTTTTTTGGGGCCTAAAAAATTCAAAAGAAAGGAAATCTGCATGATGAAAAAAATGCCTACATTATTTTTTGTCTTATGCTTTTGTAGTGCTTTACAGGCAGAATTAAAACCGCAAGAGCCTAACATCTTGCCATCATGGAATAATAGCAGTTCTAAGCAAGCGATTATTGATTTTGTCGATGCCGTTACCAATGAAAGTGGGCCAGATTTTGTTCCTGCTGCCGAACGTATAGCCGTTTTTGATAACGATGGTACGCTTTGGTCAGAAAAGCCTGTTTATTTTCAACTCTTCTTTGCTTTAGAACGCGCTAAGGCATTGGCACCGCAGCATCCAGAGTGGAAAAAAAATCCGTTATACAAACCTATAATGGCAGGAGATTTGAAAGCTTTATCTGCTGGCGGACATGCAACGTTGCTTAAACTGATGATGTTAACGCATGCTAATACAACTGTGAATGAGTTTAATGGCATCGTTAAAGAATGGGTAAAAACAGCAAAGCATCCTGAAACAGGCAAAGCTTATACAGATATGGTATACCAACCAATGCTTGAGGTTTTGACATATTTGAGAGCGAATGGTTTTAAGACGTATATTGTCTCAGGAGGGGGGATTGAGTTTATGCGACCTTGGACTGAGCAAGTATACGGTATCCCGCCTGAGCAAGTGATCGGTAGTAGCCTTAAAACAAAATTCGAGATACAAGATAAGAAACCAGTAGTATTTCGGCTACCAGAAATTAATGTGTTGAACGATAAAAGCGCTAAACCACTTAGTATATCTCAAGTCATTGGTCGTCTCCCCATTATGGCATTTGGTAATTCAGATGGGGATTTAGAAATGCTGCAATGGACAACGTCTGGAAAAGGCAAACGGTTAGGGCTGATAGTACATCATACGGATGACAAGCGTGAATGGGCGTATGATCGAGAGTCAATTGTCGGGAAATTAGATGAGGCGATGGATGAGGCCAAGCAAAATGGATGGGTCATGATTGATATGAAGTCAGACTGGAATAAGATATACAAAACACAGGAGTGATTTGCATATAAACATGACATAAAACATCATCTTTTCGCAGTCTATCTTTAGATGATAAAGATAGACTGTGAAATTCTAGGTTAGTTTAACTTATCTTAACTTAGCCTATCCTAGCCTGGGTTAACACCCAGCCTTAGTTATTTAACATATATTCTGTAGGTTTTGTTTATTGAATGGGGGGTATGTTAGAATGCATCCGGTTTTAGCATAGTCATAACCTAGGATGAACAATGAAAGTAAAACTGGGAACACGCGGTAGCCCATTAGCGTTAGTTCAGGCAAATCTGATTAAAAAAGCTTTAGAAACTAATTGCAAAGATATTGATGTTGAAATTATCACGATCAAAACGCTGGGAGATCGTAAACAAGGCACGCCTGAAGCAAGTAATAGTGACAAGCAAGATTGGGTTCATGATTTAGAATGTGCCATTCTGGATCAAACTATTGACTTTGCTGTTCACAGTGGAAAAGATGTGCCAGCTGAAATCATGGCTGAAACCGCGTTACTACCTGCCATGCCACGTGCTAACCCCCTAGATACATTTATTGGCCGACTCGACCCACATACTGGTGTACGACTACTTTTCTCTGAATTACCTCAAGGGGCCAAAGTTGGGACAGCGAGTTTACGAAGAAAAGCGGAACTGCTTAAGTTGCGCCCTGATTTAAATATTGTAGAACACCGGGGTAATGTGCGGACCCGCTTAGCAAAAATGGATAAAAGCGATGATATTATGGGTATTGTCTTAGCTTGTGCTGGATTAGAGCGATTAGGATATGATGATTTGGTCCATGAACCTTTTAATGCTGAGGATATGATGCCGGCTGTAAATCAAGGGATTTTAACTGTTCAGTTTCATGCCAATAATTCGGCATTAGTCTTGCTATTACAAGAATTGGCCGATAACAACACCTATGCAGAATGGCAAGCAGAGCGAGCGGTAGTTGAGCTGCTGGAGGGAGATTGTAAATCTGCTATGAGTATTTTTGCGCAATGTTTAGGAGAAAGTCTGACCATTAGTTCACGAGTCATGTCTGAAGATGCGCAAACCTCTGTTCATTATAGAACAACAGGTAATAAAGTAGATGCAGGTATATTGGGCGCCACTGTGGGGAAAAATTTACTTGAGCAGGGCGCAGATAAAATTATCGAGTCGTCTAGAAACTCACCAAACAAATAGTTAGGCAAGTTACTAGGGGGGGGGCGAGAAGCTTTTATTTAGAAAGAATACTTGCTAATATGCTAACTGTATTCCAACCCCAGATAAATAGGCTATTTATTATGACCAATAATAACCCCCTTATTATTCCTAATAAGCATTTACTTGCTATGGGCACCTCTTCTATATTTACCTTGTACGGCTCCATAAAGCTAATGGCATTGGCCTATAATTTTCTTGCATATACCCTAGGAGTAGGTGGATTTATTAGTTTTTTCGCTAGTATTCCCTTTTTAGCAGTAGGAGGAGTCTTAGGTTTTGGATTGTTTGTACAAGCTTGCAAGTATCTCAAATTATGGCCTATGGACTTAAGTGCGAATGATATTTTTGGTGCTCATTTTTCTACAATGCCTAAAACATGGAAGGATAAAGTAGTAGAATTCACCAGCGTGTTTTTAAACGATTGTAAAACGGCATTAAGGACTTTTGATAGAAGTCTTTTAGAGCATTTGAGTCATTTTGTTGTCAGCGAGAATAGTCCAGAATATAAACGTTGGACAAGCGCTAATAAAGTAGTTGAATCGGAAGACCAAGGTTGGTTCGTAAGATCTGTTTTGGGACCATTTCAGTCTGCAAATCAAGCCATTAAAAAGTTTATTCAGACTCAAGGCATTCCTGCTGTTGCGCAAGGTATTATTTGCAAGGTAATTCATAAACAATCTGTACAATTTTGGCATGCCAGTACAATCTCTAGAATGAAATATAAGCATGAGATTACGGAGTCCGATTTAGATGCTGAATCTACTCAGGCGGCTATTTTGACAATGTACAATTATTCTCTTAGCCGTAAAGGGCTGGTTGAGACTGTGGCAACAGCTGTATACGCAGAGTATCAAAATCCACCAAAGACACCTGTTGTTGGAGTGAGATGCTCTTGATCTTATATTTATTGTAGTACAGGACGGCAGCCAGTCACAGTGTATCTTCTCCCTGAAACTGACTCAATTATATATTTGTTAATTGAGAGCACAACTGCCGCCAATTAAATATTCTGGGGACTTTTCCACGTTAAGCCATGGCTATTAAAACAATAGCGAACTTTTCTCATAGATGAACCCGCAGGAAATAGTAATTTGCGGCGCAGCAAAAAGTAAACATGCCTTTATAAATTTAGTTATAATAGCTCATATAAGCCTTCTATTTAAAATAGCTTTATTGAATCTTAGTTTCTTAGTTTCTTAGTTTCTTGGCTTCTTTGTATATTTACGAGTTTTTCAGTACGCTTATTGGCAATAATTTAAAAATAACATGAATAATAAATAACATGAGTAAAAAATTATATATCTGTGAAAAACCCAGCCAAGCAAGGGATATTTCCCGCGTATTGGGTGTTAAAAAAAAACATGAAAGCCATATCGAAGGTTCTGATATCATTGTTACTTGGTGCCTAGGCCATCTACTCGAATCGGCAAAACCAGATTATTATTGTAAAGAATTAAAACCATGGCGCATAGAAAAGCTTCCCATCATTCCAGAAACGTGGCATATGGAGCCTGTCGGTAGGGTTAAAAAGCAGCTTCAAGCGGTTAAGAAATTAATTAAATCAACAAATCACATCGTCATTGCAACCGATGCGGATAGAGAAGGAGAGCTCATTGCCAGAGAGCTAATGGAGTATTGTCGCTACCAAGGAACAGTAGAAAGGTTGTGGTTATCTGCTCTAGATGATGTCAGCATTAAAAAAGCACTTAAAACCATAAAGCCTGGCAGCACAACCGAGAATTTGTATCATGCAGGCTTAGGGCGCCAGCGTGCTGATTGGATAGTCGGCATGAATATGACCATGGGTACAAGCAGCTTATTTGGTAAATTCGGCGAAGGTGTATTATCTGTAGGCAGAGTGCAAACACCAACATTACAACTCATCGTTGACAGAGACAGGGCCATAGAGCAGTTTAAGTCGCAAGACTATTATGAGTTGTATGCAAAATTTATAGATGACAGCAATGTGGGCATTTGGCTAAAGTGGGCTGTGCCTGATGCTTTAAAAGACAATGAGCCAGGAAGATGTCTAGATATAACGGCTGTCAAAGACATAGCAACTAAGATACATGCTCAACCTGCTGTCATTACAAAATTAACCAAACAAAAGAAAAGATTAGCAGCACCACTTCCGTTCTCGCTTTCAGCTTTACAGAAGAAAGCATCATCATTATATGGCTTTACTGCAAAAAAAACATTATCTGTTGCACAGGAATTGTATGAAAAGTATAAAATAACAACTTATCCTCGAACCGATTGTGGCTATTTGCCAGCGTCACAATTTTCGGATTCTAAAGATGTGCTGGATACACTCTTGCAAAATGACTCAACCTTGGCTGACTTGATTGGAGCTTGCGACACCCAATTTAAATCTTCTGCATGGAACGATAAAAAAGTCACTGCGCATCATGGTATTATTCCGACCACAAACAACAAAGTCAATTTATCTAGTATGCCTGACGACGCACTTAAGATATTCCATCTAATACGGTCAGTGTATATCGCTCAATTTTTGGGTGATTTTGAATATAAACACACAAAAATTATTGTTAGTTGTGAGCAAGAGCAATTTACCGCAACAGGTAAAATACCCTTAGTACAGGGCTGGAAAAAAGCACTCGAATTTGACAAATCAGGTACATCTTCAAAAGGGGAGGATGAAACGACACAAGATTTACCAGATTGGACACAAGGACAAAGCCTACTGGAAGAACAAGAAAAAATGGCCAAGAAGAAGACCAAGTCGCCAGGCCGATTTACCGAGGGCACTTTGATTGGCGCCATGGAGTCTGTTGGCCGCTATGTGGAAGATCCAAAGCTAAAAAAAGTATTAAAAGAAACGTCAGGTATAGGGACGCAAGCAACACGGGCCGCAATTATTGAGACATTGATAAAACGTGATTATATTACCCGCGATAAGAAAAAGTTAATATCTTCTGAAAAAGGCAGAGCTTTAGTGGATTTGTTGCCAAAAGAAGTGACCGACCCTGCAACTACAGCAAGATGGGAGCAGGATTTAGAAGAGGTTGCTGCTGGAAATTTGGCTTTAGATTTGTTTTTAGCCAATCAAAATAAGGGGCTAAGCGAAATGCTTAAAGCCTTAAATCAGGGTAATGCTCAAGCACCACAATCTAACCAAAACCTAAATGTTCCTTCGAGTAAACATAAATGCCAGTCTTGTGATAAACCGATGGCAAGGCGTAAGGTAAAAAACAAAAATAGCTATTTTTGGGGTTGTACGGGATACCCTGAATGTAAAATCACATTGCCTGACTTCAAAGGAAAACCAGGGAAAAAGAAAACAGCCGCAAAGAAAACAGAGCACGCCTGTCCTAAATGTAAAACAGGATACTTGGTTGAACGTAAGAGTGCGCGAGGTAAGTTTTATGGTTGCTCAGGCTATCCTAAGTGTAAAAATATAGAACAAGATATATCAACTACCTCATGAAAAGTGGGTTTGGACTCTTATCGTGAATACACAATAAATCCAGCATTCAAAGTATGATAATGTGCTTCTATCTATTAACAGCTTTGGAGGAATTCTCTCTACTCGAACCTTGGTTCCCGAATATGACAGTAGGGTGTTTTACCTGTTTTGGCATAATAGTTTTGATGATATTCTTCTGCAGGCCAGAATGGGTTGTTGGCGAATCGTACATCCGTTGCAATTTGTAGGTTTTGCTTTTCTAATTGCGCTATAAGATTCTCTACGATCTGCTTTTGCTCTTCATTATGATAAAACACCGCACTCAAGTATTGTGGCCCAATATCTGGTCCTTGTCCATTTTGTTGGGTGGGGTTGTGAATACAAAAGAAGTCTTTTGTCAAAGCTTCGTAATCTATCAGTTTTGGGTCGAATAATATTCGTATTGCTTCTAAGTGACCCGTTCGACCAGAACAGACTTGTTCATAGGTCGGGTTTATCTCTGTACCGCCGCAATAACCGACTTCTGAGTATACAACACCTTTATTTTGTTCTAATAGTGTTTGAACACCCCAAAAGCATCCCGCCGCAAAAATCACTTCATGAGTATCTAGAACCTCAGAATTTTCTACAAAGTCAAGTGCCAGGGAATTAACGCAATGCCTTTGGTTGTGTGGCGTTAACATTTCACCTGTAAAAACATGGCCCAAATGTCCTGAGCATCGATTACAAAGTATTTCAGTTCTGTGGCCATCCGCATCAACCTCGCGTTTGATAGCATTTGGAATCTCATCATCAAAGCTTGGCCAACCACAACCAGATAAAAATTTATTGCTAGAGCGAAACAATGCTAAACCGCATTGCCGACAAAGATACGAACCTTGTTGTTCATTAAGATTAAATTGTCCGCTATGTGGGGGCTCTGTAGCTTTGTTGTTTAGTACGGCAAAAGCTTGTGGCGTGAGTGAGGCAGATTTAAAAAATGGTTTTGTCATAGGTCTAGCCAAAGATAGATTTTCTTATTTTTCTATTATATATTAATTGAGAGTCACATTTCTATATTAAGGCGTTAATTGAAACGGGGGATGCAGGCTGATTTGATAAGATCCTAATATTTATTATCTTTTGTTTTTTTAATGATGATTTGGTGATGCATGCAAATTATTTTATAAAATCCTTTTTTAATCTTAAGAAGGTATTGATAGCGCCTGCAGGGTTATCAATCGCATCTGGATAGTATTGCCAAAAATAATCATCAAAGATCATAATTCCGCCCACTTTCAACATTTCAAAACATTTTACTGCGTCAATAATGACATCATTTTTATGGTGTGAGCCATTTACATATGTCAAGTCAAAATGATTATGTTTTGCGTGGCTATTAAAATAGGAAAATGATGTGCCCTTGTATTTTGTGAGCCTATTATCATACGGTGCTAGATTATGATTTAAGGCTGACTCGATATTATTTTTGTGACTGCTTGACCAGACTTGTGTTCGCCAGCACCCTCCCAGGTATCAACACATGTGAGGCTGGCATTTGGCAAAGACCGCAAATAATCTGTGGTTCCATAACGTTAATGAACATGGCACTGATAGCCAACTTACACATCAAGATTGAGCGTTGAAAAATATACCTTCGCTAAAAATTACATTGCTGGCTTGTAGCATAAGAACTTTAAATCGTCATAAATTCGCATCAAATTTAAGCTTTATGAACCAAACTGATAGGCTAAGAAGCTTCCTAAAACAAATTGGTTTTTGCTGCCTCTATTTTCAACTAATGGGGAGTTCCCTGCGTCACCACTTAATCTATCATATCCCGCAAAAAGAATCATGGAGAGCTGTTTTGTCAGGATAACAATACTTGAGGCACCCAAACCAAATGAGAGTAGTCCGCCTTGAGCATTGTAGGTCGTTAGACCGGAGCGAGCGGATTGTATCATATCAATACTGTAATATGCTTGGTTGTAATCATCACTGACAATACTAGCTCTAGGTCCTAAGCTGAGAATGGTTCGGTACCCCATTGGAAAAAGCATGGTTGAATAGCTTAGACTAAAGTCACCAACAAAACCCTCATGTCCACCCATACCTTTTCGAACTTCGATTTCAATATCAAAGGGCTCGAAACGATAATTTGCAAAAGCTCCTGCTTCAAATGTACCATCTACATCGCCCAGTCCTGCTAGTGCACTTGTTTTGCTGCCCGCTATACGAAATGGGCTTGTCCCATTTTTTTCTTTTCGACCGAAGTTATACCGAGCAATAGGACCTGCTGTCCAGTTTGGAGTATTTAACAGATTGAAACCAATGCCTTCATTCATTGAGGCGAAAAAGATATCACTATAATTAATCCTCACATATGGTAATAGTGACAACTGGTACTCATCAGAACCTTTAAAAGAAGGGTTTACAAGCAAGCCTGTACCAAGCGCCAATTGCCAGCCTTGTGGTGTTGGTTTGGCCATTATGTTTGTGCAGCAGAATGTTAACAGCGAAATGATATATAAATTTTGTTTAGCTTTAAACATTTATGGCCTTATTAGGTTAACTTCGGCATATTATAAATAGTATACTTATAACTTATTTGCCGTGGTAGCTGTGTTTATTATAAGTTTAGATGAGTCAGCATAAAAATCAAATACAATGTTTTTTTATAATGTGGAGATAAAATTTTAATGAACATATTAATAACGGGCGGAACAGGCTTTATTGGATCGGCACTAACAAAAGCCTTAGTGAATAGGGGTGATAGCGTTTGTATATTAAGCCGAAACAAATCAAAAGTTATGCAGGGTATAGAATCTTTTGAAAATATTTCTGAAATAAACAAAAATACAGATTTAGATGCCATTATAAATCTTGCTGGTGCACCAATCGATAAGCGCTGGACTCAATCTTACAAAAAAAAGTTGTTAGGCAGCAGAATAACAACCACTCAAAATATTATTACTTTAATTAAAAAACTTAAAAATAAACCGAAAATCTTAATAAGCGCTTCAGCTATTGGTTATTATGGAAACCAGGGAGATGTGATTATAGATGAGGATGCTGAACCCAATGATGAATTTACCCATAAATTATGTCAACAATGGGAATCAGAAGCACGCAAGGCAGAATTAGAAGGCGTCAATGTGTGCATCACTAGGCTGGGTGTTGTTTTGGGAAAAGACAACGGCGCACTGAAAAAAATGCTCCCCGCCTTTAAAATGGCGATTGGGGGACGACTGGGTAGTGGTCAGCAATATTTTTCTTGGGTCCACATTGATGATGTCATATCAGCATTTTTATTCTTATTGGAAAACAATAAAAATAGTACTTATAATTTATCTGCACCTAATCCTGTCACAAATAGTACATTTACAAAATCACTCGGTAAACAGCTAAATAGGCCGACAATATTACCAATGCCTGGATTTATTATTCGGATTCTCTTTGGTGAAATGGGGCAAAAATTACTGCTCAATGGTCAAAGAGTGATTCCCCAAAAACTTCAGGATGAAGGTTTTAACTTTAAATACCCTGTGATAGAGAGTGCCTTGAAGGATATACTGAAATGAAAATTAAAATCGCCATAATTGGGGCTGGGCTGTCTGGTATTAGTGCGGCTCTAGAGTTGTCTAACATGGCAGAGGTTACTATTTTTGAAAAATCACGAGGATATGGTGGTCGTATGTCTACTCGTACCCGAGGTGACTATCAATTTGACCATGGTGCTCAGTATTTCTTCGCGAAACATAAACCATTCAAAGCGCTAGCAGAGACCCTGATCAGTAAAAGCATATTGCAAGCCTGGGAGCCAAAATTGGTTCATTTTGATGGCAATAAGCCATTTACAAGATTATCCCCAAGTCCCCAACACAAATTTTATGTACCAACGCCCAAAATGACGAGTCTCTGTAGATTTTTAGCCTCTGACTTAAATGTTCAGCTGAATACCAAAGTGGATAAGATTATAGAAAGTGACAAATGGTCTCTTTACGAGAAAGGTACACTACTAGGAAAGTTTGATTGGGTAATCTTTGCCATTCCACCTAGACAGGTGATAGAAATTTCGCCACCCTGTTTTGACTATCTTGATGAAATAAGCAAGATTAAAATGGACGGTTGTTACGCATTAATGGTCGGTAATAAAACCGTTTTAGATTTAAGCTGGGATGCTGCACATATCAGTGGTCATGATCTTAGTTGGATTGCTTTGAATAACTCAAAGCAGCAGAGGCCAAAGTTAAGTTCTATTGTCGCCCATTCAACTCATGCTTGGGCAGAAGAGAATATGGAAAACAATAATCAGTCTGTCATAGACCATTTAATAAATGAACTATCGACCTTAATTGGTGTTGATATGTCAGGAGCTGATCATATTGACCTCCATCGTTGGCGTTTTGCCAATGCTACTGAGAAAAATACAGAATCAACATATGTTGATATTGAGAACCGTTTAGCCGCGTGCGGCGACTGGTGCTTAGAAAGCAATGTTGAAGGTGCATTTAATAGTGGTCAAGTATTAGCATCCACTGTCAAACACGCGATATCAGATTTATATTAGCCTATCAATAACATTAGAAGAATCAATGCACTGGATTTATATCTGGCCTGAAGTATCACTTTAACGTTATTTATTATTGCATTGAAATAAATTAGAAATTATATTTATTATTACCCATAATATAGTCATGCTCTAAAATTTGACTGGGTTGAAAGCATTATTTTTTCAATCAAAAAGCTTCAAGTACTGAGTAGTTTTAAATACAGTTAATCAGAGCCAATTAGCATATACCAAAAGAGGCAAAGCCGTGAAAAATTTAACTACGCTGAATAAGCTTTCTGAAAATATTAAAACATTGGCTTCTATTGAGAGCTCAGACTATCCATTTGTGAGTTGTTATTTAAATCTTGAAGACAAAAAAATTCATTATAAAGAAATATTAAATAAAGAAACTAAACTTCTACGTAAGATTTTAAAAGGAGACCAATTATTAGATTTTGAAGATTCAATATTTGATATTGAAGATTGGCTGGATATTCATTTGCATCCTGATGCAAAAGGTGTTGCAATCTTTGCAAGAGGAAGACATGGTGGGAAGTTTTTATTACCCATGCAGTTTGCTGCATCAGTTCCAAGCCAAGTGGCACTGTATCCTACCCCTAACTTATATCATCTCATCGCACTCAAAGATAATTATGATAGTTATATTGTCTTATATTCAACAAAAAAACGTGCATGGATTCTAGAAGTGAGTCTAGGGGTCGCAACAGTACAAACATGGCTTGGTAACCCAGAACTCTATACCAGAGTGAGATCTGAATGGGGTAAATTACACTACCAAGTTAATCATGGAAGCCGTGGTAATAGATTTTATGATGAAAAAATTTCAATTTTACATCAGCTGATGATGAGAAATGAAAGTATGCATTTAGTACTTGCAGGTGACCCTGACATTATAAAGAATATCAGTCAGCAGCTCCCAAAAGAGCTGTATAGTAGGGTGGTTGATTTAATTCCTTCTGGTGACAATTCAACAAAAGAAAATATCGTTAAATCTACTTTAGCCAGTTTTATTGAATACGAAGAAAAAGACTCTCAACGGATTGCTAATGTTTTAATTGAGAGACTCAGCGAAAAAAATCTAGCAGTTGCTGGCTCGACCAGAACAATGGATGCGTTGCGCTGGGATGAGGCAGATATTTTGGTTATGACTGTGGATTACAATCCAGACCCGGGTTGGAGCTGTCAATCATGTAAAAAAATCAGTACCCAGCCACCTCATAGTGATATTTGCCCAAGATGCCATAAAAATACAGTAAAACCAGTTGATATAAAAGAGGCCATAATTAGAATGGCAGAGCAAAATGACGTACCTATTGAGGTGGTAGAAAAATCAGACGCCCTTATGTCTTTTGGCGGAGTTGGTTGCTTGCTGCGTTATAAAGGTATGGCTTTACAAAAAGGAAATAACTAGTTTATCGTTGCGGTATAAGGGGCAGATGTCTGCCCCTTTTGCTTAAGATATGACTCATAAGAAACCGTAATTTTCAAATGCACTAAAAATATATCCTATCAATTTGTAAGATATTATATACATTTTAAAAATATCCAACCACCGCGGACCAATGCATTTAAGCTTTCATTCTGTTCCACTAGCCTTTGGACCAAATGGCTATCAGCGGCAATGATAACTTCTAACCTTCGAGGCTCATGAAGTAACTTATCTTTATGAAATAAGCTTTGAAGTGGCAGGCCCGATTTTAAATCACTTTGGTTTCCCTCCATTACCCCGACACCAGAGACTATATTGTGTATGGCTTTATTGCCACTAGCGAAAAGTTCCGGACAAGCCGCTGAGTAAAAATATTGCATATTGATCCAATGGGCGACTAATACGGGGCCGCCAAGAATACTGCTCAGTATCTTGCCATCTTTGTCGTTCTCAGCATAATAAGAATGTAAGAAGACGCTTCTGTTTAAATGTATTTTTTTTGTCATTGCCCGTGGACCAATAATAATGGCAAAATTATTAATTAACCCTAGCTCAGGCATTAATTGTGCCCAATCATTGGCTCTAGCATCGAAATTGTCATATCCAATGAAGTCTTTGCTGCGTTCTTGGTTGTATTTGTCAGAAGCTATATTGGCATCTTGCTGAATGATATTGAATTCAGCATCAACTGAGGGCGTTAACTGATTTTTTAGATCGAATTCAATTTTACCAGTTGTTGTATTATGGCATGCGGCAATAAAAATAGTTTCATCAGGTATATGGATTCCATTCTGGTCTAAATAATGTCTAACTTGTTGATTGTTAAAAACTTGGCAAGCAAAAGCAGCATTATAGAATCCAGAATGTCCTCCGCAAGCACCACAATCAAGTGAAGACTTATATGGGTTACCCTCTGTTTGAGCATGATGGCCACAAATAATGACAAATTTTGCGAAGTTATTTGTCAAAGACATACCTTTTAAAGTATTTAAGGCGATATCATAAAAACGAGTTATATCAGGTATTGTGAACGCACCTTCTTTTTTTAACGCAAGACTATTTTTATCAAATTTTTGAGATATTTTTGATGATTTATCTGGGTAAAATGTTTTTATTAAATTAATCATCGCAAACCAGATGCCAAATATCTCATAGACAAAATAAGCAGCTGGTATTTTTTTTCGATGTGCAACAATATTGCTCGTTAGGCAGGTTAATGTTTCGTCAGATGTGTTTTCTTTGGTTTTGGGAATAGCCACCACTCGAGAGGGTTGTAAAATAACAGGGTATTGATTGGTAATAACTTCTTTTTCTGTATCGTGAAACTGATTTGCAAAGCCAAAAAAACCAGCATAACCATAAGTTTCATAATCATTTAAAGATTCGAGTTGCCTTCTAATGCCTTCTGACCGTGTGTCGATACAAAATACCCATTGTGCAGAAGGCGCTAATTTAGCCTTATCTGATGTCTTAGTGGATTTCTTAGTGCTTTTTATATCAGTTAAAAGTGCATCGCTCTTGCTGATTTCAAAAGCGCGTTGCAGAATAAAGACAACATCAAAATAATCTAAGTTGAACACCTGTTGTTCAGGTTGTTCAAGCCAAGTTTTTTTAATTAGATCGTTAATATTATTGTCACACGGCGGATTTGGCTGCTTTAGCTCTGGATGCCCATATTTTTCTAGATGATAAAGTTCATACGCAAGCCAAAGCGCAATTAAATCTTTTATGTTTAATATGCAGTCATTCCACGGGTTATCTGAATGTTCCTGTTGCCACTTCATATAACCAAACCAGCCTTTGAGCTGCCAGATTATTTGGAACAAATATGACTCAGCAGATTGGTTTGAAACATTGAACTTTTCAAGTAGTGCTTCAATAAAGTCGTCTGTTGAGCTGGGTAGGTCATGTAGTATAGAGTGCCAGCCTTTGATATTCAGCATGGACTGACGCCAATATATGAATAGAGATGATTGAGCTGTTGTTTTCTTTTTTTTAGCTAACGCGAGGTAGTTGCCAATCCAGCGAACACAGTCTTCTCGTATAGAGCTGGCTATAGACTGATTCGTTATGGCATCTAATCTATATGCGACCAGTATTTCCTTTGGGTTATGATTAAGAGAAATCCCAAAATCATCATTTTTTTGAGCCAGACATAAGTCTTTTATGAATGCATAGATTGTTTTGTTATATTTTGACTTTTGTTCTTCTGAATGTGCTGTGCCTTCTGTAGTCAATGATATGTATTCGTCAATACATTCTAAAAGACAATTATCTTGTATCTGGCCTGAGCAATAGTGTGCTCCTAGTTGCGATAGTCTATGAAAAGTCATATTGCCTGTTTTTACAAAGACTTCTTTTGTTAGAGATTTGATGTCACAGTCTATCTTATCCCAGAAGGGGTTGGTTGCAATAAATTGCTGCAAAGGCCACACAGGCTGAATATAGCGAATTGATTTTTCTATTAAAGTATTTAACATGGCTTTGAAACCTTTTACTGCATGAAGTTAATAAGAAAACTAGGATTCAATCCACTAACGCAATTAACGCCAATTGCCGACAAGCAGAAAGAATGTAAGGCAAAGTTAATATGTGTTTTCTTTGTGTGCATTACATCTTCCTTTATGCCATCAACTTTGTCTGGCATTAATTTCAAACTATTTTTGCCTGCCCATAGCCAAATGGCAAGCATAATAATAAATACTAATATACTATTTGACATAATGTGATTGACCGTAAACATATGATAAACAAATACAGCGCTACCAGGAATGCCGACCAATAGTAATAAGATAGATGTGGTATATAGCTTTACAATATTTTTATTCGGAAAATATTTTGAGCATTTGAAAATTAAAAATAAGGCAGATAACAGGAGCGAAGTATTCAGCAAGATGTATCGATTTATTTCATCTGCTAAAGACAATCCATGACACAAGTTAATCGTTATAAATAGTATTATGGATATAATGGACGCCTTTATGTTTGATAGTTTTTCATTAAAAAATGCTGACAGTAAATAAAGTATTGGGACGACTAAAATACCCGTCAATAGTAGATTGTCGTTTCGAGCGAATATAGAAGCATAATCTGAGATGACGTTTGTGTTATATATTGAAAGCACAAGATAAGACCCGATCAAAAATGATACTAAGATATAACCCCAGCCTTCAAGAGAACTTAGCTTGCTTTTTAAGCGGTTATAATTTGTGCAAAGTCTGATTCTATAATCTTCAATGACTTCTTTACGGGCTAATATCAAACTTGGTATGTATTCTTTTAATTTAAATCTAGCTTGTGATTTCATAGACGCATATATAAACGCGGCAATTAACATTACGCTCACGAGCATGAAGTGAGAACGGTTGAACAGCAAGGAATACTCGTTCTCAGACGTGATGTGATCTACAGCTTCGCTCATAAAGCTCAACACAAGGATATAGGATAGATAGCTCATTCCTAGTATCATATGTAATATTAACTTCTGTCGTTGATGAATATATAAACGCTGTGTAAAATTTATTAAAGACCATAGGGTAAAACTCCCAAATAGTCCAAATAGGGGATTTAGTATTAGTCCTGTAATCATGTAATACAAGCAATAACATATAAATGAAAAGCCAAAAGCTATTACCAGCATTAGAGCAGATGCAACGTGGTTCGTTTGTTTAACTTCTCCAATTTTTTCTTTAGGATAGTTGCTCATTGGCAAATTAGAACCCACTCGCATAAACAAATATGACTTGAATAGCCCGTGCGTGATTATGTGGAATAAAGCGGAAACAAAACAGCCAAAGCCACATTGTACAAACATGAACCCAATTTGTCCTATGGTGGAATAGGCAAGCTGTCTTTTTATGTCTCCCTGAAATAACATGAAGCTTTTGCCTAGCAGTGCCGTAATTAAACCCCAAACGGCAATCATGCAAAGCATATCAGGGTGATTAATCAGCCATGGACTAATTTTTACAAACAAAATTCCACCAGCCGTGATGACACCTGCATGCATAATGACAGAAACGGGTGTTGGCGCTTCCATACTGCTAATCAGCCAAGTGTGAAAGGGTATTTGTCCACATTTAATCAGCGCGCTTAAAATAACCAGCCCTATAATAGTACGTTCTACTATTATTTGTTCTGTTGTTAAACTCAGTTCAGATAAGCGGATTAAGTCTTGATATTGAGTTGTCCCAAAATAATACATAGCTAAAACAAGGGCCGCTAGAAATAAAGCATCTCCAACTCGGCTGGTCAATATCTGCAGATTGGCTGTTTGGTTGGCGGTCTGATTTTTAGAATAATGGTTTAAAAGATTATATAAAGATATGCCTATTAATTGCCATGCAATGAAGGTTGTTACAAGGTCAGCACTACAGGCAAATAACAAGACTGAACCTGTTAAAATCCAGAACTTTCCATAAATAAATTGATTTGATCGTTCAAATGACAAGTAAGTAGCTGAGTATTTGGTAACAATAAGATTAACGAGAGAAACATAACCAAACAGTATATAAACTAGGTTATCGTACTGTAAGTTTATGGTAAGGTTAATAGATTTAAAGTTAAGCAGCTCATAATAGAATTGTGAGTCTGTCAGCAATAATGGCGCGCTAATACAACTTAAAAATAAACATATTGCGAGAAATACATTAACTGTTTTGGACTTTTGTTGCAAATTCGGCACAAAAGGAGAAATTATTTGAAGCGCTATACCCAAAATCAAAATATAGAATATAATCATTTTTCCACACGTTATGTTGTTACAACTAATTTGGTCTAATTGATTCAATGTTTTCAGCTCTAATAATCAGATAGAGACTGGCGGTTTTCATGCTTAATGTATAAGCAACATTGTTCAGCCAAGATTGGATATCACGTTGGCTATTGGCTGTATTATGAAGAAAAATGAGAATAATTAATAATTTATATTAATTGCTCTAGGCATAACTAAATAATGATGTATTTGGTCGGAGGTTGGAGCATCTAGGTATGTTTGTTTTCTAATTTAGCAAAATTTAAAAAATTATCGGTTAATGGTGAAACTTTCTTGCCTTGTGAGTGGACAAAGTACCATGGATGTTTAAAAGGAAAGCCTTTTATTTGAACTTCCTGTAGGAGCTTATACTTCATTTCTAAGCTGACACTTTGTTTTGAAACAACACTAATACCTATATCAGCCATGATCGCCTGCTTAATTGCTTCACAGTCACTAATTTCCATTTGGAAATTTGGTGAAAACTTTTGTTTTTGAAAAATTTGATCGGCAGCGAAGCTCGTACCAGAGCCTGACTCACGCGTTACCCAAACTTCATCTTTTAAATCAGACAGTTGAACGAGTCTAGATGACTGAAAGCGATGTTTAGGTGAGCTAACGACAATAAGTTCATCATCATAAAAAGTAACCGTTTCAACAGGTATTGACTTAGGTGGATGGCTCATTATTGTTAAGTCATCCATATTTTCTTGTAATCGGGAAATAATACCTTGTCGGTTACTCACATTGAGTTTTATTTTAACGTCTGGATTTTTGGATTTAAAACGGCCTAGCAAGTTTGGTAAGAAATACTTTGCTGTAGAAACACAAGCCACTTTTAATTCTCCTGAAACACCACCCTTCATTAGGTTCAATTCAGTATGCGCTTCATCCATTATTTTTTGAACGTTATGACATGTTTCTAAAAATTTCTCACCAAATGCCGTAAGGTATATTTTTCTACCAATCACCTCAGTTAGCTGACAGTCAAAATGGATCTGTAGTTGTTTGATGATATTAGATACGGCTGGTTGGGTCATATGTAAGCGTTGTGCTGCTTTAGAAACGCTCATGCATTCAGCAACTTGGTTGAAGACTTTGATTTGGTGTAGTGTAATACTCATATAATATTATGATGATGTAACTATAGATAATAATAAATTAATAATTATAATACTAATTAGAGATAATGCTGGCAAGTTAAAATAAACTTAACCCAGTCTATACAACTCTGAACGGACATAGATCCATTATTTACTTTACATTATGTTGCCGTTATAAATTATTTGGAAAATATGATTCGGTAAAGCATTGAAAATTGTGCAGAACAAAATATAAAGGCACTCAACTAAAACTATATATAAAAATAAGTTTGATAAATGAAAATTGCGATTGTTGGCTCAGGGATTTCAGGGTTAGTTTGTGCTTATTTACTGGGTAAAGAACACGAAGTGACTTTGTTTGAGAAGAATGACTATTTAGGAGGGCACACGCGAACCTTAAATATTGAATACAATAATAAAGAGTACAATATAGATGCGGGCTTTATTGTCTTCAATAAAAAAACTTATCCCAATTTTTGCAAAATCTTAGACCGCGAGAATATCTCATATGAAAAAACTGAAATGAGTTTTAGTTATTCCGATCGACAGTTAGATTTTGAATATAATGGAAACTCATTCTCTAGCTTGTTTGCTCAGAAAAAGAACCTATTTAACACTAAATTTTACAAAATGTTGTTTGACATAATCAAGTTTAACCGTATAGCCAAAAAAGCGGTAAAGCATAATAATTTCCAACCTGAGAAGTTACAGTCTTTTATTAAAGAATGCTCTTTTGGCGATCTGTTTAAACAGACCTATCTGTACCCTATGGCACAAGCGATTTGGTCTGCACCTTATGATGATGTTTCTAATTTTTCTACACAATTTATATTATCCTTCTTTCATAATCACGGTCTTTTAGAAACTTATAATCGACCCCCATGGTATGTTATTAAAAATGGCTCGAAACAATATGTTTCCAGTTTAGTAAAACATTGTACAAAAAATATAAAACTTAATTCAAAAGTCACTTGCATTCGAAGGGAGGAAGATAGTGTCGTGATTCAGGCTGGTGGCGAAGACTATATTTTTGATAAAGTTATTATTGCGACGCATTCAGATCAAGCATTGAAAATATTAGAACAGCCAACAGATATCGAATCCCAACTTTTGAATCAAATTCAATACAAGAAAAATGAAATTTGCCTTCATACAGATGAATCGGTTATGCCTCAAAATAAATCAGCTTGGGCTAGCTGGAACTTTCTCAGAAACGATGCTAAAACCTGCCAGCTTACTTACTATATGAATAGACTACAAAATTTAAACGAACCTGAAGATTTTTTTGTATCTGTTAATCAAAATAGCCTAATAGAAGAAAATAAAGTCATTAAAAAGTTCAGTTTCTCTCATCCCGTGTTAACCCATGAATGTATGGTGGCCCAAAAACAAATCAATACAATATCGGGGAAAAATAATACCTATTTTTGTGGTGCCTATTGGCACAATGGGTTTCATGAGGATGGGGTCAATAGTGCACTAAAAGTATGTAAAGCTTTTGGGTTAAGCCTATGAGAGAAAATATTTTATTTTCAGGCACTTTAAGGCATCGTCGGTTTATACCTAAGGTGCATGAGTTTACGTATAAAGTATTTTATTTTTACTTTAATATTAATGAGCTTGCATCTCTTTGCGATACTATTTCTTTTTTAAGTCAAGAGAAATTCAATTATCTTAGTTTTTATCGCAAAAACTATATTGGAGATGCATCACAACCAATCTCTGAGACTGTGAATAAGTTGTTATCATCACAAAACACTAAGCCGAGCTCAGATGTCTTCATGATGACCCAACTTTCCCATTTAGGTTTCTGCTTTAATCCTATTTCACTGTATTTCACTTATCAGGATGATATGCTTCAATCTCTTATAGCTGATGTTCAGAATACGCCTTGGGGCGAGAAACATCCATATGTTTTGACTAATCCCAATGATATAAGTCATCAAAGCTATGCTTTTCAATTCCTTAAAAAGTTACACGTTTCACCTTTTTTTGATATGCGCTTTGTTTATGATCTAAATCTAAAGTTAACAAAAGAGAATTTTATCGTTCACATGCAAAATATGAAAGATGACATAAAGCACTTTGATGTGACTTTATCAATGCAAGGTGTGCCATTTTCAGCAAATGCTTTAAAAAAGCTGATCGTGAAACATCCATTTGTTTCTCAGAAAATTATTTTGTCAATATACTGGCAAGCTTTAAAATTATATATTAAACGTATCCCTTTTGTCTCACATCCAAAATATAATGGTCTTTCATGAGTTTTTATCGTTACGCATTTTTCAAGTTATTAAAAAAAATTTCTGTTGGTCAATTAGTCCTTGTTGAAGGTAGCCAGGAATATACATTTGGCCAGCCAAATGCCACCCCCATTCGAGTGAAAATTACAGATAATAGAACTTACAAATTAATACTGACCAAGGGAATATTAGGGGCTGGCAAAGCCTATATCCATCAATACTGGGATACAACAAATCTTTCTGATTTGATTCACCTTATTTTAAAGAACAAAGCTGTCTTTAGAAGCTTTGATGGGGTTGTTGCCAAGATAAACTATCTTAAAGATACGATTTTGTTTTTATTAAGAAAAAATAATATTATTAGAGCCAAAGAGCATATCGAAGCACATTATGATTTAAGTAATGAGTTTTTTAGCTTATTTTTGGATAGTTCTATGATGTACTCCTCTGCAATATTTTCTCATCCACAGCAAAGTCTTGTAGATGCCTCTATGAATAAACTTAATGTTATTTGCACGAAGCTTCAAATTTCACCCGATGATCATGTTCTTGAAATAGGCACAGGTTGGGGTGGCTTTGCTGTTTTTGCTGCCAAAAATTATGGATGTAAAGTTACGACAACTACAATATCTAAAAAACAATATGACTACACAAAAAATCTGGTTGAACAGCACCAGCTGCAAGACAAAATCAATGTACTACAGAAAGATTATCGATTATTAACTGGAGAGTTTGATAAGGTTGTATCAATTGAAATGATAGAAGCTGTTGGTTTTCAGTACTTTTCTGATTATTTTTCTGCTATTAATAATGTCTTAAAACCAAATGGTCGGGCATTAGTACAAGCCATTACAATTAATGATAAAGATTATCACCGTGCAAAGCTTGAAGTTGACTTCATTAAGAAATATATCTTTCCAGGTGGGTGTTTGCCGTCTTTAGAAAGAATTCGCCATCATATTAAAAATGATACTACGTTAACTGAGCTCGATATGGAAGATATAGGTCAACATTATGCGAAGACATTGGCTGAATGGGATAAAAGCTTTAACCGTAATCAAAAGCAGATCCAAGCCCTTGGCTTTACGACTGACTTCATTAATAAATGGCAGTTTTACTTTGCTTATTGTCAAGCTGGATTTGAAGCAAAACATATTAGTACGGTGCAAGGTTTATGGATAAAAGAGCGATAATTAATACCGTATCACAGATTATAATTTACTACGTCGTATGGCTAGTCTGTATATCTATGGCTGCCAAACAAAATATTTGGTTGGGTGCTTATATTTCTTTTTTCCTAGTTCTTTTGCAAGTTGTTATTCATCAGGTTACCCATAAAAGGTTAGGCGTATTATTAATTTTTTCTAGTTCATTAGCGCTTATCGGTTTGTGTGTTGATAGCATTATGATTTTTAAAGGCGTATTTATCTTTAATGCAATGAGACCTGAGGTTTCTTTTGCCCCACCTTTTTTATGGGGTATTTGGCTTTCTTTTTCAATCATGTTTTACTCCATATTAAGCGCCTGGTTTAAACGTTACGCTTTAATTAGTATCCTGTCTGCACTTGGATTTCCGCTATCTTATTGGGTGGGCAGTTTAATGGGCGCTGCGCAAGCACCTCAAGGAGAGGTGTCGTATATTATTCTGGGGAGTATTTGGGCTGTATTATTGCCATTATTTTTATATTTATATAACAGGGTGACTGATTATGTTTGCTGATCTGACTGTTGCGGCTTTAATTGCTTTTGGTTTGATGTTTATTACTTGGTTGTTTTACTTAAGATCTAAAAATCCAGGTGTTGTCGATGTCAGCTGGGGCTTAGGTATTTTGCTATGTGGGCAATGGTACTTGCTCAATGAACATATATCTTTGAGGATTGCTTTAATCAGTATCTTGTTACTCATTTGGGGCGCTAGACTGAGTGGTTTTCTCTGGTACACAAGAGTCAAGCCCAATCATGTTGAAAAGCGATATTTGGATATTGCTGAAGGCTGGAAAGTAAAAGAAAGTATGGGGTTTTTGGCCAATTTTATGTTGCAAGCTTTTTTACTTTTTTTTATTGCTCTACCATTGTTAGTTATAAACAAAGAAACGGCTCTGGAGCTGGTGGATATACTTGCAATAGCCATAGTTGTTATTGGCATTATTGGCGAGGCGACAGCCGATTATCAGCTGTATAACTTTAAAAAGAGTTCTCAGAGTGGAGTCTGTAATCGTGGCTTATGGAAATATTCACGCCACCCCAATTATTTTTTTGAGATAGTCACTTGGTTTGGTTTTAGTCTATTTGCACTCAGAGAGCCTTATGGGTTTATTGCCTTAACTGCACCTATATTACTCATTATTATTATGCGGTTTATAACGGGGCCTATTACAGAACGGGTATCACTTAAGTCAAAAGGGGATGCTTTTAAAAAATATCAAGAGACAACCTCTATGATTATTCCCCTGCCGCCAAAAAAATAATGCAAAAATAGAGGTATTTCAATTTTATATTTTGAAGTGGGTTTTTAATCTACGCGCGTTGAGAAGCAGGTAAATTGGTAAAGACGTGGTGAAGCAAAATATCTTTATCAGAAAATTATCCAGGTTGACTAGATAATGCAAAGCCACCTGAAATTATTTGAGGGAAATATTTTTTTGCAACAGTGCCCGCGTATTTACCACATATATACAGTAGAGAGTCTAAAATGCTCTATGGTAAAATGTCATATAACTAACATGACAGTGGGTTTTAGTGAATATGCATATTTCGCAACTACTAGAAGAAATCAGAGATATCGAAAAGCTGTATCTACAAGGTTATAGGCCAATTTCTCCCAGAATCAAAGACGATAGAATTATTCAGTTAAAGCAAGAAGAACAAGAAAAGAACATAGAAAGCGCAAATGAAAAAGTTAAGGTTTTACTAGAAGCCTATACTGAGAATGAACAAGCGCAACAACTTATTAGACAAATTATCCATAATTTCAAGAAAAAGCATGTTCCCGATTATGATGAGCCTGACTTTCTTAAATTAGACACCTACCTTGAAGGTCAAAAATACGGTGATTTTTACGACTTTGAAAGATATCAAGCGCTTTTAGCTATTTGTAAACTAGCCTACATCGAAGAACAAAATGGTATTCCTGAAGAACATGCCTTTAAATTAAGTCTTATTTTCGATGCTACGCATCTAGCAACTGATTTTCTATTAAAATATACAAAACAGAAAATAGATCTCACTAAGGACGAGAAAAAGGGCAAAAGTGCAAAAGAACAAAAAACGTATAAAGAAGAAAAAAGTGAGAGCTTATTTAATTTACATAATGCGTGTTTGTTTGGCTTACCAGGGCCAAACTGTGATATGGATATATGGAAAAATTTAGCTAAAAATAATTTGTTTGATAATGATTTTAGAAATGTTTTGGGTGTTGCAGAAGATATTGAAGAACTCATACAAAAAAATAAAATTGAAGAGCCTAAGTTTACAGAAGATATGCTCACTGAGCAAATTGAGCAAACAATCGAGAAATTAAAGATAAAAATAAAAAGTTCAGAGGAAAAATTACAACTAGAGATAAAAAACTTTAAAAAACTTAACCGAGATGAAAGAAAAGGGTTAGAAGAACAACATAGTGAGACATGCGATGCCATTAAAAAGAAATTATTAGCTCTAAGGCAGCAAAAATATAATCTGCAACCGCAATATGATGTGCAATTAATAAAATTAAAGGTCGACGAACTGCAAGAGCTTAACAAAAAATATAAAGATAAATCAAGGCGTCAAGATACAACTGGCATGAGTGCAGCAGAAAAAATAGTCGCTAAAACACAGCTGCAAAAAGCAAAGAAAAAGGTTTCAGATAAACGCTGTGAAATTTTCAAGCTGAGCGCAGGAAAAGAACTAAAAGATTTAAGTAGTACGCAAATAATGGCTTACGCTGAATACAGAAAGCAGCAAGATTTTGACGATGTTAAAAGGTACTTAGTTGAGCATGGATTTAATCAAAAATTAATCACTGATTTTAACATGTTGTTGAAAGAAGATGACGATGTTCAGATCCCCAATATGAAAATTGATGGCAATACTTTAGGGTTTGAGGGGATCTATTTAATGAAAGTACCTGTTGAGGATCCAATCCATGCTGCAAGAGCCGCCTACTTAGGGAGGCTAACAGGTTGCTGTCAATCAATGGGAGATGTAGGCGGAGACTGTGCTATTCATGGTATATCGAGCCCAAATGGCGGGTTTTATATCGCGTGCAATGGTAATCCCCAAAAACCCCAAGTTGAGGACGAAGTTTTAGGACAATGCTGGGCTTGGCGAAGTCAAGACAATGCCATTGTCTTTGACTCGATTGAAACAAACCACAGCAATAATGATGCTGTAAAATCCTTATTTAATGATTTAGCCTTGAAGTTAGTTAAAAATGGCTATACAGATAAAGTTGCTGTTGGGGCAAATTCAGGAATATCACATAAATTTGGAATTACTCCGCTATTGAGTAAAGCCGAATCTCCCATAGACTATAAAGGATATAGAGATTCACATAATCAAAGGGTCATATATGATAAAAACAAACCCTTTTATTTTTATGATGTATATTCTGATGCGAAAGTCGAAACAGATAAATTCATTGAAAATACTTTTTCTCAAAATATACCTTTAAAAGAAAATTTTGAATTATGTGCGATGTTAAATCTTAGTATAATTAACAAATCCGAAAATATACTAGCTATTGTAATAGATATTGCAAAGCGTCATAATAAAGAAGATGAAGCTAATGATCTTATCGAACAAATTGGATCTTATGTAAATGGTCAATACTCCATTAAAGATATTATAGATGATGAAAAACGACACTTTTTGATTCCCTTAGTTGATGACAAAGGGGAAACCATTCTACATAAAGCCACAAAAGAAGAAAATGTAGACCAAATCGAATCCCTTTTGCAAAACAAGAATATTGCATTCTTCATTGACAACCAAAACCAGGATGGTTATACAGCGTTAATGATCGCCTCACAAAATAAAAATCAATTAAGTATTAAAAAACTGCTTGATAATGGCGCGAATGTTAATATTAAAGACGAACAGGATAATACTGCGCTTATGCAAGTGATTAAAGCCGAAGATACTGAAACGGCATTATTTCTATTAGAGAATGCAACAGAAATCAATGTGGATTTGGATGATGATACTGGCAATCATCCTATCATGATTGCGGCTCACTCTGGCTTATTGGAAGTATTAAAAAAATTAATTGAAAAAAATGCCATATTAGATGAGGTTAACACTAATCATGAAACAGCTATCGATTTTGCACTAAAAGGGGCAAGTGATGAATGCGCGATTGAGCTATTCAGATATCATCTTGACCCTGGCGATAAAGGCGAATCAGGTAGAAATGTATTGTTATCTGCTATTGATCATAACAAACCTAAAGTTGCTCTTTATATACTTTGGAATCACCCTGAAATTTATATTAATGCTTCTGACGAATACAAAAATAATGCATTACGTTCAGCGCTTTCACAAAGGATGCCGGAGGTTGAGAAAATATTACTAGATTATGGTCTCGATCTAGAGCAAGTTACCACTGATTATGATAAAAAAACCTTTTTGCATCTCGCGGCAGAAAATCATAGCCCATACTTTGAAACCTATTTGCAAAAATTGCCAAAATATTTAAATGAAAAAGATCTGTCTGGCTATACGCCTTTAATATCCGCAATTTATAGTAGAAATTCACAAGCTGCAACACAGTTAGTTCAAAGTGGAGCGGATATGACCTATGAAGGCTCGTTTTTAGAATCTGCAGCGCAGCATGCGCCTAAATTTGTTGAGTTTTTGTTGCAAAATGAACAGTATACTTTCTCTGATGAAGAACTCGCTAAAGTATTCTCAGCCTCAGTGTCAGCAAACCAAAGTGATATTGGGGCTCTTACATTAAGTAAGATTAATAATCCCTTAGAAGTGTTACATCATAAACTTATTCTAAATTGCGTTGAGAGCGGACAACACCAACTTGCAATAATACTGACAGAGTTGGGTTTGGACCCTAGCGAGCAGTTTGTAGATAAACAAGGGACTTATTCAAGAAGATTACGTAGACGTTCCCCTTCGACGTATAAGAGCGCTCTAAGTGTTGCGGGAAATGGATCAGATTTATATCGTACGCTAAAAGAAGCTCATACCAAGCAGCTTGCAAGGGCTGGTTTGTTAGCAAGGCAACAGAGACTAGCAAGCCCACCTAAAGAATATCACAAAATAGATATGTCTAAAGATAGGGATGAAATAGTAGACTCACTATTTGAGTATCATATGGAAGATATCTATGAAGATGAAGTAAATGAAGGAATGTATGATGGACAAACCTATCTCATGTATCATGCAGAAAAAATCGGAAAACCAGGGGCGATTGATCTTCTTTTACAATTAGGGGATAAAATAGATGCAGTTTACTATGAGCAGACAGCATTAATGATTGCAATTCGAAACAACTACACAGATTTTGCACTTGAGCTCATTAAACAAGGGGCAGACGTTAATTATATTTCTAGTAAAGACTTTCAAAACTATAGTGCTTTAACCCTAGCTATGAAAGCATTAAATACAGATGTGGCTATTGAGTTGTTAGAAGCAGGGGCTGATCCAAATGTATTGTTTCCATATCATCATCAATCACAAGATAGCCAATCACCTGCTTTGTTCTATGCTATAAATAATTGGTTATCTGATGTCGCGATTGTTATGATTGAAAAGGGCGCAGATGTTAATCAAGAGTTTCTAGGCAACACACCCTTATCTTTAGCTGTTTCAAAAAATCAACAGGAGGTTGCCATAAAACTATTAGAAGCAGGTGCTGTACTTGACGAAAAAGTATTAGCAAACGCATCATCTGAGTTGATGTTAGTTTTGACCAATAAAGCAGATGAAATCAAAAGGCACAAACAAGCTTCTTCTGAAGAGGGTAGAGATATGCAACCTACTGAGCCTGCTGAATTAGAAAGTAGAGATCAGCCCACTATGACGAGAAGACCAGCAATCATTAGATCTGTGATAAAAGATGAAACTTCGCTGGAAACTAATCCTA
>TARA_R110002110_G_scaffold271566_1_pt1 | contig 76941 bp, 69 predicted proteins | sample TARA_R110002110 | Tara Oceans TARA_R110002110 (sample SAMEA4397330) | marine metagenome | biome: Polar Biome; feature: [SRF] surface water layer (ENVO:00010504); material: water (ENVO:00002006), including particulate matter (ENVO:01000060) such as... | depth 5 m | reverse complement strand
CAACTTCCACTACCGGATTCCGCGGACAAGCCGCAGAACGTAGGTAGAGGGGGCTGGGTGAGCAGTTACAAATAAAATATATAAAGAGAGGCATTTAGATGGATTTAAATCGTGCCAAAATTATTGATGACCAATTTCGACGAGCCATTAAAAAAGGAAACTATCCCGAGGCTAAGTCACAAACCAGTCCTGAGGATTTAGGCTTAAGTCGAATAGAGCTGGTTGAATTATTCGATTCTCAGATGTTGAGTCGACATTTAGATTTAATCGCTCGCACGTTAAAAGAAGATTTAAAAAGCTATTATACAATTGGTAGCAGCGGCCATGAAGGTAATGCCGCTATTGCGGGTGTTTTTGATACCAAAGACATGGCGTTTTTACATTACCGCAGCGGTGCTTTTATGGCACAACGTGCCAAAAAAGCGCTGCACGCAGATTATATTTATGAACAAATTTTATCTTTAGTGGCTTCTAGTGCAGATCCCATTTCTGGTGGGCGACATAAAGTGCTAGGTAGTTTGCCTTTAAACGTTCCCCCTCAAACTTCCACTATTGCTTCTCACCTTCCTAAAGCGTTGGGTGCTGCCTATTCCATTATTTTGGCTAACAATCTACCGAAAGCAGAAAACTTTACCCATTTAGAGTCTGATAGTGTTATTTTGTGTAGTTTCGGAGATGGCTCTTTTAATCATTCAACAGCACAAGGGGCATTCAATGCCACGGAATGGATTTTTCAATATACGCAACAACTACCTATAATTTGGATATGTGAAGATAATGGCTGGGGGATTTCAGTGCCCACACCATCTGAGTGGATTGTGACACAAATGCGATCCAAAAAAGCAATACATTATGTATCATGCGATGGTTTGAATTTGGCAGATGTTTATCGCGCCGCAAAAGAAGCAGAGTATTTAGCGCGAAAACGACGCTTGCCAGTATTCTTGCATATGAAAACCATTCGTTTAATGGGGCATGCAGGTTCAGATATAGAATTTCACTATAAAGCAGAAAAAGACATCATTCGCACGGAACAAGATGACCCTTTATTGCATACAGCAAGAATCATAAAGCAACGTGAATGGTTGACAGATAAAGAGCTTTTGCAGCGATATGAAGATATATATCAAGATGTATTGAAGCAAAGTAAACGGGCTTTAGCACAGCCTAAGTTGCAAAGTATTTCAGAAATTTGCGCTAGTATTATCCCACCTATACAGGCGGTTGAGATCAATACTGTTAGTCTCCAAAACAGAGAAAAATGTTTCGGCAAAAATATGCGATTATTATCTGAGCCTAGAAATATGGCACAGCATATTAACTTTGCTTTAACAGACTTAATGTTATCACACGATAATATTGTCGTTTTTGGGGAGGATGTGGGGAATAAAGGTGGCGTGTATCGAGTAACGCAAGATTTAAAACAGCGATTTGGTCGCAAGCGCGTATTTGATACGATATTGGATGAACAAACTATTTTAGGGACTGCTCTAGGGTTGGCACAAAATGGCTTTGTGCCTATACCAGAGATTCAGTTTTTAGCTTATGTCCATAATGCGGTTGACCAAATTAGAGGCGAAGCGGCAACGCTTTCGTTTTTTTCCAATGGGCAGTTTACCAACCCTATGGTGATACGGATCCCGGGTCTTGCTTATCAGAAGGGGTTTGGCGGGCATTTTCATAATGATAATGCATTTGGATTTTTGCGCGAAATCCCAGGGGTAATCATTGTTTGTCCTAGCCAACCCAGAGACGCTGCGTTGCTACTAAGAGAAGCGGTACGCCTGGCAGCAGAAGAGCAAAGAGTGGTGATATTTTTAGAACCTATCGCTTTATACATGACCAAAGATCTCTATAAGGCAAAAGATAATAAAGCATTACAGGTTTATCCTGATGTGAATCAAAAAATTCATTTTGGTGAAGTGGGGTTAGAAGGTGATGCGGCTGCAGATTACATTATTGTATCATATGCCAATGGTATGCATTTATCTCGACAGGCCGCCAAAATTTTAGACGTAGAACATAATTGTTCCATTGCACTATTGGATCTTAGATGGTTGTCACCATTACCGGTGAATGAATTGTTAGTGTTATTGGAAAATAGAAAGGGTGTTTTAATCGTTGATGAATCTCGCCGAACGGGTTCGTTGAGTGAAGAAATTGTGACCTGTATGGTTGAAAACATGGTAAAGCTGCCGCAAATTAAACGTATCACAGCGGAAGATTGTTTTATCCCCTTGGGAGAAGCGTTTGAGGCAATATTGCCCAAACGAGATAATATCGTCAATAAAATTTTAGAATTTTTTAAGGATAAAGATCATGCAAGACCTGTATCAATTGGAAGAAAAGTTCAAAACAGAAGAGAAGCTAATTCGTGATGCCGTTGCTCGCTTTATTCAAGAAGCATTGATAGATAAAATTGCAACATGCTATGAAAATGCCACTTTTCCAAAAGAATTTATTTCCCCAATGGCAGATTTAGGTCTGCTGGGTATGACATTACCAGAACAATATGGAGGTTCGGATGCATCGTATGTTGCTTATGGCCTTGTGTGCCAGGAATTAGAAAAAGGGGACAGTGGCATTAGAAGCTTTGCTTCTGTGCAAAGTTCATTATGTATGCATCCTATTTTTGAATTTGGTACAGACGAACAAAAAGAACGTTTCTTACCTGCGATGGCACAAGCTAAAAAAATTGGCTGTTTTGGCTTGACTGAGCCAGACTCTGGTTCTGATCCGGCTAGCATGAAAACCAAAGCGAAAAAAGTAGAAGGGGGGTGGGTGCTTAACGGGTCTAAGCTATGGATCACCAATGCGCCGATTGCAGATTTAGCGATTGTGTGGGCTAAAATTAATGATACAGACGTGAGAGGATTTATTGTCGAAAGAGCATTTGATGGTTTTAGTACGGCGCCTATTGAACAAAAGCTATCATTGCGCGCCTCTATTACAGGCGAAATAAGTCTACAAGATTGTTTTGTTCCAGAGGCTAATTATTTACCAGGTAGCGACAAAGGTTTGGTTGCGCCTTTAAGTTGTTTAACAAAAGCACGTTATGGTATTGCATGGGGTGCTATGGGCGCGGCACAGGCTTGCTTTGAGCAAGCATTGAAATACACCCAAGAGCGGCAACAATTTTCTAAGCCACTAGCAGGTTTTCAGTTGGTACAAAAAAGTTTAGTCGATATGTATACAGAAATCGTTAAAGCGCAAACGCTGAATTTACAATTAGGACGCTTGATGGATGAGGGTAGAGCTGACTATGTGATGGTGTCTATGGCTAAAATGAATGCCTGTAAAGAAGCTTTAAAAATTGCTCGGGAAGCGAGGAATCTTTTAGGCGCAAATGGCATTAGTTTAGAATATCATGTTATGAGGCATATGAATAACTTGGAGTCTGTTTTCACCTATGAAGGAACGGATAACATGCACCATTTGATTGTGGGAAGGTATTTGACAGGGTTAAGTGCTTTTGCATAGGGATTTGCTGCTTAGTTTGTGGTTATTTTATAAATTCTTGCTTGTAATATGCTTTTTAACAGTGTAATCTTGCCAACTTAAATTGTTGGCAAGTAAACGAACTACTATTAATAGAGCAGATTTCTTCCAATAGATTCAAAAAATGTTGAAATAGTTGGAAGATTATATGCCTCAGAATAAACTACTTGCCTCTGCTTATATCCAAAAAGCTTTAAAAGCATTTTCTGCAGAGTTTAAAAAGAATGCGCAAGAAAAAGAAAGCTCTTCTAGAAAAAAGCTGGATCTGGCTCGGAAGGACTGGCTGTTTCACAGCTCTGACCAAATGGTGTCAAAATCAGTACAAGCATTCAAACTGGGTGAAATCGATGCTTCGGCAGGCGGTGGTGGTTTTTTACCACCAGAGTATGTTAAGAAAAAATTAGATAATATATCGGAACTTCATTTAGTTGATTATAGTAGTCATCTTGCCACAGACAAATTAACAACTAAGCTGGCAAACTACTGTTCAGAAGAAAAAATATTGCCACCCCATACAAAACTCTACTCAAAAGCCCATGAAGAGGCTAATTCAGATAAGCTTTTTGCTCTAGCGGGATATGGTACGCATCATTTATTTAATTTGAGTATGCCTCATATTATCAAAAACCCCAAAGATGTTGTTATTGTCACAGAGCCTACCTATGGTTTATTGTTAGATCCGATTTTTGAAGCAGGGGGTAATGTCGTTTCTTTGTCGTTAAATAAAAAAAATAAATTTAAACCTACAGCAAAAGAGATGTCGGCTTTAATTGTTAAAACAAACACTCGATTAGAAAAAGAGTATTTTGCCCAGATAGAATCTAATCTAAATGTCTTTAACACACTACACCCAATGAAAAAGTTTAAAATTAATAAAGAAATAAAAAAAATTAAAAAAGCTATCAAGAAATCAGAAAAAGACTTAGCTCTCATTCTTAACGATATTAACAAAAAAATAAAACATTCCGCCCTATATAAACAAAACAAAAAAATTGCTCAATCATTATTGGTGTGTTCTTGTCCAAAAGTTCGTGGCTTTTTTAATATTAATCCTCAAACACCTTTGGGTACAGTTTTAGAGCAAAAAGAGATCAACTCTATTGCAAAGGTACTCGTCAAACATAATGTTTATGCAATAGATGACTTGACGCATAGAAGTGTATTGTTAAATGATATTGAACCAGGCACTTTTGCTAAATCAAGTGCAGCAAAGCAAACGTTGACTTTGATTAGTATCTCTAAAGACTTTTGTTTGGCAGGCGTTAGAGCGGGTATGGCTATTGGCCCTAAGGCATTAATTTCGGCGATGGGTAAAAAATTATTCCAGCAGCAATGTATGATTTCTGCCTATAGCAAAAAAGCACTGAGCGCTGTATTTGGTATGCCAAAAGAAGGTAGGCAAAAATACATTGCCGAAAACAACGACATCTATAAATTTAGAAAAGCGTTAGTCATCGCTTTAATGGATGGTATCGACGCGGTAAAAAGCACCGAGGTAAAAAGCCAAATCATCAGTAAAGTTAATGCCTGTTCTATGAAAGCGGATCTAAAAAAATCCGCTCTGGAAGGTATCGCTGACCTGGACTTTGTTGTCTCCCCAGATGGCGCGTATTTTTGTTTATTTGATTTTTCTAAATATTGTGGCCAATATTTAGGTGAAAAACAAATGAATACAAGTATGGACTTTAGAAACGCTTTTCGCTTTTTCGCGGATCTAGAAACTTTACCTGGGGAGTTGAACTTTCAGTTTAACAAACCCCATATTCGCTTTTGTTTGACTATGTCCAACAAAGAAATTATTGAGGGCATGTTACGGATTAAAAATGTATTGAGCATGGTGACCGAGCAGCCTTTTGTTCCAAAACAAAAAGTAAAATCGAAAGTTAAGAAAAAAGAGAGCCCCAAGCCTATTCTACATAGATTTAGGCCAAGAGAGGAAAGTGGTTATACTAAAAACCATAAACTTGGCGGGATTAAGAGCGATTTCAAGACTAAGGTGAGATTGTAAAACTTAGTGTTAGGGCTTAAGTGTGCTTGTGACTTCTGACGTAGCCTTTTCTTCACCTGAAGGGAGGGTTGCTACACTATTTTCATATGCGGAAAGAGTTTTAGGAGCTGGTTTTACTAGGTCTAAAAAAGGAAGTGTTGGCTTAGTAGGGAGAAAAGTGTTTAATTGCTCCACCCAACAGTTTGCCGCATCTATATTTGCATGAGCAATTGGGGATAGTATAGAGTATAAAATTAAGCGACCGCCTGGTACATATTCTTCTATAAACATCTTGATTCTGTCTACTCTAGAGGGGGGCTTTAACGGCTCTGATTCTAATGATAGCTCGCCTTCTTCTTGACTGTCTTCTAGGTTGATTGTTCGCCACACGGCATCCAGTTCTGAATCTGAAAGGGGCTTTGGCTTTGTGTTTTTATCTTTCATGGACTTCCGCCTATGATCTTTATGAGCGATATCCCTCCCCCGAAGCTAGCCAGGGGAGGGTAAAAATAAGGGAACACCTATTTTTTTACTTTTTTTTCTTTTTGTCTTTTTCTTCATTATCAGAGTCAGTGGGGCGTTTACCAATTTCTACTCGTAGGTCATGGGTTTCACCTTGTCTGATTACCGCAATGGGGTAAGCTTTTTCAGGTTTTAGCTTAGCGGTCACTTTTAAGACATCACTCGGGTCTTTGACATCTGTTTCATTGATATTAATAATAATGTCTCCAGAGCGTAACCCTGCTTTTGCTGCTGGGCCACCGCGAATAACACTAGCGATAACAGTACCTTCCCCTTTAGGATAGTCTAAGGATTTTCTTAACTCATCGGTTAGTTTATGTACTGTGATACCTAACCACCCACGTGTCACATGTCCGTTGCTAATGAGTTGACCCATGATATCTTTGGCCATTTCAACCGGTATAGCAAAACCAATACCTTGGTATCCACCGGTACGACTATAAATCGCATTATTAATACCAATTAAATTACCATTAGCATCGATTAGTGCACCACCTGAATTGCCCGGGTTTATCGCGGCATCTGTTTGGATGAAATTTTCAAAAATATTGATGCCGAGATGTGAGCGGTGAGTCGCGCTGATGATGCCTTGGGTGACGGTGACCCCAACATTAAAAGGGTTACCAATGGCAAAGACGATATCGCCTACATGTGCTTTATCAGAGCTGCCTAAAGCGACTGTTGGTAGTTTTTTGAGATCCACTTTTAAAATAGCGAGATCAGTTTCTAAATCTCGACCAATCACTTTAGCTTTGCTTGAGCGACCATCAGCTAATTTAATTTCAATTTCATCGGCACCACTGATCACATGGTTATTGGTTAATATATAGCCATTGGTTGTTACAATAACACCAGAGCCAATACCAGATTGTGTTTCTTGTGGTGGTGGTTGATTGCCTTTTCTGGGATCGCCAAAGAATTGTCTGAAAAATGGGTCCTGCATGAGCGGGTGCATTTCTTGAGTGACTTGACGAGAAGAATGGATGCTCACAACTGCAGGCGATGCTCTTAAGATGGCCTCGGAATATGAGGCGGGTGCGCCTTGATATTGAATAGGATCGTGAGAAGGTTTGAATATAGGTGCTTTTTCAGCTGCATAACTATTCCCTAGACCGACTGTGCCTAATATAAAGGGCGAAATAGTTATTATTGCAGTGGTTGTTGCAAAATTTTTAAGTTGCTTCTTTAATATATTTTTCATAAAAATCCCACCAAAATTTATATTTCCTTTAGTAACTAACAAACAATTATGCCCGGGAAAAGGCCATGTTGCAATGGCCCAGTCTCGGTATTGTAACGGCTTCAAGACTTATTACAAGAATTCTGGCAGTATGATAAATAATCACACTTGTACGGATACAGTATGTGCTTTATGAGAAAAAACTTAGTTACCATTATATCTATTTTTTTATCGATTGGCTTTAGCTCAGGCTGCTCAGACAATCAGGCCCCTGAAGAAAATACGGCACCTGTCGTTGTGGTGTCAAAAATCACTAAAGAGCCTATTACGCTGAGTACTGACTTTGTGGGGAAAACAGAAGCGATAGAAAAAGTAGAGCTCCGAGCGCGAGTCGAAGGTTTTTTAGAGAAGCAAAACTTTCAGTCTGGCAGTGTTGTGAGCGCAAACGATGTCCTATTTTTAATTGAGAAGCCGCCTTATCAAGTGGAAGTTGATAGAGAAAAGGCAGGGGTTGCTAAGGCTGAAGCAGATCTGGCACTTGCAAAAGTCAATTTGTTGCGCATGGAAGAATTAAAAAAAAGGCAAACCGTTAGTCAGTCTGAGTTAGACAAAGCGGTAGCTGATGAAAAGGCTGCGATTGCTTTTGTCGCGGCAGCCAAAGCGGAGTTAGACAAAGCGCAGTTAAATTTAGATTATACCAATATCATCGCCCCTATCAGCGGGCAAATCGATAAGCCTGCTTTGGATGTTGGTAATTTGGTTGGACCCAGTTCTGGTATTTTAGCCACTATTAACAAGATGGATCCTATATACGTTAACTTTTTTGTTAGCGAGGTAGCTTTTACGCAATTTATGCGGGAACAAGAAAAAGCTCAGGCATCACAAAATAGGGCGCAAACAAATAAATTATTTACCCCATTTTTATTGTTACCCGATGGCTCTGAGTATCCATATGAGGGAAATATTAATTTTATAGATAATAAAGTCGATCCTGGTACAGGCACAATACTATTGCGTTGTGATTTTCCTAATCCGAAAAAATTATTATTACCAGGCCAATATGTGCGAGTTTTGGTTAAGTTAAAAAAAGATAGCCAGGCCATTTTAGTGCCCCAAGTTGCCATCATATCGCAACAAGCCGGTCATAGCGTATTAGTTGTAGACTCAAAAGGTGTGGTTTCCAGTCGAAAGGTAACTTTGGGTAATAAACATGGCGTTAAGTGGATTGTGCTGCAGGGCTTAAAGGAAGGGGAGTGGGTGATTACGGAGGGCATTCAAAAAGTAAGCCCAGGTCTACAAGTCGAAGCAAGGGTCGCTCAAACTGAGAATACAGTTCAAGATGGCACGGAAGAAGACAAAGAGCTCACACAAATAGAATCGGAAGCAAAGTCGGGGTTAGAGTCAGAATATGAACAAAAAATAGATGCTGAGAAACCAGAGCAGGAAGAGACAAATTAAAATAGGAACCGCCTCCAATGATTAGTCAATTTTTTATTACGCGTCCTAAATTTTCTTTTGTCCTCACTATATTAATGGTATTGGTAGGGGCGATATCGATATATGCATTACCAGTTGCCCAATATCCCGATATCACGCCCCCGACGGTTTCAGTGAGTACATCTTACCCGGGGGCCAGTGCAGATGTGGTAGAAGAAACCGTAGCGGTGCCATTGGAGGCGGAGATTAATGGTGTAGAAGATATGCTGTACATTTCTTCTACCAGTGCGAACGACGGTTCACTCAATATTACGGTGACATTTGCTGTCGGCACAAATGGTGATATTGCCGCAGTGAATGTACAGAACCGTGTGGCCGCCGCGATGGCAAAATTACCTGCCGATGTGACCAAGCAAGGGGTAACCACACAAAAGCAATCCCCTAATATGTTGCTGATTATTAACTTACTGTCCCCTAATGGTACTTATGATGGTTCTTTTTTAAGCAACTATACGGCGATTAATCTTAAAGATACGTTGGCTCGTGTACCAGGCGTGGGGAAAGCTGAGATTTTAGGGGCTTTAGATTATAGTATGCGGGTTTGGTTGCAGCCTGACAGAATGAGTAGCTTAGGTATTACAACCCGGGATATCGAGCAAGCCATCCAAGAGCAAAACGTTCAGGTACCCGCTGGTGAAATTGGGCAGCCACCTATCACTGCAGAGCAACGTTATCAATATACCGTTAAAACATTAGGCCGGTTGCCCGATGCCGCATATTTTGAAAATATAATAATTCGAGCCTCTGGAGACGGTTCTTTTGTGAAGCTAAAAGATATTGCCAGGGTTGAGTTAGGTTCTGAAAGATATGCATGGTCCGGTCGATTAAATAGTAAGCCTAGCGCCACACTGGCGGTTTACCAAGTTTCAGATGCAAATGCTTTGGCGGTTGCGGCAGACATAAAATCTCGGTTAGCCACGTTATCTAAATCTTTTCCCGATGATTTAGAGTATGAGATTTTGTATGACACGACAAAATTTATCGAGGCATCGATTGATGAAGTCTATGTTACGCTATATCAAGCTGTTGGACTGGTGGTATTAGTCGTTTTTGCCTTCTTGGCTAGTTGGCGCGCCACTTTAATTCCTATGTTAGCCATCCCGGCGTCGTTAATTGGTTCCTTTGCCTTTTTAATATTTTTTGGCTTGTCCATGAATACCATTGTTCTGTTTGGTATTATTTTGGCTATTGGTATTGTCGTGGATGATGCCATTGTGGTGGTTGAAAATACCAAGCGTTTGATTGATTCAGGCTTAGAACCTAAAGAAGCCACAAGTCAAGCCATGAAAGAAATTACCGGCCCTGTAATCGCCACGACTATGGTTTTGCTGGCGATGTTTATACCCGTTGGATTTTTGCCTGGCATTACAGGGCAAATGTATTTGCAGTTTGCAGTAGCCATTTCTGCTGCTGTGGGCTTGTCTTCTATTAATGCGTTAACATTGAGTCCCGCTTTATGCGCCACTTTTTTGCGTAAAGAAGAACCTAAAACAACAGGTTTCTTCGCTGTATTTGATCGGCATTTGGATAAGATAAGAGAAAAATATTTAAGTGTTGTAAAATGGTTGATTCAGCATATGACTATAACGCTTATTTTTCTTTGTCTGACACTCGCCGGAATGACATATTTGTTTATGACCATTCCAACTGCTTTTGTGCCCAATGAGGATAAAGGTAACTTTATGATTGATATCAGCTTGCCTGATGCGGCTTCTTTAAATCGCACAGAGCAGGTTGTTCAGAAAGTAGAAAATATCTTGAAAAACATTGAAGGTGTGACAGATGTATTGGCCATCCCGGGTTATAGTATGATCAGTGGTGCAGTCAGTTCCAATTCCGCATTAGTGATACCCATATTATCAGAGTGGTCGAAAAGAAAAACACCACACTTGTCTATTGATCATATTATGAAGCAAGCACAAAAAGCGTTTATGCGTATCCCAGAAGCCAATATTTTTGCCTTTGTACCGCCCGAGATACCGGGTCTGGGTACAACAGGCGGGTTTGAGTTTGTTTTACAAGATAGAGCAGGGCAAACGCCTCAGGACTTAGCACAAGCACAGCGTGCTTTGATTGTGGCCGCAAATCAAGATCCCATTTTGGGGCAGGTTTTTAGTAATTTTCGTGCAGAGATTCCCCAATTATTCTTAAATTTAGATAGAGAGAAAACGAAAACACTTGGCATACCCATGCAAGATGTATTTTCTAGCTTGCAAACGCAGTTAGGATCTTTATATGTCAATGATTTTAATATGCTGAATCGGGTGTACAGAGTTGTGATGCAGGCCGAAAGTGACTATCGAAATGATCCCCGAGATATTGGGAGGCTGTATGTTAGAAATGATCAAAATAAAATGATACCACTTTCTACTTTGACTTCAGTCGATGATATTGTGGGGCCGAATTTTATTACAAGATATAATTTATTCAGATCCTCTACGCTGAATGGAAATCCGAACCCAGGTTTTAGTTCTGGCGAAGCGATTGCAGCCATGCAAAAGGTTGCGGATAAAACGTTACCGCCTAGGATGGGGTACGAGTGGACTGGGCAATCGTTACAAGAGATCCAAGCGGGTAGTAGTGTTTTGATTATTTTTGCCTTAGCTTTTGTTTTTGTCTATTTGTTTTTAGTGGCACAATATGAAAGTTGGGCCATACCATTGGCAGTTTTACTCTCTGTGCCAGTGGCTTTATTTGGGGCCCTATTTTCAACAAAAATAATGGGAATGGAAAATAATATTTATACTCAAATTGGTTTGGTTATGCTTATTGGTTTAGCGGCAAAAAATGCCATCTTGATTGTGGAGTTTGCGAAGGCACTTAGGGAGGAGGGTAAGTCTATTTTTGAGGCCGCTTATACTTCTGCTAGCCTGAGGTTTAGAGCTGTTTTGATGACAGCCTTGTCTTTTATCTTTGGTATGATTCCATTGGTTGTGGCCGAAGGCGCTGGTGCGATTAGTCGTCGCTCGTTGGGGACGGCTGTTTTCGGAGGTATGTTAGCTGCGACTTTTATAGGTATATTTGTTATCCCAGCTTGTTACGTTCTGATAGAAATGCTTAGAAGCAAGCAGTTTGACATCATGGCACCCGCAAAGCAGACAAAGTAGCCTGATTTGCGGGCTTATAGATTCAAGAAGCTTTGAGTGGTGCTGGAAGATTGGTTTGTAATTCTTCTTGGTAGAAGATGAAAAGCCCAACTGAAAAAATAAACATCGCGGCAAAGTAGTGCCAAGTAATCACTTCTTGTAAGAAGTACCAACCAAATAAAGAGGCAAATAATGGTGTCACCAAGCCGGCTAAAGACATAAATGTTGCGCTGAAGCGTTTGAGTAGATAACCATATAAGTTGTAACATACAATATTGGATATTAAGGTCATCCATAATGCGATTTCTAAAAACGCAGTATAGTTATTCTCACCAATAATGGGCACAGGGTTCCATTGTTCGCCCCCCATATATGAGTGCAAGAGTGCAAACAAGCCACCAACGGTCATTGCAATACCATTGGCTAAAATAGGCGTGTAATGAAACTCTATAATAATGCGTTTTAGCATAATCCAGCCATAGACACTGGCAAAAACAGCGATTAACAATGCAATTTCACCTTTGGAGATGATCATCAGATCTTGAGCAAATTCATGTAAGTCATTTTTTGTTAACAAAATCGGTAGGATGCCAATAAAGCCGATGGTGAGGCCTAGCCATTTTTTAGAGGTGAGGCGTTCTTTTAGAACAAGGTATGCAAATAGAGCGGCAACAAAGGGGGATAGGCTGTAAATCAAGCAGGCTTTGGAGGAGCTCATAAATTGCAAGCCCCAAATTTCAGAAACATTGGTAACGTAGATGCTGATTAACCCAAACAAAAATAAGGGGATCAAGTGATTAACTTTAATTTTAAAGTTATCGCGATTAAATAAGAGTTGGTGGCCTAGTAATAAAATACCAGCAAATGTCATTCTGGAGCCAATTAAGAAAAAAGGCTCAGAGTAATCCAGCGCAGTTTTGCTGAGAGTAAATAGGCTCGCAAACAAGGCAAATAAAACTAACACCCAAGGCATGGATTTCTCCTGAAAAATTTAACAAAATAAGGATTTATAATCATATCGATGGCGAATCATACACTTAGCCTATATAAAAAGGCAACCTAAATATAAGTTAGTTTGGTGATTTTCTGGTGTGCCTCGTTAAGTTGTATCTCTGATAAGCGCAACGAATCAATCCCTCTCCCAATGCTGGGAGAGGATATAATTCGCTTCGCTCATTGAAGCGTTATGGAAAGAAGTACTAGGACATCCACCGGGGGGTATTTCTAAGTAATTATGTATGTCTTGTCACAATAAAATTTGCTAAATCAGAAAGCGCTTGTTTATAAGGGGAATCGCACAAGCATTCTAGGTTTGCCTTGGCTGTATGAATAGCTTGTTCGGCAATTTGGCGCGTGTATTGGATTGCCCCTGTTGTTGCAATCGCTTCCTGAATCTGGCTCAAGTCGCCAGCGCCCTTGGATAAGATGGCCTCTCGGATAGTGGCACGTACTTCAGCAGAGCCTTGTTTCATGGCATACAACAATGGCAAAGTGGCTTTGCCTTCAGCCAAATCATCCCCGACATTTTTGCCCCAATCTGGATTGTCAGATTGGTAGTCCAGCATATCATCCGTTAGCTGGAAAGCGATGCCAATATTTTTGCCGTAAAGAGCTAATTGAGATTGTTGGCTTTTTTTCTTATTTGCCAATATACAGCCTAATAAGCTAGCCGCCTCAAATAATTTGGCGGTTTTATATTCTATCACTCTTAAGTACTGTGCTTCGCTGATATCTGGTTGCTGTCTATGGCTTAGTTGAAGAACTTCTCCTTCAGCAATGACATTGGTTGTTTCGGCTAAAATCTCGGTCGCTTCTTGATTGTTAAGAGAAGCAATCATCTGAAAGGCACGTGAATAAATAAAGTCGCCAACTAATACGGCAGTGGCATTATCCCAGACTGCGTTGGCAGTTGGACGGCCACGCCTGAGAGCTGAGCCATCAACTACATCATCATGTAAAAGCGTTGCAGTATGAATAAACTCAATAATAGTCGCCATCTTGACTGCATCCTCAGTGCTGGCCCGGCATGCCTTGGCGGTGAGAAGCACAACCAAAGGCCTGACACGTTTACCACCGCTGCTAACAATATATTGCCCTATTTGGTTAACTGTCTCTATCCTGGACTCAAGGCTTTGTATGATTAATTCATTAACTGCAGTAAACTCTTTTTCTACGAGTTGGCGTATATGTTTCATATGACCCAAAATATGCGTTGCTGTTGAGTGGCAAGATTTGATTTTTAGCCGGAAATAGGAAGTTATCCGAATATAAAAACCTCGTAATATTGTTATTTAGCTAAGAAAATAATAATAATCTCTAATATTATGCACTAAAACATTGCTTTTTTGTCACCTTTTAAAGTAGAATTTTTGGCCTCATGGCTTAAAACAAGTTCGCTTGTTCTTAAATATAAAGTTTTGCCGGTCAAAATAAAGCCATTTCAGAATTGTTAGTTTAATGACACACGCCGATCCATTGTGGACGGTTTATCTATTTTGGGAGATATCCTGTGAGTGCAAATCCCTATGCTGTGATTGCAACCGGGGGCAAACAACTTACTGTTAAGCCTGGTCAGAAGTACAAAATTGAAAAGATTACTGGTGAGCTTGGAGAAAACATCGTGTTCTCCAATGAAAGCGTTTTGCTAGTCAAAGATGGTGAGGCGGTTTCTATCGGTGCACCATACCTAGAGAAAGCAACAGTAGAAGCTAAAATTGTACAGCATGGTCGTGGTAAAAAAATTACCATTATCAAATTTAAGAGACGTAAGAAATATCGTCGTAAGCAAGGCCATCGCCAAGATTTCACGGAAATTGAGATCACTAAGATCCAGGCAGCTTAATTAATTAAAGTTAATACGAAGAGGCAACTATGGCACATAAGAAAGCTGGTGGTAGTACCCGAAACGGTCGCGACTCCAATCCTAAGTACCTTGGTGTAAAGCGTTATGGTGGCCAGTGGGTTACTGCGGGCAGCATCATTGTAAGACAACGTGGTACAAAGTTTCATCCTGGAATTTTTGTTGGGCAAGGTGGTGATGACACTTTGTTTGCTAAGATATCTGGTTTTGTAAAATTTGAGAAAGCAGGCAAGCATAATCGCAGTTCTGTTAGAATTATTCCTGCTGAGTCACCTCAAGAAGCAGTCGCTCAAGCCTAAAACCTTTGGTTTTGGATTTGTGAGAGCGTTAAAATTAAGAAAAGCATCCATCATTCTGGATGCTTTTTTTTTATGTATTTTTTGACCCCCTTTATTTGAAATAGATATGAATTGGTAAGTTATGAAGTTTTTAGACGAAGCAAAAATTAGAGTTCAGGCTGGTAGAGGGGGCAATGGATCGGCCAGCTTTAGGCGAGAAAAATATGTGCCTTTAGGGGGGCCTGATGGCGGTGATGGTGGCAGCGGCGGAGACGTATATTTTGTTGCGGATGAGGGTTTAAATACGCTAATTGATTTTTACTATGAAAGTAGCTACATCGCCAGGAATGGGCAAACCGGCCATGGGCGTCAATGTTACGGTAAAGACGGGGAAGACGCTGTTATTAAGGCGCCTATTGGTACTGTCATACGTGATATAGATACAGATGAAATTATGGGCGAGTTGTTAGTACCTGGGCAAAAGATAATTGTTGCGCAGGGCGGTAAAAAAGGGCTAGGGAATCTTCACTTTAAAACCTCAACTAACCGGGCACCACGTAAATTTACGCGCGGGCAAGAAGGCGAGATCCGCAAATTACATCTAGAGCTTAAGGTAATGGCTGATGTGGGCGTGCTAGGATTACCTAATGCTGGCAAGTCTAGTTTGATTAACGCGGTTTCCAATGCCGCACCCAAAGTGGCGGATTACCCATTTACCACACTGTGTCCCAAGCTCGGTACGGTCTGTATTGATAAGCAAACTCGCTTTGTGATTGCGGATATCCCCGGCCTCATTGAGGGCGCGCATTTGGGCGCAGGTTTGGGCATTCAGTTTTTGAAGCACCTGAGTCGAACCAAATTATTATTGCATATAGTCGATATGACGGAGCCAAGCGTTATGGATGATATTGCATTAATTCTACAAGAATTAACCCACTATAGTGCAGAGCTTGCAGACAAGCCAAAATGGTTGGTTTTGAATAAGGCGGACTGTGTGCCTGAAGAAGATATCAAGCAATATCAAGCTGAAATTCAAGAAAGGTTTGGTGAGCAGGGGAATATATTTGTTATCTCTGCCGTTGCTAGACAAGGAACCTTGGAATTATGTCAGAAGATTGCGGAATATCTGAGCACCCTTCCTGGCTCCTTGTCAGGAGCAGATGAGGCTAATCAGCTTTCATAGTTAGCTGATTGCTTGAATCTTAAGGTTTAAGCGGCTTTTATGACGAGCTGCTTTATTCTTGTGAATCAAACCTTTGTTCACCAAACGATCAATGAAAGAGGTCGCTAATTTATAGTCATTAGCGGCTTTATCTTTATCGCCGGCTGCAACGGTTGTTAACACTTTCTTAATATGCGTGTTCATTCTAGTCATTTGCCACTTGTTTTTTTGGTGACGCTTTTCATTTTGCTTTACACGTTTTCTAGCTTGTTTTGAATTAGCCAAAGTTTTATCCTCTATCTGTTCCAGAAAGCTTGCAATCATGGCTATTTTAGTTTGAGATGTCAATGTTTTAGGTGATAACAAGTGTTGAAAAAGACCAAATGAGCGATCAACTGCTAAAATCGACCACTACAGTCAGTGGTATGACATTTATTTCTCGGATCTTAGGCTTTGCCAGAGACATGATTATTGCTCAGGTTTTTGGGGCAAGTGCTGGGCTAGATGCATTTTTAGTTGCGTTCAAGATCCCTAATTTTATGCGACGCTTATTTGCTGAGGGCGCATTCTCTCAAGCGTTCGTTCCGGTGCTGAGTGAATATGTTGCGACCAAGAGCCGCGCAGAGGTCAAGGCACTGCTAGATAAAGTGAGTGGTAGTTTATTCTCAGTTTTATTTGTCATTACGCTGATGGGGTGTATGGGGGCATCTGGGCTCATTTTCATATTTGCGCCGGGCTTTAAAGAAGATGCGGTACAGTTTAATCAAGCGGTTGATATGTTGCGTTGGACTTTCCCGTATTTATTATTTATCTCATTAACCGCCTTTCTCTCAGGCGTGCAAAATACACATAATAAGTTTGCTTTACCTGCATTTACACCGGTGCTATTAAACGTGAGCTTGATTTTCGCCGCCATATTTTTAACGGGCTGGGCTTCGCAGCCTGTGTATGCTTTGGCTTGGGGCGTTCTCATTGGGGGTATATTGCAATTGGGGTTTCAACTGCCTTCCGTACATAAACTGGACTTGATGCCAAAACCTAAAATTGCTTTTTCAGATCCTGGCGTGCGTCGCATTTTAAAATTGATGGTGCCCGCGCTTATCGGGGCTTCTGCAATGCAGATTAATCTATTAGTCGATACCATCTTTGCCTCATATTTACCGAAGGGTAGCTTAACCTGGCTATATTATTCAGACAGGTTATTAGAGTTTCCAATAGGCATGTTTGGTGTGGCAATTGCGACGGTGGTTTTGCCGCACTTATCTAAGCAATATGCCAACAAGCAGGAGAAAAGCTTCTCAGCGAGTTTGGATTGGGCGTTGAAGTTAATGCTGTGTATTGGGCTGCCTTGTACCATCGGATTGATATTATTGGCGCAGCCTATTTTGTCTACGCTTTTTCAATATGGGAAGTTTAGCGGCCAGGACGTTATTTTGGCCAGCCATAGTTTGATGGCTTTAAGCACGGGCCTGGTGGCTTTTTTGACGGTTAAAGTCTTTATTTCTGCATTTTATGCGCGACAAAATACCGTTTTTCCGTTGAAAGTGGCATTGATGGCCATTGTGTTTAATATTATATTTAATAGTTTGTTAATTGGGCCTTTACAGCATGCGGGATTGGCCTTAGCCTCTACGTTAGCTCAGTTTTGTCAATTAACGGTTTTACTTTATTTTTTATTAAAGAAAAATATTTATGAACCTCAAATGTTATGGCGCCCCTATTTGTTACGTTTGGTTTTAGCCAATGTGGTGATGGGGTATTTTCTACATTTATTTTTACCACAAGATGCTCTCTGGCTTGAGGCTGCTGCTGTTTGGCGGGCATCACATCTGGCGCTGTTTGTTGTAGGCGCGATGATAATTTATGCCTTGGTATTATGGATAGTAGGCATACGAGTTCGTCACTTTAAGCTCCAGCCATTATCTGAATCTCTCTAATATCAATATTTCACAGGATGTAAGGCAGACATGCAGTTAATTAGATATTTTCAAGAACAACATCTCTCAGGGTGTGTCGCTACGATTGGAAATTTTGATGGGGTGCATTTAGGGCATCAAGCATTGTTAAAGCAATTGGTCGCTTTGAGTCAGCGTCAAGGGTTGCCCAGCCTCGTGATGAGTTTTTATCCGTTGCCTCATGAGTTTTTCCATCCAGAGCAAGCATGCCGGTTAATGGATTTTCAGAGCAAATATAAAATATTAGCTGAGTTGGGGGTGGATTATTTTGTCTGCCATCGGTTCAATCCGAGGTTTGCCCAGTTATCCGCAGAAGAGTTTATCATGGAAGTTTTGAGAAAAGCTTTGAGAGTCGAGCATCTATTGGTGGGGGCAGATTTTCGCTTTGGACATAAAGCAACAGGCGATGCTGCACTGTTAAAATCATATAGCCTAAAAAAAGCGTTTTCATTAGAGGTTATTAATTTTGTCTCTGACTCGGGTGACAAAATAAGCAGCTCTCGTATACGCTCGGCTATCCTGGCGGGTAAGATGCGAGAGGCTCAAGCACTATTGGGTAGACCCTATACATTGTCGGCACCTGTACAACATGGTAGAAAAAAAGGCCGAGAGCTAGGTTTTCCAACGGCTAATTTATCGATTCACCCTAAGTTTATAATGCTAAATGGCGTTTATACTTGTTGGGTGAACATTGCGGGAAAGCAGTATCAAGCAGTTGCCAATGTCGGTTATGCCCCGACGGTGAAAAACCAAAAGAAAACTGTAGAGGTGCACGTATTAGACTTCTCAGGTGATTTATATGGTCAGCGTATAGAGGTTGCTTTTTTGGATAAAGTGAGGGATGAATTGAAGTTCCCGTCTCTGGCTGAACTGATTGACGCGATTAAACATGATATTATGTCAGCCAGACAATTTTTTGCTGAAATGACCGATTCTTTTAGAATTAATAAACCAGCGCAACCAATACGTTGAGCAAATAACTAATAAAATATTTGTGAGTGAACCCGTGAGTAAAACCATGAGCGAAATAGACTATAAAGCTACGTTAAATCTTCCTAAAACCAGTTTTCCAATGCGGGCTAATTTGCCGAATAGAGAACCTAACATTTTAAAAAAATGGTATGACATGAATTTGTACCAACAAATTCGAGAGTTGCGTAAAAATGCGGATAAGTATGTCATGAACGATGGCCCGCCTTATGCCAATGGCGATATTCATATTGGTCATGCGGTTAATAAAATTCTCAAAGATATTGTCGTAAAGTCTCAAACATTGAATGGAAAAAACACCGCTTTTATTCCTGGCTGGGATTGCCATGGCTTGCCTATTGAACTCAATGTTGAAAAGAAAAAGGGTAAACCGCATGTTAATTTGACACCCAAGGCATTTAGGCAGGCTTGTCGAGAGTATGCTGGCAAGCAAGTGGACACGCAAAGAGAATCTTTTAAGCGTTTGGGCGTATTGGCAGATTGGGATAATCCTTATTTGACCATGGATTTTCAATACCAAGCGGATATTATGCGGGCATTTGGCCTTATCTATGAAAATGGTCACGTGCAGCAAGGCGTCAAGCCTGTACATTGGTGCACCGAGTGTGGTTCAGCATTAGCAGAAGCAGAGGTCGAGTATCAAGATAAGACCTCCCCTGCAATTGATGTGGCTTTTGCTGTGGCAGATGTCGCTGATTTTTCTCAAAAAACAAATTGTGATTTAAATAATATTGATAAATTAGCAGTTGTTATTTGGACGACCACACCTTGGACATTGCCAGCTAACCAAGCCGTCGCGTTCCATTCTGATTTAGATTACGTTGTAGCCAAAGGTCAGTTTGAAAACAATCAATACCAAGCCGTAGTTGTCAGTGAAGCTCTGCTGGAAAGTTGTATGGCGCGTTTTGGTTGTAAAGATTATACTATTGTTGGTCAATTTAAAGGAGGCTTGGCTGAAGGCTTACAATTACAGCATCCCTTCAATGATCGCCAAGTACCGATTGTCACAGGTTCACATGTGACAGTAGATGCGGGTACCGGAGCAGTCCATACCGCGCCTGCACACGGTATGGATGATTATCATTTAGGCTTACGTTACGATTTACCACTAGAGGCACCTGTTGATGACCACGGTAAGTTTTATGAAGATATAGAATTTGTCGGTAAAGAGCACGTATTCAAAGCAAATCCATTGATTGTTGATCTATTAAAAGAAAAACAAGCACTAATGCACCACGAAGATATTTTTCATAGTTATCCCCATTGTTGGCGCCATAAGAAGCCGCTTATTTTTAGAGCAACACAGCAATGGTTTGTGAGTATGGATGATGCCAAACTCAGAGAGATGGCATTAGAACAAATCAAACAAGTGAACTGGGTGCCAGAGTGGGGTGAATCTCGCATTAAGCTCATGATTGAAGGACGTCCGGACTGGTGTATTTCCCGCCAAAGAACTTGGGGTGTACCCATGCCTATACTATTGCATAAAGAAACTAAAGCGCCGCATCCTCAAACAACTGAGATTGTAGAGTACGTTGCAAAACTAGTGGATAAGGTGGGCATAGACGCATGGTATGATTTAGATATTCAAGATATGCCATTCGAGCAGTGTGAACAGTATTTTAAATCTATGGATACCTTAGATGTTTGGTTTGATTCTGGGGTGAGCCATTATGCTGTTATGAAGAGGCGTGGCGAACTGAATTTTCCAGCAGATTTATTTTTAGAAGGCTCTGATCAGCATCGAGGCTGGTTTCAATCTTCTTTATTAACGTCAGTTGGTATCAATAATGTTGCGCCTTATAAAGCTGTTCTGACGCATGGATTTGCTGTAGATCAAAAAGGCCACAAAATGTCCAAGTCTTTGGGCAACGTTGTTGCGCCGGATAAGGTGATTAAGTCATTAGGCGCCGATGTTTTGCGTTTATGGGTTGCGGCAACAGATTATAAAGGCGAACTGCATGTTTCTGATGAAATTCTAAAACGTACTAGTGACTCTTACCGACGTATTCGAAATACAGCGAAGTTTTTACTGGGTAATTTATCAGGCTTTGAAAAATCAAACAGTATAGATTTTGATCACATGCTTGCTTTAGATCAATGGATTGTGAGTCGTGCGGCGGAAATTCAAAAAGAGGTTATTGAGTCGTACAATACTTTTCAGTTTCATAGCATCTATCAAAAAATTCACAATTTCTGTGCATTAGAGTTAGGTAGTTTTTATTTGGATGTCATTAAAGATCGCCAATATACTTTGCGCGAAGACAGCCTGGCTAGGCGCTCTGCCCAAACGGCCATGTTTCATGTGATTCAAGCTATGACGGCGTGGATGGCGCCAATATTGAGCTTTACAGCGGAAGAAATTTACGCCCAATTATCTGATACCGAGGCGGAATCTATATTCTTAACAACATGGTATGAAGGGTTACAATCTTTGCCAGAAGGAGCAGCCTTAGGGCATACGCAATGGGCAAATATTATTGCACTTCGTGATGAAGTCAATAAAGCCATTGAACGCAAACGCTCCGAAGGATTGCTAGGCTCTGCATTAGAAGCGGAAGTTATTATTTATGCAGATGAACCCCATCTTTCCTTATTACAAAAAATGGAGGATGAGCTTAGGTTCGTCTTAATTACCTCTGCGGCAACAGTATTACCCGCTGCTGAAAAATCAGATGCAGCCGAAATGTCAGAAACCAAGGGATTGTGGGTTGAGGTGAATGCATCCGCCTTTGAAAAGTGCACTCGCTGCTGGCATAGACGTGAAGATGTCAACCAATCTGCGGAATATCCAGAAATATGTGGACGTTGTGTTGAAAATATTGCAGACAATCAACCGGGTGAGAGCAGACAATATGCTTAATAAAGGGGCAGAGATGAGCAATAGAGATAACGTAAAACTTAGTACCAGGCTCAAATGGTTCAAATGGCTGCCCCTGATTGTTTTGCTCGATCAAGCTTCCAAGCTATTGGTTATGCAGAATTTAAAGCTAGGGGATGCTATCGATATTATTCCAGGACTTCGTTTAGTCTTGCTGCATAACTATGGCGTTGCCTTTGGCATGTTTAACGAAAATGCACTTGTATCACGTTTGATTTTATTAGCCGTGGCCGTGGGTATTAGTCTATTTATTGGGATATGGTTATATCGCACAACCGTTCAAGAAAAGGCTCAAGGCATAGGCTTGGTGTTTATCTTAGGCGGTGCATTAGGTAATATTATTGATAGAGTTGTACAAGGTTATGTTGTAGATTTTATCGATTTTTATTTTAAAAGTTGGCATTTCCCTGCGTTTAATATAGCCGATAGCTTTATTACCATTGGTGCCTTTTTTATTATTCTTAGTATTTTTAAAGATGAACAGCAGAGCAAAAATGACAAAGCAAGCAGTTGATATTTTATTAGCGAACCCCAGAGGGTTTTGTGCTGGGGTGGATAGAGCCATTGATATAGTAGAGGCCGCACTTTTGAAATTTGGTGCGCCTGTCTATGTGCGACATGAAGTTGTACACAATCGCTTTGTTGTGGCTAAGCTAAAAGAATCAGGCGCTATTTTCGTTGATGAGCTTTGTGAAGTCCCAGATGACAATATTGTGATATTTAGTGCTCATGGGGTATCACAAGCGGTCAGAGAAGAGGCCAGCTCTAGAGACTTAAGGCTTGTCTTAGATGCGACGTGCCCATTAGTGACTAAAGTACACATGGAAGTTATGCGCCAAAGCAAAAAAGGACATGAGTGTATACTCATAGGCCATGCAGGGCATGCGGAAGTCGAAGGCACATTAGGCCAGTACCGCAATAAAAATGGTGCTATCTATTTAGTAGAAAACACCAATGACGTACAAAAGCTAACAGTCAAAGATGCTGCGAATTTATACTACATGACTCAGACGACATTATCTGTAGATGAAACAAAGAGTATTATTGCAGCACTCAAAAATAAATTTCCATTGATTAACGGCCCTAAACGCGACGATATTTGTTATGCCACTCAAAATCGTCAAGATGCAGTACGTGAATTAGCCAAGCAAGCAGAGCTTGTGTTGGTTGTGGGGTCTGTGACTAGTTCAAATTCTAATCGTCTAAAAGAGCTAGCGGAAGATTGTGGTGTCAAAAGCTATTTAATTGATGATCCAAAAGCGTTAAAACCAGAATGGTTGTATGGCGTTAGCAAGGTTGGTGTCACCGCGGGGGCCTCTGCGCCGGAAGTTCTAACCTCCAATATTATCCAGGCTATCAAAAAAATTGTAGATGTTAATAATATTAATGAGGTCGCCGGCACACCCGAAAACATGATTTTCTCTATGCCAAAAGAAATTAGGAGTTTAAACTTTAAAAATTCTTTTCATCAAACTGTTGAGGTAGAGCTTTAATTTACCAACAGTTTGTTGTGGTTGGGCTTTTTACATTCGCCTGGTTTAGTGTCAAAGCACCACAGGGATCGCCCACTTGTGGTCCTCCCACGGCAGGTGTTGCCGTTAAAGTATAAGTGTTAGTGCCTAAATTAGAGGTGCCAACCGTATAGAATCCTTCGGGCGACGTAGTGCTAGAGCCTACAACGGCAGGTGTTGCGCCAACATACGTATTGTTTTCGGTGTAGTAGTGCTCCATTCTTGCGGCTAGGCTGAGTAGTGCAGCTTGCCCATCAGTACGACGTGTACGCTGTACATGTTCTGTGTAAGCCGGTAAAGCAATTGCCGTAATAATACCGACAATCGTGACTGCAATCATGAGTTCAATTAAACTAAAGCCTTTCAAAGTTTTATATTTTAATGCGTTGCTCGCAGTTTTCATCATTAAGCCTTTTTAGTGATAAATGGATTCATGGCTAACATCGGATAGAATTCGAATTTTGATAACATTAGCATTGTGGCTGCCCGGGGGCAAATTATTGTTTAAACCCTGTATATCAGTCCAAAATTCTATCTTTTGTCCAGGAACCAAGCTGCCAGGATCGACAGGAAGGTTTTGATAGTTTGAAACTTGGATCTTTGGATGTATTTTATAGGTGATATTATTGAGAATAATAAAGTTTTCTTCTAGGCTTACACTGATTATCTTTGCTTGTTGGCTTGAGCTCATAAATGCTTGTGCGGCTTCATCACTCTGCGCATAGATAGATGTGCTTAGACCACAGATAATTAATGTCCATAAAAAAATAAAATAGCGACACATTAAATAATTGCTCCAATTTTATTGAGTAATTTGTTTCCAGTTTTGTCGCCCAAGAGGGCCACCGTTTAAATTTTCTTCTACTGTACCAAGTCCCATTGACCCACTGGTTACTTTTGTCTCTTTACTTTTATCTTCCGCAATAAAGACCGCGGGAGAAGGCGTAATACCCACATCAGATTTTCTGCCACCAGCAGGCACAAAGTTATCATTTCCGTCACCATCTGGGTCGCCGATATTAATATAATCACTTTCATTAAACTCCCCATCATTATTGAGGTCAAATGGCGTATATTCAGGTTGGCCGCCTGTTTCCATATTAACTTCCATTAACCAAGAAGATCCACCAAACTCGCAAGGAGACTGAGAAGGTAATAAAGTGGTAAAAATAACATTTTTATTTCGCACCAAGGTTCTAGAGATTTGTCGCTCTCCTAAATTAGAGGCTGCGCCTTGTACAAATAAATCTAGGTACCAGCCGTGATGTTGTGCCGGATCACCTGCTTGTTGAGGGGCTTGCCAATTAATAGCATTATCTGATACCTGTCTTAATAAAGCTGTGGTGTCATTGGTGCCATCATCATCCGTATCAAAGCCTTGATTGTACTCTGCTAATATCGTCTGCTGTAATAGGTTGCTTTTTAAAATAGTCGTGCCATCTAACTTATCCCACAAGCCGTAGTAGGTTTGGGTGACAGCGCCAGTAGATGTATTATCGGTATTCTCAAGATATTTCCCAGTACCGAAATAAACCATCACGCCATAACTCAGCCCACTGGGATGGCTCGCGACAATGGGGGGGGCGGTTATGGCTTGATCTCCAGCGCTAGCATATTGGGCATTAAACAGAGCGCTGGCATTTGTTTTCCAGTTGGTTGGTGTGGTGTCTTGTAAATTAAATTTCCAAACAGTGCCTTTTAAGTCTGCAGCATATACGTAATCTACGATATAATCTCCATCTAGATCAACTAAATAGGGTTCACCTAGTCCATTGGGTGTCGTTACGGAGCCTGCTGTGCCCGCGGTGATTTTAATATAATCACTATCGGCAGTCCATGTGCCGTCTAAGCCACGTTCAATAAATAAAACAAATAAGGCCGCTTCGCCATTGGTGCTAGCATGGCCATCAGCAGCGGAGTTATTATAGCCATTGCCAAATATAATGGCCCATTTACTCTCGGTACTATTGAAGCGTACTTTTGCAATTTTAACTTGCCCATAAACATATCCTAGGTCTGCATCATCTTCGTCACTAAATTCCCACAGATAAATTTGGTTGGCATTTGCTTCGGTGAAGGTACTTGGGTCAGTTATATCCAAAGCATAAACAGTTTGCCCACCTTTGTTGAGCCCGCCTGCCAGGATAGTGCGCCAGCTACTATTGATGAAAACATCCGACTCTGAGGGCGAACCATCGACAGCATAACCATGTTGGTAGGTACTCTTAGAAAGCTCAGATATATTTTTATAGACCTCTCTATTGCCGGGTATATAGGCTAAAAGTTCTTCGCCTGTATCGGATCTAAATCCATGTAACATACCATCATTGCTGCCTGTGTATACCATAGGGATACGGTTTTGATAAGTAGATTTAAACGTACTATAGGCAGAGGTTTCGAATGTATCGCTAAAATATCGGTTAGGGGGCGCAACATAAATCGGGCTTGAATGGATAATGTCACCTAAAATGCCTTGCCGGTTTCTAAAGCTTTCCGAGCCTGAATTTTGTTGTTCTTGAGAGCGGTCACCCCTTGAATAATCAAGCAAATGATCAACATAAGTTTGATTGGCCGCTATTTCAGCTGGCGATGTTGTGGTCAAGTTATAAGGGCTATATTGCATAAAATTGCTAATGCGTTCGGGTAAGGCACCAGAAACAAACAGAGAGCCGTATGAGCTTGGGAAATCAAAAGCTGTACCCGAATTACTACCATCCCAGGCCCTGGTGATGATAACTCTTGACGAATGATTCTTTCCTGGATTTTGTGCGGCATCTATGACCGGAAGTGCGCAATCACCGCCAGATAGTTTGCAGTTTGCATTCCAGACAGGCACTTGGGCTAATACGCCATTGACATCGATCGGATAAGCGAGTAATTCGCCTGTCCAGCTATTACTATCAAAGCGAGCTTGATATACCTGAGAGTTTGCGCTTAGAACGGTTGAGTTTTGTGCGACTGTTGCTGCAGAGCTGACGCGATTACTAATGCTAGATAAGGCATTCCCTAATTCTCTGGTCACGTCCTCAGGGCTTTGTGCGGCAACAAAAGTGCCTTTAGCATTAAAAGCCGCATGCCATAGGTCATCAATTTTCTCTGGATCTGAGCTAAATGGGTTTCCCCAGTTGTCACTTTCAATCAACGAGGGATTTGGCCAACCATCGCCATCTGAATCCAGTAAATTACCTGAAACACCAAATGCAACGGTATAGGTTACCATGTGTTGATAGGTTGCAGGATCAAAAGGATTGGGGATGACTTGATTATCTAGTGGGCTGAGATCTTTATCATAATAATACTTAGCAACATCAGCAACAGTAATAGAGTTGCCATCTGAGTCCGCATTACCTATGCCACTGGCGGGACTACTACCATTCCAAAATCCATCCGTAAAAAGAATCGAAAAATTTTGTTGACAGCTATTGGTAATGGGATCAGCTTTTCCAGATAAATTATCATCAAAGTACCGCCCTACTCGCTCTAAGCCTCTTCTTAAAGGTGTACCTGAGGCAGTCCAATTATAAGAATATAAGCTTGATAACAAATTAGCATTATGGCTTGTGTAATCAGTTGTCCCAGAAGAGGGAACTTCTTTAAAAAGTGAGCCATAATTATTGATGACACTTAAGCCATAGCGAAAATTTGGGTATTGATTCATGACTTGGCTAATAGCACTTTTGGCCACATATGATCGTTTGCGGCTATATTGGTACCAATTAGCAAAATTTTGTTTTGCGCTGTTAATATTTTTGCAACCTGCCCCGCCTGTACTCGTGACACTCAACGAACCATCAAAAATATTCTGCACTAATGACTTTGGCCCTAAAATATTATAACAAGCAGATGTATCCGTTAACGTAGCGACTACGTTATTGGTTTCGCCCATGCCACTGGCATTGGGCGTATAGTCAATAGCGCGTATTTCAATATTGGCAGAGTTTAATGTGACTTCATAATGACTGTCCCATAAGTCAATTTCATTATTGGGCGTTGTGGTGACATTGAGAGCCCCTGCTCTATAGGGCCTGCCATCGCTACTAGTATAACCTTTATTATCAATCCAAACATTGTATCTTGCACCAGTCAAATTACGTGTATCGCTGTATCCTGTTTCACCATTTTTGGGGTTGCTACGGGCTGAAGTAAATGTCGCATTGGCGCAAGCAACACCAGAAGAACATTCTCCATTCCAGGGGGCATATTCTAGGCCAGGGTTATAATAAGTCAGGTTAAGATCAGAGCTGAAAAAACGCCACTCTTTATCCCCTGCTGAACTACAAGCGCTGACTGAATTTCGATCAGAGTTCCAGCAGTTATCGCTATAAATATTGCCACTGTTTTCCCATAGATAGGTAAAATATCTATATCCACCGCTGTAACTTCGAATAAGACCATTATCCACTAGCCAGCCGCAATTAGTGCTAGAACTATAAAAGCCCGTTGCATTGGGATCATAGGCGCAGTGGTGCCAGTAAGGTTTTGACAGTACAGACCAATCCATTGACCCTGAATCATCCAGCTGAAAAAATACATTCGGATCAACATTGCTGCCTAGAAATAAAGGGGAATCTGCTAAATCCAATAATGCCGCTTGAGCTGTTGGTATCATGAAGCATTGCGAAAGTAATATGAGTTTAGATAATGTATGCATGATAGGGCCTAGTTATATTGGGTCGCAAAAATAGATTCTAAAATAATATTTGATCCAGTTTGTTTACCTGAGCCTTTCGCCGTGACTTTATAGTAGTGGTAGCCTTGTCCCTTTGCGCGTGCTTCGGGTGATAGCTCATAAGGAACAAAAGTAAATTCTTCAAGAACATATTGTGGTTGGCTGGTGAGACCATATAAATTGCTTGAATAGCTCGTTGCTTGTGTTTGCCACCAACTTTGGCTCATACTACTGACATTGCCTAAGGTACTGCTATCCCACAAGAGACAAGGGGGAGCGCTGCAAGTGTCAACGCCGACAGGTTGCTGGGTCTGAGCCAGTAACCATTGCTCTCCATCTGTCAATGCACTTTCTGCTGCTTGGAATGCCAAATGGGTATCACGCATATTAGAAGTCATTTTTTCAGTCAAAGTGACATTTTGCATACCACTCACACCAATAAGTGTTAATACCAATAATAAAATCAGCCCCGTGACCAAAATAGCCCCTTTTTGCTTGATGGGTTGTATTGTTTTAAATTGCTTCTTCATAAGTTAGCTCCCTTAGGCCGTGACTTCAGTAATCACGTTGCGTAACATAATGGTGAACGTAATAGGTTGTCGGAGAAAGTTATCCCCTGGTGCGGTTTGTGTTGTGCCATTTAGGTTATAAGTGGTGGTATTGACTGTTGGGCTGACAGGAATATCACTACGTAACAAAATACTCACTTTTATCGCGACAACATTGGCCATATTAATATTGGGATGACTGCTTTCTACAAATCGATTGGGCGCTTTGTCTCCGTTTAAATCCTCCCCATATAAAATTTGCATATTTTCCACGTCAGGTAATATGACTTGTGTATTATCTGTATTGGCGCTGCTAGGATTTTGTGCGCGACATTGTAACTCGTCATTGGCCGAGATAGAAAATGTCAGCGTGGTAGTGACAAAGCTATCAACCCCGATATTTAAGCAATCTCGAATAGTGTTATCGGCATTACCAGCGCCATCACCACTGCCTTGGTAGCGTATTGTCATCGAGTCACTATTATTAGTACCCGTATTATTTGTGCCATCAATATAGAGGTTCGTTGCATCAAACAAAGTGTTCATGGAGGTGAATATGGTGTCTTGTTGTGGTGATCGGTATGCGGTATTGCGTAATATTTTAGACAAGTAGTCATAGGAGAAACGCGCATTTTCATGCATAGTGTTGTATGCCGTTTCTAGGCGATAATTATTCTTATTACTGATAAAGGTTTGTAATAGGCCTAATAGCAATATTAAACTGATGGTGATGGCCAACATAATCTCGACCATCGAAAAACCATGGACTTGTGAGTAGCGTATAGATTTCTTCATAATGACAAGCTCGTGACAAATCGGTGTAATGTGTTAGGGGCAGTTTGATCTTTTCTTTCTTGCCACCAAAGCTTGATTGCAAAAATAGGCTTTGCAGGGTTGACAATGACGCCATCACAAGCGGGGGCTGCAGGGGTGCCATCTTCCGGTGTACTATCGATGCAAACAATCCCGTCGCCACTGGGTAAAGTGGCAGTATAGTCGGGATGCCATGCAGTTGCGATTTGTCCTTTAATGGCAGAAGACCAATCGTAGAAATCTTGCTGAGCCATTTGGCTTGCGGTACATTGAACATCAATATTACTACCCGTGGCACTTTTGCCCAAACAATTAGGATCGCCTGTGAGCGCACCCGTTGGGTTGTTATAAGGGCTTGCCTGCCCTAAAGCAAAAGCAGGATAATTTGCCCGCATTCTATCTGCCATATCATTTGCGTGCAGTGAAGCAACTGAGCGCAAGAGTGAGTCATGGCTCATTTTTAATCCAGTGACTTGTAGGCTGGCTAACCCCAATAGCCCTATAGAAAATACCACCACAGCAATTAGAACTTCGAGCAAGCTGAAGCCTTTTTGATGTATAAGGTATGATGCGTGCATTGATTCACCTTAATTAACTTTAAAATTTATGATCTCTTATTATAGTTATAGGCTCTGCTTATGGTCTTAGCGAAAAATCGGAGATATTTGGTGGTATAATTCAGATAAGCTGTTTGATGGTAGTGTGTCTATTAGCAGCCAATATTGCTTAAAAGTGGTCTGCCTGTAAATGGAATCAGGATGTTACGACCATTGTTACCGGTACATCCCGTCTGAAGGATATTAATAGATAGGTTTGTTGTATTCGCATGAGCAAAACCACTTGCAGTATAGGTAATTAAGCTACTAGCAGGCGTTGTGGTGACCGCAGCTGTTTGTCCAGATACGGCATGTGCTCTGATCAAAGTTTCAGTCGCATTATTAGCAAAGGTTGTATTTTCATCGGGATTAACAAAAACCAACCAACCCACACTCCAATTGTTACCGCAGCTGGTGAAGGCTTGGTTGCCCGCCGGGCATACAGAGACGCTAACGCCACGCTTGACGGCCTCACTACGTGCGATGTACATACTAGAAACGAGTTCATTGGTCAGTGTGATAGAACGATTATTTGCAATAAGACTCTGCATCGCAGGCACAGCCAATCCAACCACGATCATAAAAACAGCAAGAGTGACCATGAGCTCTATGAGTGTAAAGGCACGGAAATATTTTTTAGTTTTCATACTTATATGAAATAGAACACTTCTGCATTTTTCGTGGGAAAAAGCTGCTTATATAGCCAGAGATTTTGATTTGTTGGTGGGATTAGCCATAATACTCTATGCGTGCTCGTCCACTGTCGTAGAGGACAATCGTATTTCGAAGCTTTTCTTTGGTTTTTATATTGATGGTGCAACGGGTTAGACAACGGCCATTACCTGCATATTTAATCGTATTCACTTTGCCTGAGTCAATTTGCGTTAGGTTTGAATTGGGTTTATTGACTCTAAGCACAAGATCTTGCTCATTAAAAGAACCATCTTTGTTAAAGTCAACATAGGCCATCATGCCATGGGACCAATTATGGCTACAAGACTTAAAGTCTGAGGTGCCACAGACAATAACATTTTGATTGCGTTTGATGGCTTCCATACGGGCAAAATGTAAAATATGAAACATCTTTTGTGTTGTTGAGCCGGCGGATTCTTTTTGCACTCGATTGGTTAAGCTTGGAATGGCCAAGCCCAAAACGATTGCAACAATAGACAGGGTTATCAGTAGCTCTATCAGTGTAAACGCTTTATATAAAGGCTTAAGACTCAAAGTCATCACTAATCCCTAGTTTTTTAAGTCTGTATCTTAGTGTTCTAAAGCTCATGCCCAATAGTTTCGCGGCTTTTGTTTTATTACCATTCGTTTTGCCTAAAGCCGTCTCAATGGCCTCCTTCTCAATATTAACCAGATGATCATCTAAGGGAATGTTTAAGTGAATAGAAGTATTCTCACCCACTATTTTGGGTAAATGTAAATCATGGTGTGTAATGCTGTTATTCTCGCATAGGGTGAGGGCACGTTCTAATATATTTTCTAATTCACGGATATTACCTGGAAAAGTATAATTCTGTAAAATCTGTAAAGCTTGCTCTGATATTTGTGGCGGATTATCGTGGTGTTTAAAATTATTGTTAAAAAAATATGTGATGAGAAGAGGGATATCAGATAGACGCTCACTGAGGCTAGGGACTTTTAACTCAATGACGTTCAATCGATAAAATAAATCTTCTCTAAATTCACCCGTCTTAACTTTTTCATTCAAATCTTTATGAGTCGCACATAAAAAGCGGATATCCGCTTGTATCTCTTTGGTGGCGCCAATCGGTCTAAAAGATTTTTCTTGGAGTCCTCTTAATAATTTGACTTGCATGTTTTGTGGTAAGTCCGCAATTTCATCTAAAAAAAGTGTCCCTTGATTAGCGGCTTCAAAAAATCCCACTTTATCTTGATGTGCGCCGGTAAAACTGCCTTTTTTATGGCCAAAAAACTCACTTTCCATTAGTTCAACAGGGATGGCACCACAGTTGATAGGAATGAAGGGTTTATTTCGTCTTGGACTACTTTGGTGAATGAGCTTTGCAACCAGTTCTTTTCCAGCCCCAGAAGGGCCGCTAATATAGACGGGCGCTTGGCTACGCGCAATTTTTTCAATTTGTTTTTTGAGTGCTTGCATGCAGTCACTTTCGCCAATGAGCTGAAGCGTTTGTTTAGGATCTTCTGAAACAGGCTCACTGGTTGTGTTGGCGGAAATATTCAAGGCATCAGTGACTAGGTTGCGTAACATGGTTAAATCAATGGGCTTATTAATAAAATCAAATGCCCCTTGCTTCATGGCTAATATCGCCGTTTCCATATTGCCATGGGCGGTAATAAGAACAACGGCAGTTTGAGGTGAATTTTTTTGAATGTAGCGTAAAATATCTAAACCATTTCCGTCCGGCAAACGTAAATCGGTTAAGCATAAGTTAAAATTTTGTTTGGCCATTAAAACTTTGGCAGTTTGTACGTCTTGGGCGGTTTGACTCTGAATGCCCATTTTAGATAATGTGAGGCTGAGCAATTGGCAAATATCGGGTTCATCATCGACAATCAGAACTTGAGCAGAGGCTATCATAGTGAATTTTCTCCGGGAAAGGTTAAGCGGAACTGCGACTCAGCGTGTTGATGTGTGTATTGAATTTGAGCGTTATTTATTTGACAAAGCTCTCTAGTTAAAAATAATCCTAATCCAGTGCCTGATTTTTCTGTGGTGTAAAAGGGCTCAAAAATAAATTCTTGAATGTCATCTGGTATGCTATCACCGTGGTTAATAATATCGATGGTCACTTGTGGCTTCGGATATGCGTGGTATTGTGTTCGTAAGCATACCTGTGCAACACCATTTTTTTTCATATGATGTCTGAGCCCATTTTCACATAAGTTCACAATGATTTGGGTGAGTTGTGTACTATCAACAAAAATATGAATGTTTTCTTTGCATAGGGAGAGTATTATTTTTGCATTGGGAAAATCTGAAAATTGTAAGGTGGGTACTTGTTTTTGTAACCATTCATTTAGTGGGATGGTTTGCATGTTAGATTTTTGCCCCGAAAGCGATAAGACATTCTTGATGACTTGATTCATTCGATCGCAATTTTGCAAAATCATTGTGCTTAATTGTTTGTCTTCGCAGGATAATGATTGAGATTCCCTTAAAAGTTGTGCGGCATGACTCGCAGCGCCGAGTGGGTTACGTAGTTCGTGTGCAATATTTGCCGTTAAGTGCCCAAGAGAGGCCAGCTTTAAATCTTGGGCTTGCCTATTTTCTGCTGCGATATCGTAAATAAATATCAAGGTATTTTTATTTTGATCCTGTCCAATATCTTGGAATTCGAGCCGGACCTTAGATAAATTGCTTGTAATTTGAATGGGGGATAAATTTTGATTATTTTTTTGCCAAGCAAAAATACTATGTTGTATAGCTTGGGGCAAGGTGTCTAGTGTATAGTTATTTTGACTCTCTTTTAGGCCGAATAGTTTTTTGGCTGCAATATTGAGCGTTTGTATTTGATTCTGGCTGTCTAAAAGCATGACACCTTGATGCATTAAGGCGACAATATGGCTGTTCATTTTCATGGAGCTGTCTAATAATGTCGCCTGTTTTAAAATAATGGTTTGATTTTTTCTGACCCTCACAGACAAGAAGTTAACAAAGACAGCAGCAAAGAAAATTAAAATACCAATTAAGCCTGCCATACCGGAGAATTTTAAACCATAATTTTGATAGGTTGCCATATAGGTATATTCTGACAGCAAGGCTATTGTGCTGATGGCTGCAGTGAGCAAGGCGTACTTTCCAGGGTATAAGATACTATGCGCAGCTACCAAAATAATGAGTAACAAACCCATACCCGAGATAACCCCACCACAACAATGCATAATCAAAATTAAAAAAATAATGTCACAATAAATGGGCAGGTTGGCTTGAATACGATAAGGGATTTTAGCGCTAAAACTTAGTAAAAGCATAACAAAGGCAAACAAAGCATACGAAATGCTTATTTGAATGAAGTTCTCGGGCTGGCTGCCAGGAAATATTAAGGAGACCGAATTATGATGGCTAATAGTAAGTAAGCTAATACTTAAGGCAAATCGATATAAATTAAATAACTGTAGAGGGCGCCAGGTATGATTGGCAGAGGAGGGCAAAAATCCTTTTTGCGACATATGACTGTGTCCTTTGTCTTAACGATGGCTCAGTAAAGCGGTATTAGCGAATAAAACTACTTTTTACATGCATCACTACAATAATAACAATTGTGGCCCTTTATTGCCTCTTCTTCAGGAATATAAATGCCGCAGCTTTTGCAGGAAACGAGTTCTGCAGCTATTTTAGGTTGCTCGCGATTTGAATTTTGTTTCTGGGAATTTTTGTGCTGACCAAAATTACTCGTTGAGCGACTAACAAACCTTCTTAGTTGTGAGGCAACTAGCCAAACAGCGCCCATTGCAAGCCCCCAAATTACAAATAAAAATACTATTACTCTGACTATCACAGTGGGGGTTCTCCAAATAATAACAATGTAAACTAACTTTTTGTTGAACCCAACCATTATAAAGCAAATAGAATAAATAAAATAAGGAAATGGGGGCTAAAAAATTCAAAATAGTTGCATATACTCATGTTTGGTGTATTAAACGAGCCCTTAAATCTAGTCGTTCATCAGTCAAGTTTGTCATTTATCTTATGAAAAAAAAAAGGGCATGGTATAATTCTGTGTTATTTATTTGTGTCGTCACGCAGTTTTGCAGGCGGGGATTAAAAGGTTGGAGTTGTTTAAATGCCTATATATGAGTATCGCTGTACAGTATGTCGCCATCAAAAAGAGATTTTACATGGTATAAATCACCCCGCAACAGAGGTTTGTCCAAAATGTGGAGAGGCTCTAGAGCGTTTGATATCGGCACCGAGCGTGCGCTTTGCAGGTCAAGGTTATTATGAAACAGATGAAAAGCCAAAGGACAAGCAACGAAATGTTGTGCGAGAAGAAAAAGCGTCTACTAGCAGCACATCTGAGTAAATTTGAATACTATCAAGTTAACTAAAACATTGAAATAAATAAGGTTTTTCCATGCGCACGGATTATTGTGGTCATGTGACCTCTCAGTATTTAGATAAGACAGTGACACTTTACGGGTGGGCTCATCGACGCCGCGACCATGGTGGTGTAATTTTTATTGACTTGCGTGATAGGGAAGGATTGGTGCAAATTGTAATCCATCCTGACAAAGTTGAAGCATTTGCTAAAGCTGAGACCGTTAGGAATGAATTTGTATTGGAAGTAACGGGGGTTGTTAAGCCCAGAATAGAGGGCGCTGTGAACCCTGATCTCAAAACGGGCGAGATAGAAGTTTATGTAGATAGTTTGACTATTCTCAATGTCGCTAAAACGCCCCCTTTTATGTTAGATGAGCATTATTCTGTGGGCGAGGATATACGGTTAAAATATCGGTATTTAGATTTGAGACGTCCAGAAATGGCGAATAAATTAAAAATGCGGGCAAAAATCAGCCAGTACTTGCGCAGCTATTTGGATAATGAAGGGTTTCTAGATATTGAAACGCCGTGTCTAACCAAAGCTACGCCAGAGGGAGCCAGAGATTACCTGGTGCCATCACGCACTCATGCCGGATCATTTTTTGCGCTGCCACAATCCCCGCAGTTATTTAAACAATTACTCATGATGTCGGGTTTTGATAAATATTATCAAGTGGTGCGTTGTTTTAGAGACGAAGATTTACGGGCTGACAGGCAACCTGAGTTTACGCAACTGGATATTGAGACATCCTTCATGGATGAAAATCAAATTATGAGCGTGATGGAAAATATGATTGCCGGCGTCTTTAAAAAAATATTAAACGTCAGCTTGCCGACACCATTTAAGCGTATCCCCTATGCCGAGGTGATACAGCGTTATGGCTCTGATAAACCCGATTTACGTTTTGGCTTAGAGTTAATCGATATTGCTGATTTGGTGAAAGACTCAGATTTTAAAGTGTTCAGTCAGCCTGCAAAGGATCCAAAAGGACGTGTTGTCGCGATAAAGCTAGCCGATGGTGCGAAGTTGAGCCGAAAAGATTTAGACGATTACGCTAAATTTGTGGGTATCTACGGCGCAAAGGGGCTTGCCTATATTAAAGTAAATGAAGCCGCCAAAGGTAGTGAAGGTTGTCAATCTCCTATTGTGAAGTTTTTAGGTGATGAGGTCATCAATAATTTATTAAGCCATTTAGATGCGCAAGATGGCGATATGCTGTTCTTTGGCGCGGGTGCCGGTGATATGGTTTCAGAATCTATGGGGGCTTTGCGTTGTAAATTAGCAGAAGATCTCAATTTAATTCAATCCGAGTGGGAGCCACTATGGGTTATTGATTTTCCCATGTTTGCTTATGACGAAAAAACGAATCGCTATGATGCCTTACACCATCCGTTTACAGCGCCGAACGAAACAACGCTAGATAAAATTAAAGCAGACCCAGCCAATTTATTATCGCGAGCTTATGACATGGTGCTGAATGGTTCAGAAATTGGTGGTGGCTCCATTCGTATCAATAATTCACAAGTGCAACAATGTGTTTTTGAATTATTGGGCATAGGTGCCGAAGAAGCACAAGAAAAATTTGGCTTCCTATTAGAGGCGCTGGAGTATGGTTGTCCACCTCATGGTGGGGTTGCATTTGGTCTGGATAGATTAGTTATGTTGATGACAGGCTCATCTTCAATTCGTGACGTTATAGCCTTTCCTAAGACACAGACTGCCAGTTGCATATTAACCAGCGCACCAAGCAAAGTCGGTGATCCGCAACTGAAAGAACTGGGCATAAAACTACGGACGCTCAAACAAATAGACTCAAGTAAAAGCGAGAGTCAATAGGTTAGAGAGCGTGCAAAAAGTACCGGATTATAAAAATCCAGAGTCCGTTTTGGTGGTAATTGCAACGCAGGCAGAGGAGGTTCTTTGCCTGCTGCGTGCAGATGATCCTAGTTTTTGGCAATCAGTGACCGGTAGCTTACAGGTTGGGGAGTCTCCACTAGCGGCTGCACAGCGAGAGCTTTTGGAAGAGACGGGACTACAGTTGCATCAAGGAAAGTTGGTGGACTGTCAGCACAATACAGTATTCGACATTTATCCACAGTTTATTCATCGCTATGCACCCGGTGTGACTCAAAACCTGGAACATACTTTTTGTTTTTTTGTTCAAAATAAAGTGAAAATAACGCTCAGTAAAGAGCACATAAAATATTCCTGGCTGTCTAAGGCCGAGGCTATTAAAATAATGAAATCTCCGTCTAACATCCAAGCTTTAAGGGAAATGTAGGCGTAACAAATTAGGCTGTCATGCCAGCCTAAGCTGGCACTCAGTTCAAAATAAATTTAATGTTCTGGATACTCGCCTTCGTGGGCATGACAGAACAAAAAGTGATTAAATAAATATTAAGGGGGCGTCCATGGCAGGTCATAGTAAATGGGCTAACATCAAGCATAAGAAAGGGGCGGTTGACGCCAAACGTGGTAAGTTATTTACTAAGTTAATACGTGAAATTACGATAGCAGCTAAGCTAGGTGGCGGTGATGAAGCTGCTAATCCACGTTTAAGAGCCGCTGTCTTAAAAGCACTGAGTAATAATATGACCCGAGATACCATTGGACGTGCGGTTAAACGCGGTGCGGGTGGCTTGGAAGGGGGCGATTTAGAGGAAATTCGTTATGAGGGCTATGGTCCAAATGGATTAGCGCTTATCGTCGACTGTTTAACAGACAATAAAAATCGTACCGTTGCAGAAGTGCGACATGTTTTTTCAAAAATGGGTGGTAGTTTAGGCACCACGGGTTCAGTGGCGTTTAACTTTGAGCGCTTAGGTCAATTATTTTTTGATAATAGTCATAACGAAGAGCAACTGATGGAAGCCGCCATTGAAGCTGGCGCGGAAGATGTGTTACCACAAGAAGATGGTAGTTTTGTCGTGAATACCTTGCCGGAAAATTTAGAACAGGTTACAGAGGCAATGACAAAAGCAGGCTACCAACCAGCAGATTCTGAAACATCAATGGTACCTGGACAAACGGTCTCTTTAGATTTAGATGCTGCGCAGAAGTTCATGAAAATGGTGGATATGCTAGAGGACTTAGATGATGTTCAATCAGTTTATTCCAATGCGGATATTCCCGAGGAAATTGGGAAACAACTATAACGTTGTGGCAAAAAACAATTCATAGGGAGCAGTTTTGCTAACAAGACGGATTTTAGGCATTGACCCAGGCTCTCGAATCACAGGATTTGGCTTGATTCAATCTAGCTCGCCGCAAAAAGCGCCAACTTGTATCATGAGTGGCTGTTGGCGTTTAAAGCAAGAAGAAATGAGCGCACGCTTAAGTGAATTATACTTCTGTGTCAGAGATTTTATTGATGAATATCAGCCCACTGAAGTGGCAATAGAGCGTGTCTTTGTTAGCAAGAATGCCTTGAGCGCCTTAAAATTAGGTCAAGCGCGCGGTGTCGCAATTGCCGCCGCTGTCTCTGACCACTTGCCGTTGTATGAGTATGCTGCCACGCAAATCAAAAAAGCGGTCGTTGGCACTGGGCGAGGTGACAAAGAACAAGTCCAACATATGGTAAGATTTTTACTTCGTTTGCCTTCTGCGCCGCAAGCGGATGAAGCCGATGCATTGGGGGTGGCGATTTGCCATTTGCATAGCCATAATCCCAGCCTAATAATTAAGGAGCAAGGTATAAAATGATAGGAAGAATTCGGGGTATTTTGCTGGAAAAGGCACCACCATGGATTTTAGTGGATGTCATGGGTGTGGGATATGAGTTACAAGCACCTATGAATACATTTTATCATTGCGGGGCGGTAGGAGAAGAAATTAGCTTATGCACCCACATGATTGTCAGAGAAGATGCGCAGTTACTCTATGGTTTTAGTGCCAAGCAAGAATGTGAATTATTCAAAGAGGTCATTAAAGTCAGTGGTATTGGGGCAAAGGCCGCTTTAGCATTATTGTCGGGTCTATCAGTGGATGAATTAAAACGCGCAATTACCATGGAAGAAGTGGGGTTATTGAAAAAAATTCCAGGTATTGGCCCTAAAACAGCGCAGCGTATTATTGTGGAATTGCAAGACAAAGCAAAAAAATGGGGCGGTAATACACCATTGCTTAATACAAACTCTATGGCACAAGCTGATAGCCAGCCTATGCACCAAGCCATACAGGCATTGGTTGCTTTAGGCTATAAGAATAAAGAGGCAGAAAAAGCCATCGATAAAATTGAAGATAAATCTTTACCTTGTGAAGATCTCATTAAACATGCCTTACAAGGATTAGCCAGAGCATGAATTCAGATTTTTTATTAGACGACGAGTTAGACGATGATCGCATGATGACGGCTAGTGCGACTGAGGCAGAGCAATCTGCCGAGGCGCAATTGCGCCCCAAAAGGCTAGAAGAATATATTGGCCAAGAGAAAGTTTGTGACCAACTAAAAATATTTATTGAAGCGACACAAATGAGACAAGACGCTTTAGATCATGTTTTGGTTTTTGGACCGCCTGGGTTAGGTAAGACGACATTGGCAACGGTGATTGCGAATGAATTAGGCGTACAAATAAAACATACTTCAGGGCCTGTTATCGATAAAGCTGGGGATTTGGCTGCTTTGTTAACGAACTTGCAACCAAATGATGTTTTATTTATCGACGAAATTCATCGACTGAGTCCAAATGTGGAAGAAATTTTATACCCCGCAATGGAAGACAGACAAATTGACATCATGATTGGGGAAGGGCCTGCAGCGCGTTCTATCAAATTAGATTTGCCGCCTTTTACCTTAATCGGGGCAACAACACGGGCAGGTATGTTAACGTCTCCTTTGCGTGATCGTTTCGGGATTGTTCAGCGCTTAGAATTTTATGAAAACCAAGACTTAACCACCATTGTATTGCGCAGTGCCAATTTGCTTAAAACGCCTATCGAGCCTAAAGGTGCTCAAGAAATTGCAAAACGATCCAGAGGCACGCCTCGTATTGCCAATAGATTGTTACGTCGTGTGCGCGACTATGCCCAAGTCAAAGCGCAAGGAGAGATTACCGAGTCTGTTGCGAAGGAAGCATTGGATTTATTAGAAGTGGATAGTCAAGGCTTTGATATCTTAGATAGAAAACTATTACGTTGTGCCATTGATTTATTTGAGGGCGGCCCAGTTGGCCTAGATAGCTTAGCCGCAGCAATTGGTGAAGCCAAAGATACTATCGAAGATGTGATTGAGCCGTATTTAATTCAAAAGGGTTATTTGATTAGAACGCCTAGAGGACGAAAAGTCACAGATCAAACCTATAAACATTTTGGTTTGGATTCTGCAAAACAAGCATAAGATATAAACGAAAATATAGTACAGAAGACCTGGTGAGGGTTAATAGACTGGCTTAAAAAACTGGCTTAAAAAAAACTCTCACGATGAGAACAAAAAATTTAAAACTAATTAATTTGAGAATAGTGAAAGCAGTGAAAAATCAAAAACCCCACTTATATAATATGATGATATTTTATGAGGATACGGATGCCGCAGGAATAGTCTATCATGCTAACTATATAAAGTACCTAGAACGAGCCCGTACTATGTTTATGAACGAGCTGGGTTTCCCATTATCTAAAGTGGTAGAGCTGTATAAAGTTCAATTTTTAGTTTGTAATATTAATATTTCATTTGAAAAGCCGGCTAAATTAGAACAAACCTTGACGATTGCCTCGAAAATTAATAACTTGGGTAGAGCAAGTGTGACATTTGAGCAAAATGTATACTTAGATGGGGAGAGCTTAGAACAAAGAGCTTGCCAGGCTGAGGTAGCACTTGTGTGTACGAATTTGAATTATAAACCCGTAGCGATCCCCGAAGCGATCTTACAGGAGCTAAAGCGTGAAAGCTGACTTATCATTACTCACATTAATATCTGACGCCAGTGTGTTAGTTCAGGCGGTTATGATAGTTTTACTACTATTTTCTATATTATCCTGGAGCATTATTATTCGAAGGGGGATAGCTTTATTTAGAGCTAGAAAATGGCTAAACGATTTTGAGACGAGATTTCATCGTGGTTATGATCTTAACCAGTTATACGATTACTTAAGTTCAAAACGTCATTTGCTCTCGGGCATCGAAACTATCTTTAAGTCTGGCTTAAGAGAGTTTTTGAAATTATACAATCAAGATGTGGCGCCTCCGGCCGTGATGGAAGGCACAGAGAAAGTGATGCGCGTGGCGATGTCTAGGGAAGAGCAGAAGCTAGAATCCAATTTATCTTTTTTATCTATAGTCGGTTCTATTAGTGTGTATATTGGGTTGTTTGGTACGGTTTGGGGCATTATGACTGCTTTTAGAGCATTAGGCCAAGTTCAACAAGCCACATTAGCCATGGTCGCACCTGGTATTTCAGAGGCATTGGTTGCGACTGCGTTAGGATTGTTTGCTGCTATACCGGCTGTGTACGCTTACAATCGATATACCTTTCATGTGGAAGGTTTAATGCGCCGTTACGATGATTTAGCAGAAGAGTTTACGGGTATTTTGCATCGTCGTTTACATACAGATAGTGCGGCACAAGAGCCTAAAGCATCTGAACATAGCCCACTTGGCTAGGAGCAAATATGCGCAAAAAACGCTTCAATCGTAAAGTGTCTGCTGAAATTAATATCGTCCCCTATATTGACGTTATGTTGGTATTGCTGGTTATTTTTATGGTAACAGCACCCTTATTACAGCAAGGGGTATCAGTTGATTTGCCTGAGGCTTCGGCAGAGGCTTTACCCAGCAATGAAAAAGAACCTATTGTTGTCAGCGTGGATAAAAATGGCGTCTATTTTCTAAATATTGCTGATAGTCCATCTTTACCTATAGAGTCTCAGGCCATGGTATTGCGTATTGCGGCCGATCTGAAAAGAAACCCACAGCGCAAAGTCTTAGTAAAGGGCGATCAAGGTGTTCAATATGGTAAAGTGATTGGCGCCATGGTTCTTGTGCAAAAAGCGGGTGTAAAAGGCGTGGGACTTATCACGCGGGATGAGCCTTCTGTTGCAACGCAGTCGGATAATTATCATCAAGGGTAACTTGGAAACTAGGTCAAAACAAAGTGGAAACTAAGGACAGCCGTGATTAACAAATCCCAAACACTTTCAATTGTCGTATCTGGAGTTCTTCACATTGCGCTGGGTGTTTTGTTGTTCGCTAACTTTGATACAACAATAAAAGTACAGCCCTTGGCCGCGCTTGAGCCTAAAGCACCTATCATTGATGCCGTTGCCATTACCGAAAACGATTTAGAAAAGGAAGTGGCTCGCTTAGATGCGATAGATGAGCAGAAAAAAGCAAAAGAAAAAGCCCAACAACAAGCATTGCTGAAAAAGCAAAGGGCAATGGAGCGCAAGCGTCAGCAAGAACAAGCCCGCTTGGCCAAGCTAAAACAAGAAAGAGCACAACTGAAAAAAGAAGAGCAAGCACGAGAAAGAGCCCACAAAGAAAAAATAGAGAATGAAAAAGCGGCGTTAGCTAAAATTCAAAAAGAAAAAGAAAATTTGTTACAAGAGAAAACCAGAATAGAGAAAGAAAGAAAGCAAGCGGAGTTGGCAGAGCAGAAGAGACAGGCAGATGAGAAAGCTCGCTTGGCAAAAATAAAAGCGGAAAAAGAAAAGGCATTAGCCGCCAAAAAGCAACGCGAAGCAGAAGAAAAAGCCTTGGCGGCTAAGAAACAACGCGAAGCAGAAGAAAAAGAAAGACAGCGGCTACAAGCTATTGAGACACAACGTATTATTACCCAGCAAGTTCAGCAATTTGCCTCTATTATTAAACATAAAATAACCCAAAACTGGCGTAAGCCGTTAGGCTTAGAATCACGAGATATCAAGTGTGCGTTATCAGTGCGATTATCTAAAAATGGCGATGTGTTAGATGTTAGAGTGAGCAAATCTAGTGGTAATGTAGAATTTGATCGATCTTCAGAAGTTGCTGTGAAAAAAGCATCGCCTTTACCTTTGCCAGAACAAGCAGAGGCAAGAGAAAAATTTATGGAATTTACCTTTACATTCACTCCAGGGGAAATAGTATGAACATTAGGCAAACTATAGGTGTTTTTTTAGTCGCCTTATTGGGTATGTCCTCATCATTACAAGCTGAGCTGAATATTGAAATCACTCAAGGTATGGCAGGCGCCGTACCCATAGCGGTGGTTTCTGAGACGAGTGAAGCTTCTAGCACCACAGATATTTCTTTTGAGCAGATTGCAAACATTGTTCGTAATGATTTACGTGCCAGTGGGCGCTTTCAGCCGTTAAGACGTAATCAAAGGCCGAAAAATATTACTTCAGCAGAAATTGATCGTTTGGCTTGGCAAGATATGGGCGTGGAGAATTTAATTGTAGGTGACATTGAAGCGAGAGGGCCTGGGCGTTATACCGTTAGCTTTAAATTATTTGATATTTTTAATGCTCGTGTTCAAGCGCAACCTAAAGTCAATGATCAGCTTCAACAAGGTGAGGTTGTATTGCAACAAGCCGGTGATAATTCAGATGTATTAGCATCAAAAACATATAATGGTATTACTCCTGATCGCTTTAGGGCGTTGGGTCATCATATTAGTGATGTTATTTATGAGCGTTTAACCGGCGTTCGAGGTGCTTTTTCAACTCAAATTGCATACGTGGTTGTCACTGAAGTGCGTGGTCGCCCGCATTATCGTTTAGAAGTAGCCGATATGGATGGTTATAATCCTAAGACTTTAGTGGAATCCAAAGAGCCTATAATGTCGCCTAGTTGGTCGCCTGATGGTAAAAATTTAGCCTTTGTGTCTTTTGAACGTAATCGAGCAGAAATTTTCAGCATGGATGTTAGTACGGGGCAACGTAAGCGGCTAACGCATTTTCCAGGCATTAACGGTGCACCAGCTTGGTCACCTGATGGTCGCAAAATGGCGGTTGTTTTATCTAAAGATGGCAGCCCTAAGGTCTATGTTTTAGATTTGGCTTCTAATAGATTAGAACAAATGACACATGGATATTCTATTGATACAGAGCCCACTTGGACAAAAGATGGGCGTAATATTTACTTTACTTCCAATCGAGGTGGTAAGCCACAGATCTATAAAGTTAGTGTGAAAAATAAGCGAGTCTCTAGAGTCACTTATAATGGTGAATATAATGCCCGGCCTAAACTGACGGCTGATGGTAAATATTTAGTCATGATTCATCGCTCTAAGCCAGGTGTTTTTCATATTGCATCGCAAAATTTAATGAATGGCGAGGTTAAGATATTAACCGATGCAAAACTAGACGAGTCACCTAGTTTGTCCCCTAACGGAGCTATGGTACTGTATGGTACAAAGCAGAGCCAGCGAAGAGTATTGGGTTTGGTCACAATAGATGGTAGAGGGCACTTGCGTCTTCCTGCCCGGGAGGGTAGTGTTCAGGAACCAGCGTGGTCGCCATTTTTATCTTAATTAATGAGTTAGCAAGGAGTCAAAGATGAGTAATAGTTGTGTACGGTGTGGGATCATTGCAGTCATAGCAGCTGTTGCGCTGACTGGTTGTGCCAATAAATCTGGCAGCGGTGGATATGGTAGTGGTAGCAGCGGTGGTAGTAGTGATGATACTTATGCTGCGAGTACTTATGGTGCGGGTGATAGAGATGCTTTTGATGGTCGAAATATGTCTAGAATGCAAAAGCAGCTTATTGCAAAAAGAACCTTCAGGTTTGGTTTTGATCGTTATGAAGTTTTACCACAAGATTATGATAATTTAAATGCGCATGCTCAGTATTTAAATAGCGATCAAAATCATATGGCTAGAATTGAAGGTCATACCGATGAGCAGGGTAGTCGTGAATATAATGTCGGTTTGGGCGAACGTCGAGGCAATGCAGTGAGCAATTATCTGATTTCCCAAGGTGTGTCACCTAGTCAAATTCAAGTTGTGAGTTATGGGGAAGAAAAACCCGAAATGTTTGGCTCAGATGAATCAGCGTATAGTCAAAATCGTCGTGCGGTTATCGTGTACGAACGATAGACAACGTTTAATATATTTTAAGGTTAAGTTATGATGCTAAAGCGCTCGTTTAGGTTGGGACTTCTTTGGGTAAGTTGTACCATGAGTATACCGCTCATGGCTCAGCTGCCGGAAGTTGAGTCATTGAGTAATGTGCCTGCTTGGGTCAATACAGAAGATAGTACTGAGTATGAGGCCACTGAACAGCGCTTTGAGTCATCATTTCAAAGTGAGCCTACTGAAAATATAGGTTTCCAAGAGCAATATTCTAATCAGGATATAAATTCAAGCCAATCTGATGACAATCGTTATGCTGCGCCTGGTTCGGCGTGGTATCCAGTGAATTCACCAGACACTTCAGATTTGTCAGGTTCAAATGTAAATTCTAATTCTAATTTTGGTGCTTTTAATCCTGTAGATAATAATGCCGGATACGAAATGGACACAACGCAATCGTATCAACCTGCTGAAACGGGCGGAATATCTTCACAAGCAGCACAAGGCAGTCAGGATAAATTAACTGAAAAATTGGATCCCTCTAATCCAATGTTAAGTGTTTTTAAAAAAATGGAGGCATTGGTTCAAGAGGTTCAAGAGCTCAGAGGTAAGATTGAAGAGCAAAATTTTGTGATAGAGAACTTACAACAAAGCCAAAAAACTTTATATTTAGATGTCGACCGGCGTTTAAGAGAAGGGGGCTCAGCAAAAGTCGGGTCATTGTCACCCGTCTCTGTTGCAGAGCATAATGCTGGGAGCTCCCAAGCAATGCAAGGCGGTGTCGATGCGCGCGTTGCGAGTCGTTTTGAATCAGACTCTGAGCAATCTGAGCAACATGCGATGTCTGCCTTTGATTTTTCAGGGGGAACAGCCTCCCAAGCGGCTCAAGCCGAAGAACAAGAAATATATCAACAAGCGTATCAATCCATTCAAAGTAAAGATTATGATGCGGCGCTCGCAGGCTTTAAATCATTAGTGAAAACCTACCCTAAAGGACAACATGCCCCCAATGCCTATTATTGGATGGGAGAAATCTATCTTGTACAAGGCGAGCTTGATTTAGCGGCTCATGCTTTTGACGAGGTGTACCAAGAGTTTCCACAGCATCCCAAAGCATCTGATGCTTTGCTAAAACTAGGTTATGTGGAATATGCCAAAGGGCAATGGATCCGCTCTAGAAATTTACTCGCACAAGTTAAAAGTCAATTTCCAAAATCTTCTTCTGCACGTTTAGCCGATACACGCCTACAAAGAATGCACCAAGAAGGTCGCATTTAATAACGACTCTACTTAACGATAAGCGCAGCGAATCAGTTTCCTCTCCCAATACTGGGAGAGGACGGGCGTAGGCCTGGTGAGAGTTATAGACTATTCAAATTAATGGATACAAGCTGTGCTGGGGCAAAAAAGCATGTGATAAGCGAAGCGAATCAGTCCCTCTCCCAATTTTGGGAGAGGATGGTCGAAGACCAGGTGAGGGTTAATAGCTGTGCCGATATAATGTAGCTAAATTCGCCTAGCGTTTCACCCCCCATTCATCAGAAAGAAGCCCAGGCCTTTTAACATAACCAATTGAAAAACAATAAAATATAATCTCCTCTTGTCGGGAAAGGTTCAATATGCTATAGTTCGTCACCTTACAAACTGCAAGGCTTATTGGAGAATTCATGGCAACAGCAGGTCCAAACACCACGGGTAATCCCAAACCCCTACCTATTCTTGTTATGTTAAGACAATTAATAGCAATAGCAATGCGAGCTATTGTGGCAGGTACATTGTTAGCCATTGTTGCGCCTTTGTTTTCAAGCCTTATTACAGGCGTTCACCAATCTTTCTTTGGTCATTTATTTGCAAAGTCTATCTACCAACCTATGGTTTTAAAAGTGGCGAGTGTATTACCAACGGCCTTAGCGCCCATCGCGCCTTTTTTCCCTCTTTTTCCTTTGGGGTTCATCGTGGGCCATAATTTGTATCAAAGATATGTCAGTACAAAATATCTTGGTAACAAAGAAGTGTACCAAAATATTCATTCTTCTTTGCCATGGGGCAGTATCATAGGCGTAGCGGCGGCTTTAACCATGTTTGGCGTTGGCGCGACTGCGTTGCAATGGAGTATTTTTGGGGGCGTGGCTGGCATATTAAAGATTGTTACCGACGAATATAACCAAATAGCGACGCAGAATAAACGTGCTCAGCAACAACAACAGCATTTGTCAGATGTGAAGCAAGCCGCAGAGGCTCGCAGAGCTAAGCGTTTAGCTCGATCAGTTGATGATGTTGATAACGTATTAGACACAGAGCAAGTGCAGCCTCCATTACCTCGCGGCATTGCTAGAGCGGCTGAAGAGCAAGTAGATCTCACTTCTTCTAGTCAAGCATCAAGTCAAATTGACGGGGCTGTTGCTAATGAGCAGCCACTAGTTGATGAGCAAACTGATAGAGTTTCAGGAACGCCTGCAGCTTTTAAAAAATAAAAGTGCATTTAGTAATCATTTTCACTTGTTTTTTATTTGTAATCCGGTATTATTCCCATCTGGTTGTGGGCCGTTAGCTCAGTTGGTAGAGCAGTGGACTTTTAATCCATTGGTCGAAGGTTCAAGTCCTTCACGGCCCACCATAAACCTTTTATATCCCTTCTTTTTGTGATTTTTATATCAATAAATTTTAAATTCCATTTAAAATAATTTAAAAAAAGTAAAAAAATTTTTTCAATACAGTGTACATTCTCCAATAGTATGCTAATCTATCCTTGATTGTTCAGGAATCGATGTTTTATCTTGCTTACTTTGTTCGGGTGGGATTGAAGTAGTTGTAAATGATCTGCACTACATTGAGTAAGCATACGGGTGAGGCGTAATAGTTAAGTAATTATTACATCTCATAAAGAGTCCACCCTTTGGTTTTATCAAGTTCTAGGAAAAATAGGAAGGAACGTAATTTATGAAAACAGCAATCAAGTTAACCTTTGGTACAATGCTTGTCGCAGCAATGGCTGCTCCAGCACAGGCAGATTTCGCTAGCCGTATCGCAGTAAACGGTACGCTAACTTACACAGAAGCAAGCAACAATGGTTTAAGCGTTGGTGACACCTCGCCAGTTTTTGTTGCTGGGACTAACACAAGAACGGCTGAGTTTATCGATCCAGATATGGAGTTAGACTATGGCTTAGGTTTCACCTATAGAATGGGTGATAACTCTGATACGCGTCTATTCTTTGATTGGGATCGTTATGGCACAACCAGAGGTTCTGCAGTTCCTTTGTCTCATAACCTTGGAAACGGAGTTGCCGCGGGTAATTTGTATTCTGGATCAGGCGAAGTGCAAACAGATTATGACCAATTCCGTTTTGGTGTGACTCACGCCTTACATTTTGGTGATAAATTAGACTTAACTTTAAATGGTTTCTTTGATTACACAAACATCGAAAGAGATTTACATGAGTTTTCAGTAAACGCAACAACTGCTTTGACGCACTACCGTCATACACATGATGAAATGAGTGGTTGGGGTCCAGGTTTTGGTGCTATGGCACGTGTGACACCATTTGATGTTTGCCCTCAAGTGGGACTATTTGGTGGTATGAACGGAACATTATTATATGTAGATAATGAGTTCAAACAGTATCAAAATACTAGCAATAATAACGTAAATGGATATGTTTTAGCGCCTGAAGATTCAAACTCTATGGTTGCTAAATTTGACGCTGAATTTGGTGTTGATTACCGTAAACTATTCCAAACCAGCTGGGCGCCTATTATGTTCCAAGCAGCACTAGGTTTACGTTATGACAATGCGGTTAATGCATTTAAAGGTGGAAACACACAGCTGAATGCCACTAATGTTCTTGCCGCAGGCGCAATAAACACTGGTTATGCAGTAACAACAGGCTTACCAAGTGATTTCGGTCGTTTTGGACCATTCTTACGCTTCAGCATCGGTGGAGCAAACTCTTAAGAAGGTTCCTTACTAGAACAATCAAAGGGACAAAAGGGGAGCTTAGGCTCCCCTTTCTTTTGGTTAAAATTTTAGGGTGTTTTAGCGCGCAGTGCCATTTTGCCCCCTTTGGAATCAAGGAGCGGCCGACGCATGTTTTCCGCTGTAGCGGAAGCGGCGGCGGATTTTTGAAAAATAATCATGCCGCCAGTATGCCGAGACATTCTCAGTATTTGGGCAACATATGACAAAAGTAGGAAAGTTGTATTTGTTATAAAATAAATACGGTGATTTGCGAATATAAAAATCCCCCCGTTACATTCTTTACAAGAACGTAACGAACCCCCTTTGATTCCAAAGTGGGCAAACGGCGCTGCGCGCCCAAGCGCTGTAGGTGGTATGGATGTTTGAACAGGTCTCTCATGTCTGGGTTGTGCTTTAGATTTAAATCAACCCACTCAAAATATCATTTCTAAAATTCTGCATTTTACGCATCATAAAAGCCACATTGTGCGCGCTGGCCAAAGCAAGCACCACAGGCTCTTTGGCTTTAAATAAATGATGGATATAGGCACGACTATAATTCTCGCATAGAGGACAAGGACAATCTTTGTCAACGGGGAAATGTTCATTTTTATGTGTTTGTCGTGAAATTTTAAGCGGGCCATCAAATGTAAATAAAATACCATGTCGTGCTGAACGCGTTGGATAAGCACTATCAAAGGTATCAATCCCTAATGGCACGCATCTATCTAGTGAGGGCAAATCACCTATGCCTAGCAAGTGTCTGGGTTTATCTTCGGGTAAGCAAGGGGTCGTGAGTTTGACGGTTTCATATAACTCGTCGATATCTTTGCCTAAGCTGCCGCCAATGGCGTGGCCATCAAAAGCTTCTTGTCCTAATATTTCACAGCTTTTTTGTCGCATACCCTTGTCGATTCGACCATGAATAACAGAATAAATAGCTTGGTTATTTTTATTTTTCAAATGTTCTTCTAGTGAGCGTTTTTCCCAGCGATGGGTTCGCTCAAAAGATTCTAAATGCTGTTTTTCGCTAACATGATAAGGTAACAGCTCATCTAATGGGATAATAATATCTGAGCCAAAAGATTTTTGCGCTTGTATAGAGGATTCTGGTGTAAGTTTTATTTTTTCGCCATTATAATAAGATCTAAAAATCACGCCTTCTTCAGTGACTTTTAATACTGAGCTATTGTAGCTTTTGGTGCCTTTGCTTTTTAATTCATTAGCCACACCGCCATAAGCCAAACTAAAAACCTGGAAACCGCCTGAGTCAGTAATGATAGGAGACTCTCTTTGGATAAATTCGTGTAAACCACCCGCTTCTTCTATTACTTTGGTACCTGGTTGCACCAATAGGTGGTAGGTATTGCAAAACATTAATTGCAGATTTAATTTATCAAGCTCATGGTTTGGTAAGGCTTTTAACGAGCCGTTAGTGCCTACAGCCACAAAGTTGGGTGTTTCAATAATGCCGTGTGGTGTATGAATGCGGCCAACACGCGCTTGTGATTTTGTCGATTGATATGTAATTTCAAATTTAAAATCAGCTGGTAGTGTTTGTTCAGGTTGGGAGGATATTGGGTTTTTAATCATGTTTTATTAATTTCTTACTGGCTGAGGCAACAAAAGGTAAGCAGACAATGCATAGGCATTTTATTATATAGCTGACGATAAATATTTCCATCAAGGCCGATACAATGCCATACAGTCCAAACACGGTGAATAATGCGGTATCGAGCAATTGGCTAATCAAGATAGACATTGAGCTAGCAAATACCATGGGTATGTGGGGTAATTTTTTTCTGATAGCACCATAAAAGCGACTATCAAATTGTTGTACGATAAACGCGGTAATGATAGAGGCAATAATAATGCGGGGTGTGTGCATGAGTAGAGATTGATACATATCTTGAGCGTGATCATATTCACTCGGAATGTATGCAACATGAATTTGACTCATGATGGCAAAGAATACATAGCACGCAAAGCTGGCCCAAATGGCTTTTTGGGTTGCGCTTTTTCCGTGATATTCCTGTAATAAATTGAGCCCAAATAACCCACCCACGGCAAAAATATCACTGGCGGTGGCATTAAAGCCAAATAGGGTGATTTGTTTTAAAACAAATAAATTAGCAATAAAGCCAACAAACACAATCCAAGCGATTAAGGCACTTTTACCCAGCCGTAAAAATATCCAGGCACAAGTAATCACCAAAAATATGCTAGAAATAAAGAGCAAATTGTTAAACATAGTGATATCGCTTAAGACTTCGAGAATTCAGGTTAGCAATCATACATCATTGCTAACCACTAGCCAATATAGCTAGTGTTATTTTAGTAACTAATATAAGTTCGTATGTTAAAAATTATTAGGGGCTGTTGACAATTCGCTGCGCTGCACAACTCCTGCGTGCCGTGGCTTGTCCACGGCATCCAGCTATTATCGTAGATGGTGCAGGATCATCTGTAGCTTAGACCAAAGCTCATCAGTGAGCATTCGTCTTACCATTGCAAACTCGTGCTATTTTATTTTGCCGAATAAATTCTGCGATTTTGCTCTCATTAATCAATAAATTACAGCTAAAAGTGCTGATTTAGAAATTTAGATGCCTGGATGCCGTGGACAAGCCACGGCACGTAGGAGTTGTGCAGCGCAGCGAATTGTCAGCAGGCCCTAGGGAAATTAATTATCAGGACATCCCTAACAATGCAGTCAGCTTAATTATTTTTTTGTTATTTATGAACGTAGTGAATTAATTCCTCTCCCAATAATGGGAGAGGACGGACGCAGTCCTGGTGAGGGTTAATCTAAGTTGAAATTTTTAGTAAGGAGGCTTGTCTGGTGTGCTTTGGTAATTCTTAATACCTTCTAATATTTCTTGTTCAGCAGCGTCGCGATCTAACCAGCCTTCTAGTTTCACCCATTTTCCTGGCTCTAGGTCTTTATAATGTGTGAAAAAATGCGCAATTTGTTGTAGCAACAAAGGTGGCATATCTTTGGTATCATGCACATTATCATAAATAGATGTCAGTGAACTAATTGGCACGGCTAGTATTTTTCTATCATGCCCAGCTTCATCTTCCATATTTAGCATACCAACGGGTCGACATCGAATGATGCTGCCACGGTTGACTGGCGTTGGTGTGACAACGAGTACATCAACGGGATCGCCATCAGCAGAGAGTGTTTTGGGTACGTAGCCATAGTCACAAGGGTAATGCATACAAGTAGATAAGAAGCGATCAACAAATAAAGCGCCCGTGCCTTTGTCGACTTCATATTTTACTGGCTCGCTGTGAGCAGGGATTTCAATGATAACATTGATGTCTTTTGGTGCATTTTCACCAGCGTTCACTAAAGATAGGCTCATTATCGGTCCTTTTTCGCTTGAATATATGCCAAATGCTTAGGTGCAATCCAGCTAACTTTTAGTTTGTTCTTAATTACGCCACATTATACCTTTTCCTATGACTCTTGGTAGGGAATTAAGCAATAAAACTAGTTATATTATGTGGTTAAGATTGGGATTTTGCCTAATTCCATACCAATGTCGCCTAAAAATCAGTAAACTGTAGCTCAAAATTTTAAAAATAACTTATCTTTTGGAGAATTAAATGGAGCTAATAAATTCCATACCCCCCATATTAGGGTGCATAGGATTAGCCACGGCATTATTGTTATACCGAGTCATTGTTTCATATAGCACGGGTGGAGAGAAAATCACTCAGATTGGTGATGCCATTCACCTAGGGGCAATGGTCTTTATGCGTCGAGAGTATAAGATGTTATCGATCTTTGCTTTGACCTTACTTGTCTTGCTTTATTTCTTTTTAGGTTGGGGGACTGCCCTATCATTTGCAGTGGGTGCGCTTAGTTCTGCTACTGCTGGTTTTATAGGCATGTATGCAGCAACACGTGCCAACGTGCGGACGACAAACGCGGCTCATACTAAAGGGCCTGCTGCGGCGCTTACGATTGCATTTTTTGGTGGTTCGGTGATGGGCTTAACGGTTGCATCGCTTGGTTTGTTTGGTTTGGGACTACTTTATTATTACTTCGGTGGGGATCCTGAGTCTGTGCATGCAATACATGGTTTTGGTATGGGTGCATCAACCGTTGCTCTATTTTCGCGTGTGGGTGGTGGTATTTTTACCAAAAGCGCAGACATTGGTGCTGATCTGGTTGGTAAGATTGAAGCAGGTATCCCTGAAGATGATCCTAGAAACCCAGGCGTGATTGCGGATAACGTAGGAGATAATGTCGGCGATGTGGCTGGAATGGGCTCCGATATTTTTGAATCTTATTGTGGCGCTATGATTGCGACTATTGCTATCGCCTCAACCATGAGTGTTGCAGAGTTGGCTAAGTTTGGTGGGGCAACCCAACAATCATTGATGTTCCTACCACTGGCATTATCGTCTGCGGGCTTGCTTTGTTCATTAGTCGGCATTTTCCTCACTCGAGTGATGTCCAACAGTAAGCCAGAAGTGGCTTTAAGAATAGGGACCATCGGTTCAACATTATTATTTATGGTGGCAGCCTATTTTGTTGTTCAGAAAACCGGGATATCAACCAGCGTATGGGCGGCCGTGGTATGTGGCGCTGTGGGCGGCATTATGATTGGGTTGGTTACGGAATATTATACCGGTAGTAAGCCTGTGATACGTATTGCTAAATCTGGGCAAACAGGTCCTGCAACGGTTATTATTACTGGCTTAGCAGTTGGAATGGAATCTGTTGTGATTCCTATCATCACGATTTGCGGCATTATATATTTTTCTTCTATGTGGGTTGGATTATATGGTGTGGGTATTGCCGCGGTTGGCATGCTAGCAACAGTCGGTATCACCATGGCTATCGATGCTTATGGCCCTGTAGCCGATAATGCCGGTGGTATAGCTGAAATGGGTGGTCTTGGTGAAGATACGCGTAAAATCACAGATGCCTTAGACGAGCTAGGTAATACGACGGCAGCGATTGGCAAAGGTTTTGCTATTGGTGCTGCGGCACTAGCAGCGCTGGCCATTATTAGCGCGTTTGTGCAGACTATTTCTCTGAATAAACCAGACTTCACTTTGGAGTTGGGGAATCCTGATGTGCTTGTGGGCATGTTTATTGGTGGCGTTATTCCATTTATGATTGCTTCTTTAACGATGACAGCTGTTGGTGATGCCGCCTTTGAAATGATCGAAGAAATTCGCCGTCAATTTAGAGAAATTAAAGGTCTATTAGAAGGGGATGCTGAGCCCGATACCGCTCGTTGTGTTGATATTGCAACAACAGCTGCTTTAAAGAAAATGATTTTACCAGGCATTATTGCTGTGTCTGCTCCTGCCATTGTGGGATTTGGTATTTCTGCTGAAGCTTTAGGCGGTATGTTAGGTGGCGCATTACTGAGCTGTGTTTTGCTCGCGTTGTTCATGGCTAACTCAGGTGGTGCATGGGATAATGCTAAAAAATATATCGAAAAAGGTAACTTGGGCGGTAAAGGCTCTGAGGCGCATTCTGCCGCAGTTGTGGGAGATACGGTTGGTGATCCGTTCAAGGATACCAGCGGACCTTCTATGAATATTTTAATTAATGTGATGGCGATTGTGAGCTTAGTGATTGCCCCATTACTTTAAGATTCTGATATCTGCTATCCCCGTCTCTACGTCCCGCGGCTCGACCGCGGGATCTAGTCACAATTATTTCATTGCTGGATTCCACGGACGAGCCGCGGAACGTAGGCAGTAGAGTAATGAAGCACATGGGTAGTTACGGATTCTGTCAGTTAAATCGCTTTGTCTTTCCTTTACTTTTATAGTTTAGGAAGGGCAAAATAGAATTAGAAATTGTTAAAAATAATGCAGTAAGGATGTTGCATGAACCCAAAATCATTCACTTTTTCCCTCATTTTATCCATTCTCGCTTTATCTTCTCAAGCGCACAGTCAAATAGCGAATACAGAAACATTTCAAACGATTAAAGTATTTGTTCTCAACCATGATATTGAAAGTCAAGGTGTGGGTGAGCAGATTGGCACGGTTCAGTTTGCTGACAGTGAAGATGGCTTGGTTATTAAAACAGCAATAGGTTTTTTGACGACAGGGGAACATGGCTTTCATGTTCATGAAAACCCTTCTTGTGAATTTAAAAATGTAGATGATCACTTGGTGCCAGGTTTGAGTGCGGGAGGTCATTATGATCCAGAGCATGCCGGTAAGCATTTGGGGCCAAATGGTATGGGGCATTTAGGCGATCTACCTAAAGTCATTGTAGATCAAAATGGAGAATCGCATCAGACATTGATCGCGCCGAGATTAAATTTAAAAATGATTCAGGGTCGTTCCATTATTATTCACGAAGCAGGTGATAATTACTCAGATACTCCGAATAAGCTTGGTGGTGGTGGCGCGCGAGTGGCTTGTGGTGTAATCGAGTAAAATATATTATTAGATGATGGAAAGTAAAGGGGTATGCTATGGATAGTCAGCTAAAGAATAAATATTTATCACATATACAGCGATCTACGCAGTGGTTTAAAGAAAACTTACAAAAAAATGGTTGTGTCGGAACGGTATCAGAAGATATTTTGTCCTGCTATACAATGCCGTATTTATATGCAAACGTTGGATTACGAGAAGAAGCGTTTCGCTCTATCAATTATATTTTAGATCGTTTTTCTACCCATGATGGTGGTTTTAAGCGCAATTTTAATGATAAAAATAGTGCCACAATGTCAGAACGGTTACCTAAAGTCATGAGTTGGTTAGGTATCGCGGCTCATCAAATAGGTCGTTTTGAGATTTCCTATCTTTTATCTAAATATGTGAGAAGCTATTATGATCCAGAGCAGGGGGCTTTTACGGCGATAGCGCCTTATGGACAAGTTGAAGCGGTTTTAGATTCATTTAGTACAACGATGTTGGGGTGGCTTGCCTTAACAATGGGCGATCTGCAAAAAGCAGAGCGGGCAGGCAATTTTCTACAAAGAATCAACTCACTTCAAACAAATAAAGATCAAGTTTTTTATTTGCGTTTAGAGCAAGATGGGAAGCTGATCACTAATTGTGCTGCAAAAGATGAATGCTATTATTGGGTAACTAGTCAAAAATCAGAACATAATATACATTATTTGAATATGGCGGTTATATTTTTGGCGAAACTATTTCATGCGACAAAAGAAGAATCATATCTTAGAAGTGCACAAGCCTATTTAGAGACCGTTAATAATTATAGTGAAGTAACAAATGCATTTACTGCCTGGGGCGCCGCCACCTTAGCCAATATTACACGTGAACAGCGTTATGTTGATAAAGCGCAAGAAATTTTAGCAGAAGTTATGGAACAGCCCATAGACAATAGTATTCGTTTAATTGTTTTGAGTGAGTGTGTTATGGAGTTGAGTGTTTGCTAGTTTTGAATAATGCTGAGTAGCCTTTTTCTCAGATTAATGCTGACTAATTTATCTTTTAAAAATTTTGTGCCTAGCAATCCAAAAGGCTTTTTTTTCTTACAATTGCTGGGTACATATCTGACTTCTGGATTTCTATAGTCTAATTGACCGATGGAAAGCTTGCCTTGGATGTTGTGATAAAAACCTTTTTCTACTTTACTAAAAAAATCCAAAGAGTGACTGATACGGGTGTTATCATTTGTGTTTGTATTGCAATCAGGCATTTCAATACCGCCGTTAAAGCCGCTATCCACTAAAAAAGGATATTGTTTGGTTTTGCCCCTGTTTTTAATTTTGACATAAATAACGGGAGAGAAATATAGTCCAGTTAATTTTATGGCATTTGTCTCGGGGGTGAAATTTTTTTGCATATAGAATTTATTGTGTGCAATATCTAATGTTAAAGTCACATCGTAAAACATATTCATACCAATAATGCCAACCACATCTAGATTTTTGAGTAATTCAAATGCTTTATGTTTTTCATCCAAAGTAAAAATAGGTGCTTTATGGAAGGTTGCATCACCAATGTTAATTTTGTCAGCAATGGCAAGATGGCTATCCATTTTTTTCTTGCTATGTGACGCTTGAATATGTTTTTCGATTTTTGCCACAAGTGGCAACTCTAATTCTTTGACTATTTTGTTAGAGATCAATGTGATTTCAGAGCCTGTATCCAGCCAAAAGACAAAAGGGCCTTTGCCATTAATATAAGCATTGATAAATATTAGCCCTAAATCAGTGATGAGTTTTACTTCCTCTGTAAACTTGGGCAGTGTGACACTATGAGGGATAGTTTGCTTGTAGGGTTGAACAATTTTGAGTTTATAGATGACATCTTTATCTTGCACATGGGGTTGGGGCACATTTGTATGCGCACTAAAAATTGGTAGCAAAGAGCCACCTAATAAAATGACAGTCATCCAATGGCGCATGCTGCTCCAAAATTATTGGTCGGGTTTTATTAAGAATAGTCAATTCAGATGTGATTGCGAGTGGTGTTCAAGCATTAGAAGTTATTTGGACGACTAATTTGCTGAGGTTTTAAAACTGTGCTGAAAATTAGGAATGAAGCTGAAACGGCTGAAATTTGAAAAGAACCCAATAACATCCCAATAAGATATAGTATATAGACCTAAACATTAGCTATAGGCAATGTTATGATAGCAACTTACAAATACAGATGTCAGCGTAGAGATCTTTGCGCGAGTCAGATATGCGAAAGAGTGTATGTGCGTCTTATGATTAAATTTGAGTAAAGTACCCGTGTTAAAGAAAAAGAATATGATTAGTGGATTAATAAAGAAAGCCAAGTCACTCGTTAGCAAAAAAACGGCGGATATGGCTTTGTCACCTCAGAGTGAGCCGCGCACTATTTTGCGTAAAGATCATAGTATTTCCAGAAAAGATATTAGTGAGAATACCTTAAAAGTACTTTATCGATTAAAGAAGCATGGTTTTCAGGCTCACCTTGTGGGTGGAGGGGTGAGAGATTTACTGCTCAAAAAGCACCCTAAAGATTTTGATGTGGCAACGGATGCCTCGCCAGAAGAGGTGAAACAAATTTTTTCTAATTGTCGCTTAATTGGTAAACGTTTTAGATTGGCTCATGTACATTTTGGCAGAGATATTATCGAAGTCGCCACATTTAGGGGGCAGGTTAAAACAACACATGTGGACGCAAAGCATTCCAAAGAAGGCATGATCTTAAGAGATAATGTATATGGCACCATCAATGAAGATGCTTGGCGACGAGATTTTACGATCAATGCGCTGTATTACAATATTGCAGACTTTAGTGTGTTGGATTTCACTGGGGGGATGAAAGATCTCAATGATCGCAGAATTAGAATGATAGGAGATGCTGCAACACGTTTTACAGAAGATCCTGTGAGAATGCTTCGAGCCATTCGTTTTGCCAGTAAATTGGATTTTCATCTGAGTAAAGAGCTCATTAAACCTATTCAAAAACTCAATGGTTTAATAAATCATGTTCCACCAGCTCGTTTATTTGAAGAAATGATTAAAATGTTTCATTGTGGAGCGGCAGATAAAGCATTTGAGTCACTGTTACAATATGAGCTATTTGAACCATTATTCCCTCAAACGTACCATTGCATACAAGATAGCAAGTACCCAACAAAATCACTACTCAAAGAAGTCTTTCAGTCTACAGATACCAGGATAAAGCAAGGTAAAACAATCACCCCTGTTTTTATTGTTGCGGCACTTTTGTGGCACCCTATATTAAAACGTGCTGAAATTGATATAAAGAATGGCACAAAATTATATCCTGCCAGGCTCAAAGCCGTTGAATCTTGCTTATCAGAACAACTGAAAAAAATCAGCATGCCCAAACGAATCTCTTTTGGGGCACGTGAGGTGTGGTTACTACAATTGCGAATGTTTAATCGACATGGCAAAAGGCCAGAACGATTGATGCAAGAGCCTCGTTTTAAAGCGGCTTATGATTTTTTATTGCTCAGAGCAAAAGCAGGAGAGCCTGTTAAAGAGTTGGCAGATTGGTGGGAAGCATATTTCGAAGGCAATGAAGATGAACGGCGAAGATTAATTCGCCAGGTTTCTTCTGGTGGGCCTAAAAAACGGCACCATAAGCGGAAGACAGCTGAAGATGCAGGTTAATAGAGTCTTTATTGGTCTGGGTAGTAATTTAGAAAATCCAACTCAGCAGATAAAGCAAGCTATTATTGAAATATCGGCTTTGCCGAATATTGAGCTAAAGCAAGCATCAAATTTATATCAATCTTGTGCTATTGGACCTAAGCAGCCAGATTATATCAACGCTGTTATTGCGTTAGAAACAACCTTATCTCCAATAGAATTATTAGATGCGCTACAAAGAATAGAACAAAAGCATTATCGTAAACGCGAGATCAAATGGGGTCCTCGTACTTTAGATTGTGATATTTTATTATATGGGCAAAAGCATATTCAATCTCAGCGGTTGACTGTGCCACACCCTGAAATGAAAAATAGAGATTTTGTTATGATTCCTTTGTCTGAAATAGATAAAGATTTAGTCTTTCCAGATAATTCGCCTATAAAACAATACCTCAAAAAATTCGATCGTTCTCAAATTCAAATTCAAAAGCAACAACCGGTAGGAGTATTTAAAGATATGGCAGTTGTCGATTCCCTCACTCAAAGTGCTCAAAGAAGTGTTTTTGCAAAGCAAGATGAGCGCAATCAAGTATGGCGCAAGTTAGCGCAGCTGAAAGAAAATTCAAAAAATCAGGAAATATTAGATTATTTTGAAAGCAATCCTAAGCGGGCAGAAGATTTTTCTTTGCAGGTTGGAGATTTGTATTTAGATTATTCTAAAAATTTTATTGACGAAGATATTCGTAATGCTTTGGTAGATTTAGCCAAAAGTTATGATGTGCCTGGGGCAATATCCCAGTTGTTAAGTGGTTATCCAGTGAATACCACAGAGCAGCGTTCTGCTTTACACTCAGCATTGCGCGTCGATGCAAAAGCGAAAGCGAGTATACAGGTAGGTGATAAAGATATCGTGCCTGAAGTTTTAGAAGAAAGGCAGAAGCTCAAAACATTTGTAGACAAGTTGCATGCCCGTGAATGGGTGGGCGCAACAGATAAACCAATTACAGATATCGTGAATTTTGGTATTGGCGGTTCTGATTTAGGGCCTAAAATGGTGGTCGAGAGCTTGCAGCCGTATTGTTCTAAAAATATCAATATCCATTTTGTGGCTAATATTGACCCAGTCAACTTTGATAATGTGGTTGAAAAGCTTAATCCAGAAACAACTTTATTTGCGTTATCTTCTAAATCTTTTTCAACCCAAGAAACATTAAGCAATGCAACTTTAGCGCAAAAATGGCTGGAGAGACATTTACACAGCAAAACATTCCCACAACACTTTATTGCGATCACAGCTAACCCTGCAAGAGCGATTGCATGGGGTATTGCAAAAGAAAAAATATTAAGCTTCTGGCCTTGGGTCGGTGGGCGTTTTTCAATCTGGTCTAGTATTGGGTTTTCGGTTGCCGTCGCTTTAGGGGGGGATAACTTTGACTCATTTTTGCAGGGAGCAAATGAGATGGATCGGCATTTTGCTGAAGCGCCGCTGGAGCAAAATATGCCAGTCATCATGGCTTTAATCGGTATTTGGTACAGAAACATATGTAATGCTCCGACGCATGCCATATGCCCTTATAGTTATCTTTTACGAAGCTTCCCTGCTTACATACAACAGCTAGATATGGAAAGTAATGGAAAGTCAGCGCAACCAAATGGGGATGCCACCCAAGTACAAACTGCTCCTATCATTTGGGGGGGGGAGGGCACTAACGCTCAGCATGCTTTCTTTCAATTATTACATCAAGGCCATCATCTTGTGCCGCTTGATTTTATTTTGGCTAAGAAATCTAGCAGTGCGCATAAATCTGCACATCAACAATTAATGGTCAATTGTTTGGCTCAAGCTAAAGCATTAATGGAAGGTGACCAATGTCGAGATAAAAATCAACCTGGATTCGAGAAAATGCCAGGCAATAAGCCTAGTAATATTTTACTGTTAGATGAGATATCGCCTAAAGCTTTAGGGCAACTGATTGCTTTATATGAGCATAAGGTTTTTGTACAAGGGGTGATTTGGCAAATCAATTCTTTTGATCAGCCAGGTGTAGAGTTAGGGAAAAAATTAGCTTCAACTTTGACAGACATTTTGCAGAATAAAAAGAATGTGCAGTCGCTTGATGGCTCAACAGAAAAATTGCTTAAAAATATCTTATAAAAAATGTTCTTTAAGAGCAGCCTTTACATTGAAATAAAGGCTGCTTTTTACAAACTTCAACTAAACATATGATAGGCTTGAATTAATTGCCAGTTAATAAGTTTGTTGTTGTTGGTAATAAATGATGTGCTACTGCATTAGAGATTAATCCACCAACTGCTGCGCCAGCTGCGCCGCCAATAACACTACCCACTAAGCCTTCAAAACCAGCCATTTTGAAAGTAATCATTTTTGAGCCTGTATTCCAGCCTGCACCAAACCCTGTGTATACTCCAAAATAAGTAGCCACATCAGAGAAGCTAGCTTGTAATAAAGGCTTGTTTAAATCAGTACCACCAGATACTACATTCACTTCAGTTAAATTTAATTGACGCATAGTTCCATACCTCACACTACGTTTTCCATTTTAAAATTATGTATTCTTTAAATTGTTATTTTAGGAATACAACGGCGTACGAAAGCAATGTACCCTATGTTTTGTACTCTCGTCAAAAAAACAGCACTTATCCACAGTTATTTGGAAAAGTGTGTAACATAAAAAAATATTATGTTGTACCGCAAATGTTTGTAACTGTTTGATATTAAAAAAGCTAAATTATTATTGTATTTTTGTTAATTGACTATTGTAAGTGTGGTAACAAAAAACTGGGGCGCAATATTTCTGGCATGGTATTAAAGCGTGTACAATATTTGACATAGGGATCATAGTTATTAATTTAAAGGGATATTATGTCAACGATTTCATCTGATCATATAAAGCTCAAACAACAGTCTTGCACAGTGAATAAGTCGTTAGACAAAAATACATATGAAAAAATGTACCAGGAATCTATTGAGCAGCCTGATAAATTTTGGGCCGACCAGGCCCGAGGCTTTGTTACTTGGCAAAAAGAATGGGATGAAGTTTCTAACTATGATTTTAAGCAAGGTCATATTCAATGGTTCACTGGCGCAAAACTTAATGTCAGTGTGAATTGCTTAGATAGACATTTGCTAAATGACAAAGATCGTGTTGCCCTATATTGGGAGGGTGACTGTGGACATAGACGTCAAGAGATGACGTATCAGGCACTATATGAACAAGTTTGTACCTTTGCGAATACGCTCAAAAAGCTCAAAGTGAAGAAAGGGGATGTTGTTTGTCTTTATATGCCAATGATCCCTCAAGCAATAGTCGCCATGTTGGCTTGTGCACGGATAGGCGCTGTTCATTCGGTTGTTTTTGCTGGATTTTCTGCTCAGGCGCTTGCGCACAGAATTGCGGATGCGCAGTGTAAATTTATTATTACGGCAGATGATGCTATTCGAGGTGGAAAAACAATTGCGCTTAAAGAGCAAGTTGATCAAGCTTTAAAAATATACCCTATCACTGCAAAAATTTTAGTCGTTAAAAACAGTGGGCGTAAGCTCAATATGCAAAGTAGAAGGGATTATTGGTATCACTTGGTTTCTAGAAATGTACCGAAACAGTGTGCGCCTGAATGGATGGATGCAGAAGATCCTTTGTTTATTTTATATACTTCCGGCTCAACGGGGCGCCCCAAAGGCGTTTTGCATACTCAAGGTGGTTATTTACTTTATGCCGCGATGACGCATCAGTATGTGTTTGATTATCAAAAAGAGGATATTTACTGGTGCAGTGCTGATATTGGTTGGATCACAGGGCATACCTATAGTGTTTATGGGCCCTTGGCAAATGGGGCGACCAGTGTGATTTATGAGGGAGTACCGACGGGGCCAGATCCTAGCTTGGTTTGGGAGATGGTTGATCGGTATCAGGTTAGTATTTTTTATACCGCGCCAACAGCGATACGAGCGTTAATGGCACATGGGGACAAGCCATTAGAAAGTAGTAAACGTTCAAGCTTAAGAATATTAGGGACAGTCGGGGAGCCAATTAATCCAGAGGCATGGCGGTGGTACGCTCAGAAAGTAGGGCATAATCAATGTTGGATAGTAGATACTTGGTGGCAAACCGAGACGGGTGGAGTTATGCTGGTGCCTTTGCCAAATGTGGGTACGCAAAAGCCTGGCTCTGCGGGACAGCCTTTTTTTGGGGTTGTGCCTAAAGTGGTGGATGAGCAAGGTAAAATTTGTGGTCAAATGCAGAAAGGCGCATTGGTGTTAACCAGAAGTTGGCCGGGTCAAATGCGTACAGTCTATCAAGATCATGCACGTTTTATGCGTACATATTTCTCTCAATATCCAGGACAATATTTTTCCGGAGATAGCGCTTATCAAGATACTCAAGGAGATTATTGGATTTCGGGTCGGATGGATGATGTGATTAATATCTCAGGCCATCGTATTGATACCGCAGAAGTGGAAAGCGCATTAGTTTTATTACCTAAAGTCAGTGAGGCGGCAGTGATAGGTGTACCACATGCCATCAAAGGTGAGGGACTGTATGCTTTTGTTAGTTTGAATGAAAATGAAGCTTGGAATGAAAGTTTAGAAACTGAATTAAAGCAGCAGGTGGCCAAAGTCATCGGAAGGTTTGCTTTGCCAGAAGTAGTTCAGTGGGCACCTTCGTTGCCTAAAACGCGTTCAGGAAAAATTATGAGGCGTATTTTAAGGTGTATAGCACAAAATAATTTAGATCAGCTTGGAGACGTGTCGACTTTAGCGGATTCGAGTGTTATTGCGCAATTAGTGGAATATGCGCCTCATGCTAAAAATTAATTTTTATGAGATTCAAGCTTAAAATTTTAGTATACTTGGAGCGACTGCTATAAGTTGCTTTTTAGGCTCATTATGAGTCAGGCTATTATAACTAGATGCAGAGCGAGCCATAAGAAGCACGCGTGTGTATTAACAAAGGTAGGATTTTGATTCATGACAGAAACAAGGCTCATTAAAAAATATCCCAATAGAAGATTATATGATACCGCTATCAGTAGTTACATTACTTTAGAAGATGTGAAGCGCTTGGTCATGGATAAAGTACCGCTTAAAGTTATAGAAGCGAGAACACAGTCCGATATTACGCATAGCACTTTGTTGCAGATAATTTTTGAGCAAGAAGAAACAGGGCCGCCACTATTTTCTACAGATTTATTGCAGGAAATGATTCGGTTTTATGGCGACTCCATGCACAAAGTTTTTGGGAAAATGTTTGAGCAAGGGATGAAATATTTTTCAGAACAACGAAAAAACTGGCAGTCCGACTTAATGGGTGAAGATAGACAAAAAGATCATTCTGATGACCCGGTAAAATTTATGGCTCAGTTTACCCACAATAATGTTAATCAGTGGCAGCAATTTCAAGAGATGTGGTTGCAAAATTTTCAGGGATGGGCTGCTTCCAGTCGCAATCTCAAAGAGTCAGATGTCGTGCCTGTTGAGCTGACGACGGAGCAGGTGGGGCAAAGCGATTAACTTTACCCATGTCCTAAAATAACGTTCCAAAAAGTAGTTAGTGCTTTTATAAAGCCTGCTTCTGCCATGTGGGGGTTAATATTCCCAGTTATTAACAGAGCAACTTGTAACCAGCTCATGGTGGCGGCAATAATTAAGGTGATAATTCCTAATCCCAGTCCCAATAATGCAAAATTCCAAGATATACTTAGGACTTGCAAGTAGAGCAAGGGAGATAGGGCTGGGTAAATGTTTGCCAACTGGAAAGAAACGGCACATAAAAGTGTCGTTGCAATGATAAGTAGTGCATAAGCACTTATAAACTTCATAAAATCTGTCTTGTAACTTCATCTTGTGGTTTTTAACCATTATACCGTGGCCCGGTAAGTGCTATCAAGCTGACTACTTGATGTTACATCACCTTATTCGTGCCATTGGTTAAAAATATCCGAGCTCTCTCTTTCTGTCCTGTATTGATTCACAGGGTCAGACCAGTCGGCATATCCCAAAGCCATACCACATACTATGTGAAATTTTGGTTTGATACTTAGAGTGGAGCGAATGATATCAGGGTACTCTGAAAGCGAAGCTTGTGCGCAAGTTTCTAAACCGCAGCCCCGAGCAGCTAACATCACATTTTGAATAAACATGCCCATATCCATCCATGAACCCTTGCACAAATTTTTGTCTATATAAAAAATGAGTCCTATGGGCGCACCAAAAAAAGAGTAGTTTTTATACCACTGTGCCTTTCTCTTTTCCGTGTCTGAATAGCTAATATTCAGCGCACCATACAAAGCTGATCCACAAGCTTTGCGTCTGGTTTTATATGGCTCAGGCCACTCGGAAGGATAATACTGGTAATCTGGGTTTTCTGCTTGCTGTATTTCTCGAGCATGTATGATTTGATTTGAGATGAGCTTTTGTGATTTTGGTCCGAGAACATCTATATGCCAAGGTTGTGTATTGACACCAGAAGGCGCCCATTTTGCACAATCAATTATCCGTGTAATGATTTCATCACTCACGGGTTTATTTAAAAACGCCCTGACAGAACGCCTGTCTCTTATTATAGAAAGAATGTCAGCTGCAAGCGGCGTTTTTAATGTATTGCTATCGACCTTGTTTTTCACGAACTTCTGCAAGCGTTTTGCAATCAATGCACATTGATGCAGTTGGACGAGCCTCTAAGCGACGGATGCCGATTTCAATACCGCATTCATCACAATAGCCATAATCACCATTGTCAACAAGCTGAAGGGCAGCATCAATTTTATTGATTAGCTTGTACTCTCTATCTCTTGCGCGTAATTTTAACGCAAAGGTTTCTTCCAAGGTTGCTTGATCGCTTACATCAGAGGGGACTTCAGCCAACGTTTTCAAATCTGAAATTGTTTCGTCACCGCCTTGCATTAAAGCATTTTTCCATAAGGTGAGTAGCTTGCGAAAATGCGCTAATTGCGCTTTACACATATACTCTTCATCTGGCCCGGCTTCATAAGGCTTGACGCCATATGATAGTAGAGTCTGCGTTGTCTTTGGTGCCTCACCTGAGCCTAGATTGTCTTGTGTTGTACCACCTGGTTTTACATCTGCCATGGCACCCTCCTCACTGTTGCTTTACAAAAATAGCCTTAAGTATCGTTATGTGGTTTCTAGCCCAAGCCAGTATGCCTCTATAAGAATAAATTAAGACTTTAACTTTATACGGTTTAATGTATATAACCGTATTTTCCCTAAGTTTTCTAACACTGTATTTGCTTTTAAAAAACAGCCGGATATCAATACCAGCTTAACATATGAATAGCAAATTGTAGATTTAGTTCCCTTTATTGCTTTTTATATCGAAACAATTTGTTTACAGCTAAAGAAGCGAATATACACGTAATCTCATAAATTGGCTATATGTGATTTACTTAAAATACCACCATACATATGCCCAGCAGATATGATCATGCTAGAGAGAGTATGCGAATTACCCTAAAATTTTGAGCCAAATAAAGTTATCTAAAAAATAGATATTGGTCTACAGTTATTAGTAGACATAGTTAGAAAGATTGATTGGGTGAAGTATGAGGTTTCAAGAGCCATTACAAGAAGCTGTTTTATTAAAAAGGCACAAACGCTTTTTAGCGGATATAGTGCTTATTAATCAGCAAAAACATACTATTTATTGTCCAAATGCCAGTAATTTGGCGGGTTGTGATACGCTCGGGAGCCGGATTTGGTTTTCTCGTCACTCAAATGAACATAAAACTTACCAAGATACTTGGGAGCTTGTGGAGGTTGATGGCGGGCATTTAGTATGTGTCAACAATAAGAGAGCGCAGCAAATTATTCTTGATGCGGTCGCAATTGATAAAATGCCTGAGTTGGCAGGTTATAAACATGTATCAACCAATGCATCTTTTCAAACTGAAAGTGTAGACTTTCTATTTTCTGATAAAATCCACCTAGAAGATCAAAATTCTATCGATGAAGATCTCTTGCATGATGACTGTTTCGTTTCTGTGCAGAGTGTGACTTTTGGGGATGAAATTCATCGAGGATTTTTCCCTGATACACAAAGTAATAAAATTAATAAACAGCTCTCGACCCTAATTGCTGCAAAAGAAAAAGGCTATAGAGCAGTTTGGTTGTATTGTGTCATGAATACAGGGATCCACCGAGTCTTCCCAGCGGATCACATCGATTCTGAATTTGGTTGTTTATTGCGGCAAGCTGTTATTGCTGGGGTAGAGATGGTGGCATATAGTGTAGATATTTCGCTTGAAGAAATGCATTTAGGCGATGCCATAGAGGTCTGTGTTCCAGCAAGAATGCTCTGCACACCTCGTGCAGAGCAAAAAGAATAAAGCCAGTTGTTCAGCAAGCCAAGGATTCTTGAGTGATGGCGACTGCATAAGGTCTTTCATCTGAGGTCAGTGGCTCCATTGTATTTAATTGCAAGTCTAAAATTTCTGGTGTCGCATCAGATGCTTCATTTTTTTCAAAATTGCGTTGCTGCAGCCTGGATTTTAAGATATCAACATTTGTATCAAAGGTTAATATTTTAAAGGATACATTTGTTTTGCTTGCTAAGGTCGCAAATAATTGGCGTTGCCAAGACTTTAGGCAAGCGGCATCGATGAGTACAGTAAAGCCATTTTGTAAGTACAATTTAGCTATGCGATGCATTTTTTCGTAAACTTTTTGGGTTGCCTGTTCTGAATAAACTTCAGGTATTTTTGTTGCCGGTGTTTTTTGATATAGCGGTATATCAAATAACTGTTTGCGAATAACGTCAGAACGTAAACGAATGGTATTATTTTGTTTGATCAACTTATCAGTATAATAAGATTTTCCCGACGCGGATACACCATAGGTAATGCACAAGTTAGGCTGAGTGTCTTGATAAAAATGTGACGCTAATTTTATGAAGTCTTCTAGCTCTTGGGTTAATTCTAAAAAGCGTGGGTCATTTTTATCGGTTTGTGCAAGTTGAAAACCCGAGACTTTGGCTCTGACCATGGCTCTATAGGCGGCATAAAAGTTAAGCAGTATTGCGCCTTCATAATCGCCACTTTGCTCTAGGTAATGGTTAATAAAGACTTGGGAAAGTTGGGATAGTTTTTTATGGTGCAAGTCCATTAAAAAGAAACCGACATCATTGAAGACATCAGTCCAGCGGAAATTTTCATTAAACTCAATGCAATCAAATATAACGACTTTCCCGTTGATTAAAGCCATATTGCCAAGGTGCGCGTCGCCATGACAGGCTTTGATCCAGCCATTAGCTTTGCGTTGTAATAGGACATCCTTTAGTTGCGCAGCCTGGAGCTTGGCTTTATTTTCTAAAGCGTCCAGTTTGCTGGACCAAATTTGGGCAAAAGGCATTTGTTTTAATGCAGAAAAATTATCAATCATGGGGTCAATAATGTTTTCATAAGAACCAAACTCAGAAGTGGGCTTAGCGATTTCTGCTGTTTTATGAAAATGTGCGAATTGCGCTGCAATATCTTTAATAATGTCTTCTGTTATTTGATTTTCTTCGGCTAAGTGACTTAACATTTTAGCTTGAGAAAATTCTTTCATTTTGATGGCATACTCAAACGCGGGGCCAGAGCCATTGAGCGTGGGTTCTGCTGGAGTGCCTGTAATGGGAATGACATCCAAATACAGTTCAGGCGCTAATCTTTTATTTAACTTTATCTCTAGGTCACAAAAATATTTACGTTTCTCTATGGTCGTAAAATCCTGAAACCCGAGGTTAACGGGCTTCTTGATTTTATAGGCGTATTGACCAGTTAAGATAACCCAAGAAATATGAGTTTGAATAACGTTGAACTTTTCAACTGCGTGATTAAAATACTTTTTGTTTTGTAATGTCTTAATCAAATCATCCATGAGTGATGCTCCTTATCAGAATCTAGTCAGATTTTTTTAAAGTTTTAAACGCGACATTGATGGCTTTTAGTGTCTCATCTAATATGGCACGATCATGCGCTTGAGAGATAAATGCCGCTTCATAGGCAGAGGGCCCAAAGTAGATGCCTTGTTTTAGCATACTATGATAAAACGCTTGGAACTGTGGCACTCGGGTTGTCATGGCTGTGTCAAAAGAGTTGACAATAGGTTCGTTAGTGAAAAATAGGCTAAACATACCTGTCGCTTGATTCACCACTAAAGGGATATCATGGGTTTGTGCTGCGCTTAATATGCCTTCTACTAGATAGGCGGTTTTGTCTCTTAGGTCTTCATAAAAATTATTTTTTTTCAGGTTTTGCAAGGTCGCAATACCGGCGGCCATGGCAATAGGATTTCCTGAAAGTGTGCCCGCTTGGTAAACGCTGCCAATGGGAGCCAGGTGGGACATAATGCTTTGTTTTCCACCTATCGCGCCAACAGGCATGCCTCCACCGATGATTTTACCTAAAGTGGTTAAGTCAGGTGTAATGCCATAAATACCTTGTGCGCCTTCTAGCCCAACCCTAAAGCCGGTCATAACCTCATCAAAGATGAGTACAGTGCCATAAGCATCACATAACTTCCTAAGGGATTGTAAATAACTTGCATCTCCAGGGATACAGCCCATGTTGCCAGCAATGGGCTCTATAATGACGGCCGCAATATGCTCGCCTTGGCTGGCAAAGGTTTCATATAGCTTATCTTTGTCATTAAAGGGCAGGTTTAATGTATGTTGGGTAATTTCAGCTGGGATACCGGGAGAGCTAGGTTGGCCTAGAGTCAAAGCGCCGGAGCCTGCTTTGACTAACAAACTATCGCTGTGCCCATGATAACAACCTTCGAATTTTATAATTTTGCTTTTACCAGTGAAACCTCTGGCTAGACGAATCGCTGTCATAGTCGCTTCTGTACCAGAGTTAACCATGCGAACTTGCTCTATAGAAGGCATGAGCTCACAAATCAAACTAGCGAGTATGACTTCTTGCTCGCAAGGTGCACCAAAAGACATACAATGTTGTAGTGTATGTGACACACTTTCTATGACATCTGGGTGTTGGTGTCCCAGTATCATCGGGCCCCATGAACCAACATAATCAATATAAGACTTTCCATCAACATCTGTCAGATAGGCGCCTTTTGCGTGGGCGAAAAAAATCGGTTCGCTTTTCACGCCGCTAAACGAACGTACCGGTGAATTGACCCCACCTGGAATGACGCGTAGGGCTTTTTTGAAGATAGCGGTTGATTGGCTCATGATATAAGTCCTGTAACTAGTTATCTGGTTGTCAAGATCGGAGCATGCTAAATTTCAAAATATTTTATCATAAGAGCGATGTTGGGGTATTCGCATTAGGGCGCTAATGTGCGAGAATTCGCGGTTAATTTAACCTTTAAGGATTAGATAAAAATAAAAATGAAAAAATTTATGTGTTTGTTATGTGGCTTTATTTATGATGAGGCTGAAGGTTGGCCTGAAGATGGTATCGCGCCGGGTACAAAGTGGGAAGATGTCTCTGATGAATGGGTTTGTCCAGATTGTGGCGCAACCAAAGAAGATTTTGAAATGGTTGAAATTGATTAATTTTCACCCCGCCGTGCTAGCTTTTTCTCTGGCTAGCACGACAGATTCTTTCAATTTTTAATAGCTGGAAGGGCTTAGCTTCCAAGTTTAGGCTTTAATATAGCCAACAGCACCACGGCAATTAAAATGAGAGAGGGCAGTTCATTAATAATGCGGTAAAAGCGCTGACTATGTTTATTTTTCGCTAGACGAAATTTCTTGAGCATGCATCCTAAATAAACATGATAAATGACAAGTAAGCCCACCAAGCTTATTTTAATATGCAGCCAAGGATTTGCTGCCATATAGCCTTTACCATACAGCCCGATTAGCCAACAACCTAGCAAGATAGTGATGACTGCGCCGGGTGTCATGATAATCCAGAACAATTTTCTTTCCATCTTACAAAATCTATTGTAATGTTGTGCGTCCTTAGGCTCTACCTCGCAATGATAAACAAATAATCTAGGCAAATAGAATAACCCGGCAAACCAAGTGACCATAAAAATAATATGAAAAGACTTAATCCAAAGCATAAAAAACGTACTCGCAAAAAGAAATCTAAAGCCGATATTCTACACTCTACAGATAAAATTAAAACGTTAAAGGGATTGTGGGCAGAAAATAAAGAACAGTGGTTTAAGAAAAGTTATAAAGTATTAAGACGTAATAGACATTGGGTTCGAGTTGCTTTGACTGTTTGCTTGATTGTATCTTTTGTGGCTTTATCAGGCGTTAGTTACAGAACTGGTTTTCATCAAGGCGTAGAGCAATGGTTGAAGCTCACCAGTAAAATTCATCAGATGACAGCACAGCAAGAGGCGCAAAGACAGCAGAGTTTCGTTTTAAATAAGCAATTATCTAGCTTGCAACAAAAGCATGCTATTCAAAAAGTTGAATACCAAAAATTATCAGAGCAAGTGAAACAATTATTTAATGAAAACGCGGAACTAAAAGAAGATAATTTGTTATATCAACACATTATGGGCAAACCACACCCTAAAAGAGGGTTGGCGGTTCAAAGGTTACAGCTCTATCCCACGCAAAATACGAATACCTTTCAGTATCAACTGATGCTCATTTCAACCTTAACCCATAAAAAATTAATACAAGGCCATGTTGAGGTTGTTGTTAGAGGGAAAATTGGCGGAAAAGAGATTTCTATGCTTACAAAATATTTGCCGACCAATAATGCGGAGACGTCTTTGGCCTTTAAATTTAAGGACTTTCAGGAATTATCCGGCGAAATGATTTTGCCAAATGGGTTCGAGCCAAAATCAGTGATGGTACACATTAAGCCTACACAACAAGTAAAGTTGGCGCGTCAGCAAATTTTTCCTTGGTGGATAGATACCCCAGAGTCATAAGAGCTAGTATATTGGGTCGGATCTTAATATAATCTAAGTTAAGTCAATAATAATGAGAGCATTATGAGTGAATTACCCAGCGAAGCAACTAGCCTCACTATCAGCGATAGTGCATTTCATCGTGTGAGCGAGCTGATCCAGGAAGAAGAAAACCCTAATTTACAGTTGAGAGTTTATATTACTGGGGGTGGTTGTTCTGGTTTTCAGTATGGGTTTATGTTCGATGAAAAAAGAAAGCCGAATGACAATGTCGTAGAAATCAAAGATGAGCGTGGTATGCCTGTTCGTGTCGTGGTTGATGCATTGAGCATGACCTATTTGGAGGGCTCTGAAATAGATTTTATCGAAACATTGCGCGGCTCTCACTTTAAGATTAAAAATCCTAATGCGGCAACAACGTGTAGCTGCGGTTCTTCGTTTTCGTTAGATTTAGAATAGGCTACGTTAGCGTTTGGTATAATCGTACTTATGGGGGCGAATTCACTTTGCTCAGTTTATCAGGGATATGATTAACCCCCAGCGTAAATGCCACCCAATAGGGTCTTTTCTCTCACCCCCGTAATTGAGCGTAAATCCAAAGAATTCTCGTTTAGTCTCTGCTTCGCTAACCAGGCGAAGCAGCTGGCTTCAATCCATTTTGGGTCAATGCCATAAGCAGCCGTGCTTTTTATCGGATAATCTTTTCCAAGATAAACATTAAGACACTGTAATAAGAATGGATTTTCTGCGCCACCACCACAAACAATCACAGTTGCCTGTGGTAAAGCCTGTTTTATATCCTGTGCGATAGTTTGAGCGGTTAAATGTGTTAGCGTGCAGAGTATGTCTTGATTGTCGTAGTTATTTTTGTTCAGCGTCTTGAGTTGTTGCTCAATCCAAGCCAAGTTAAAGTAGTCTTTGCCAGTACTCTTAGGCGGGGGTTGTTGGAAATAAGGATCTGCCAAAAAGGCATGGAGTAATTCTGGTATGACTTTACCTTGCTGGGAAAGTTGGCCATTTTGGTCATAAGGTCGTTGGTATTTTTCTTGCACCCAAGAGTCTAACAATCCATTTGCCGGGCCAGTATCAAAGCCTAAGATCTTTTGTTCGGCTGTGAGTACAGTAATATTGGCGATACCACCTAAGTTGAGTAGCACACAAGGCTGCTCACCAGCAAACAACCAATGATGAAAGATGGGCGCCAATGGCGCGCCTTGACCACCTAGAGCCATATCACCCCGTCTAAAATCAGAGATAGTCGTAATTTGGGTTTGCTTGGCAATAATATTTGGGTCACCAACTTGCAAGCTAAATCCCAATTCTTTTTGGGGGGAATGCCACAATGTTTGTCCATGGCTACCAATAGCTTTAATATCTTGTTTTGATATCCCAGATTGTTGAATAATATTTTGGCATGTTTGAGCAAATAATATACCCCAACGATGATCTAGCTCGCCAAATGTTTGTAGTGAAACGGTGCCTTGTTGGGAAAGCTGCAACGATTGTGTTTTTAGATCGTCTGGGATTGGGTGCGTATAGGTTTGCTTTAACGTGAGTTGGTGGTTATCTTCACAAAAATGAGCGATAACCGCATCAATGCTATCCATGCTTGTACCTGAGATGACGCCTAGATAATACACTATAATTTATTCCCTAATTTACTCATTAGTTGCAACCGTCATTTTTTCAGTTTCATCTAGTAATGCTAGATATTGAGAGGCATGTTGCTTGAATGTTGCTAGCTCACTCTTAGGAATAGATTTTCCATTAGGCAAGGGAACGGTGAGGGGGTTTTTATGGATGCCATTAATTCTAAATTCATAATGTAAATGTGGGCCAGAAGCGAGACCAGTACTTCCGACATAGCCGATGACTTGCCCTTGTGATATTTTTTTATCATTGCGTATGCCTTTAGCGAACTTAGAGAGATGGGCATACAATGTGCTATAGCGTGAGCCATGTTGTAATATAATGGCATTGCCATACCCGCCTTTGCGTCCCACAAAAATGACTTTGCCTGAACCTGAGGCTTTTACGGGTGTGCCAGTGGGGGCGGCATAGTCTACCCCCCTGTGAGCACGTATTTTGTGCAGTACGGGATGCTTTCTCTTTAAATTAAAATGTGAGCTAATACGTGTAAATTCTACAGGTGTGCGAATAAAGGCTTTTTTGAGACTTTCTCCTTTGGGGGAATAATAGGCACTTTGGTTTTGAGCGTTTGTGTAGCGTATGGCCTTATAAACTTTATTATTGGCGCCAAACTCAGCGGTCAATATGGCACCATGACCAATTTTTTTGCCTTCAACATAGTGATCTTCATATAAAACTTTGAAGTGATCGTTTGGCTTGATATCCAAAGCAAAATCTATATCGTATTCAAATATTTGAGCCAGTTCCATTATAAGCTTTTCAGATAGATTTTCTCGCTTACCGGTTAAGAAAAGTGAGTCCTTAATTGTACCACCTCTAAACGTGACTCTTCGCTCAATTGGTTTTTCTATTATGGTGCTAGTAAATTTGTTGTCTGTTCCTCTTATAATTTTAAGTTCTTTTGTGGGGTTTAGCTTTAGTGTTAGTTGGTCTAAGGTCCCGGGTTCCTCACTTTTCATCGATATCACTTGGCCTGCAAATATTTTTTTTAGGTAGCGACTATGTTTTATACTGGTTAAGACATTATGAAGTTCAATAGGCGGGAGTTTGGCTTTTTGAAAATAATAGGCAAGACTTCGGCCATGCTCGATGGTGAAGTGTTCTATATGTGTTTTAGGTGCGCTGAAGGATGCAGCCAGAGTATTATCGGCGATTTCATTCTTTTTCGGGTTTTCTGGCTCTAATATTTGTATCGCTTGTTCCATTTCTATAGAGGGGGTTGATATGGTGCGGTTTTCATCGTTGCTTGGCTGACTCTCTTTTGGCTGCAATGTTAAAGGGATAGGTGAAAAAACTTTGTTTTCAGTTTCCACAATTAATGTTTCTGCAGGGCCGTATAAAATTTCTGTTTCTGCTTGACTAGGTATTTGTGACCATTGACCAACTTGCCATACCACAGCAAAAGTTAATAGGCCCAATCCGAATGGCCATTTACTTATTAAATTTACTTTGCTTTTAGAAGTTTTTTGTTTGTCTAGCATGCTATATTTATAATCAGTGTGTATTTTTCTGATGTTTTGCATTGATTAGGAGCCTATCTTTAAGTTAGTCATGCTTTAGGATAAAAGCAACGTGCATTTGTTTGCCGACATTCAAACTAAGAAGTATATTATGCATTTTATCGTAGTTCCGGGACTAGTGGTATTTGTAGAATTCTCTTTTTTGATTATAGTGCGTGATAGTTGAAAAATAACATAAATACAGTTTACTAAATAAATTAAGGTGACGGGCATGATTGAGCAAGAGACTGCGCTAAAAGAAATTTTGCGTGGCGTGGAAGAAGTCTTAGTAATGGATGAGCTTAAGGCAAAATTAGCATTAAACCGTCCATTACGCATTAAAGTTGGCTTTGACCCGACTGCTCCTGATTTACATTTAGGTCACACAGTACTGCTCAATAAAATGAAGCAGTTCCAAGACTTAGGGCATGAGGTCGTGTTTTTAATAGGCGACTTTACAGGCCGTATAGGTGATCCAACAGGTAAAAACATTACTCGCCAACCCTTGAGTGATGAGCAAGTGGCAGAAAATGCCAAAACCTATGCAGAACAAGTATTTAAAATCTTAGATAAAGATAAAACCCAAATTGTATTCAATTCAAAATGGTTAGATAAATTGGGGGCGGCAGGTCTTGTACAGGTTGCGGCACAATTTAATGTTGCCCGAATGCTTGAACGAGATGATTTTTCCAAAAGATACAAGTCAGGTGAATCAATCTCTATTCATGAGTTTTTATATCCCCTATTACAAGGTTATGATTCAGTGGCTTTAGAGTCAGACATAGAGCTAGGGGGTACAGATCAAAAATTTAACCTATTGGTAGGGCGTGAATTACAACGTAATGCCAAGCAATCACCACAAGTTGTATTAACCCTGCCACTATTAGAAGGCTTAGACGGGGTTAAAAAGATGTCAAAATCTTTAAACAACTATATAGGTATAGATGAATCTCCCAGAGAAATGTTTGGTAAGGTATTATCGATATCAGATGAATTAATGTGGCGCTATTATGAGTTGGTTAGCTTTGAATCAAGCGATGCAATAGCAGCACTAAAAGACAAAGCTGTTGAAGGCACCAATCCCAAAGAGATTAAAGTTCAATTAGCAAAAGAACTAATTACAAGGTTTCATAATGCTGAAGCAGCGGAGCAAGCTGAGCAAGCCTTTATTCAGCAGTTCCAGAAAAACCAGATCCCAGAAGATATTGCAGAAGTAACCTTATATATACCTAATGACTATCCCTTAGCTAACTTGATAAAAGATGCAGGCTTAACGACCAGCACTTCTGAAGCGAATAGAATGATTAAACAAGGTGCTGTTCGTATCGATAGTCAGAAAGTAGAGGTAGGACAACAAGCTTACCCTCTAGATAAAGCTTTTGTGTTGCAAGTCGGGAAACGTAGATTTGCAAAAGTTGCGGTAGAAAAAAAATAGAGACGAGAAGAGGGCCGATAATGAAAGGGTAATTTACAACTACACTAACATAAAGTTAACTGGCCAAAATATAATAAAAGAAAGTGAAAATAAGTAGTTGACACTACACTAGAAAGGCGTAGAATCGTCCCCTCTTTCAAGGCAAAACTTTTTTAAGTTACTAAGTAATCGAAAGTTGAAAAAGCTAAAAATATAGCTGTTTTGAAAGGTTTTTTGTTTGTTTTCTTGTTTTAAAAATAACATCAAAATTAATAAAAAATAAAGGTTGACGGCTCGGCAGATTGATGTAGAATGAGCGTCCCTTTCAACCAAAAAGTTTTTTTAAAGATTCGTAAAGAGTCTGAAAAAAAGAGAAGAAAAAGGTTGATTGTCTCGTTATAAAGTATATAATGAGCACCGCACTGAAGAGTGCAAAGTT